>JACDJB010000279.1_pt1 | contig 61314 bp, 56 predicted proteins | sample 7454121 | NCBI WGS metagenome assembly JACDJB01 (sample SAMN14253290, study PRJNA609438) | sludge metagenome | isolation source: sludge after 25d culture with pyrite | collected 2018-12-20 | reverse complement strand
TCAGGAAATCGCAAAGCAATTTATGAATCAGACGCTTACAGTATATTTCCCGATCGGGTCATTCAGGGAGAATTTGAAGCCGTCGCCTTATCTCCCTATGAGATTTCTTCAAATTACCGTAGTCCTGAATCGCTCAGTTACAGCCCGACGCTGCAAGTCAAGTTCAGTATCAATTCCCGCGATAATGAAATGCCTTCGGGAAAAGACCATAAAATTACCCTGCAACCGGTGGATGGAAAGGTTATTACCACTGCTAAGTTTGGACAACAGCTGATTCAGACTAAAACATTAAAGGAAAACGACAACCTTCCTGAAAATACCGAATGGACTGTCCGGCTGGATTTGCGCAAAATGAAATATGATTTTGAGAAACAAGGATTCTTCACTTTATTCAACGGGGAAAAACTTAACAAACAGGATTTCAAAGGAGTTTACATCGCCGGAAGTGCTGCACCACTCAGTTGGGATTTCAGTAATCTTTATACCCGCAACGACCTTGAGCTGAAAGATCCTGATGGCGACGGCATCTATGAAATCACGCTGATCATGAACTCAAAAAAAGACATAAAGACCAGCCCGGATAAGTGGAAAGTGTCGAAAGATCTTTCCGGTTTGCCACAATACCAATCAGACTACCTGATTTCTGATGCCATATATAACATGTCGCTCGAAGAAATGTTGATGGCCATTGAACCTGACAGTACTTTCCGTACCGGGAAAGAGTGGGCCGGCGTATGGACACGCGACATCAGTTACAGCATCATCCTGTCGATGGCCCATATGCAACCTGAGGTAGCAAAGAAAAGCCTGATGCGTAAAGTGAAGAATAACCGTATTGTGCAGGACACCGGCACTGGCGGCGCCTATCCTGTCTCGACCGATCGTATTGTGTGGGCAACGGCCGCATGGGAAGTATATAAATTCACTGGCGACCGTGAATGGATGGAATATGCGTATGAGATCATCAAAAATTCGGTTGAAGATGATTTGTTGAATGCCAGAGATCCGCAAACCGGACTGATGAGAGGAGAATCTTCCTTTCTAGACTGGCGCGAACAAACATATCCCGTGTGGATGCAACCGGCTGATATTTATCAATCAGAGAATCTAGGTACCAATGCAGTGCATTATCAGGCCAACAAAGTGTTGTTTGCAATGGCTAAACTGCTCGAAAAACCGGCAGAGGCTGCCAGGTATGACAGTATTGCATCCTCCATTAAGTCTGGCATACAACAATATTTATGGATGAACGATAAAGGTTATCACGGTCAATACCTCTATGGAAGAAGCCATTTGATTCTATCGCCCCGATCCGAAACATTAGGTGAAGCTCTTTGTATTCTTTTTGGATTAACAGAAGGAGAAAACATTCAAAAAGCAGTTGCCAACATGCCGGTTACACCATTTGGGGCTTCTTGTATCTATCCTCAGATTCCGGGCATTCCTCCCTACCACAACAACGGCATCTGGCCTTTTGTGCAATCCTACTGGGCATTGGCCTCAGCGAAAGCAGGAAATGAAACATCTGTTATGGAACAAATCGCGGCTATCTATCGTCCCGCAGCTCTTTTTCTCACCAACAAGGAAAACTTTGTCGCTGAAACAGGAGATTTTGCCGGTACTCAGATTAATTCCAGCATCATGCTCTGGAGCCTTTCAGGGAACATCTCCCTGGTTCATAAAATTCTCTTTGGTATGGATTTCCAGATTGACAAATTAGAATTCCATCCTTTTGTCCCTGAAGCTTTAAAAGGCAAACGAAGTCTGAATAATTTCCGCTACCGCAATGCTTTGTTGAACATTGAAATGGAAGGTTTTGGGAATCAAATTAAGTCTTTCGAGATTGATGGAGTAAGTTCTACGCCTGAGATTTCGGCCAACCTGAGGGGAACACATCAAATCAGAATTGTTCTTGCCAACAATACCAACACAGGCAAACAAATCAACAAAGTGAAAAATCTGTTTACCGTTGAAATGCCTGTTGTATCAAAGAAGGACAATCAGATCACATGGGAAGCTGTTAATAATGCAAAGAGTTATCTGATTATCAAAAACGGACAAACCATTGATACCATCACAAAAACTTCTTACCAGATAACTCCGGGAACATACGCCGCTTATCAGGTAATCGCGGTGGATAAATCGGGAACAAGTTCGTTTGCTTCGGAACCACTAATTATTAGCTCAGAGGAGAAAAGAATTTCTACCCAGATGGAGAAATTTGCCCCAGAAGCGGCCTATCCTTATTCAGGGTTCAATGGAACAGGTTTCACAGAAATCAGCAAGACGAAAAACCGATTCATTTCCTTCCCTGTAACGGTTGCAGAAAACGGAACATTCCTTTTGCATATACGTTATGCCAACGGCAACGGACCGGTCAATACCGACAGCCGGTGCGCCCTGCGAAATTTATATGTAAATAATCAATTTGCCGGGGCACTTATTTTCCCACAACGCGGCAAGGATGAATGGTCGAACTGGGGTTATAGCAACATGCTTTCTGTTTATCTGACCAAAGGAAAAAATATATTATCCATTGTTTTTGAGGATAATAATGAGAATATGGATGGGGAAGTTAATCAGGCCATGTTGGATGAAATGGTAATTTATCAGTAATAATAAAAATTTTCATACCCGATTCCCAGATCAAATCGTCCATTTGTTATCGCCACAGGTTCATTATTCAAAAATGTTTTAAATTCAATTGTTCCTGATACAATTGTTTTTGCAAACTCTTTATCAACAAATAAGTTCTGAACTCTTTTAAACTTAATATTCCCCTGAATAATATTTAATTTTGTAGAACTACTTCCTTGTTTAAGGGTTACGATACAATTTGAAGCTTTTAGATCCAGTACCGAATCGTTCAGTTCAACAAGTTCAGGATAATCTTCAGGAGCATATCCTATCACTGAAATCCGCAGAGATGCCGGGTTATTATTGTATATTCCGTTAAACGTGATATTAAATGTATCCGGATTTACAATAATCTTAGCAGGAAAAACATCTCCTGAAGAAACAAAAACACCCCTGTCGATATACATCCCAAAAGTATTATAACCCCATTCTGAATAAATTGGAAGTCCCGGATAATCATAGTCCTGAATAAATACAGACTTTGAAAGCTCATAATCAGCCATTTCACAAGATGTGAGTGAAAGAGCCATTATCATTGCGCAAGAAAGTAAGCAGGCATTTATTATATTTTTCATAACAATTTACGTTTAAGAATTATTTATTGATAGGAATATCCAATGAAAATTGAACCCCGGAGATATTTGTAATATTTACCAGACTGGAATTATTTTTGGTCATATAAAATGCAGGTAAAAACACATCAAGGGAACAATAAATTTTATCACTCAATCTGTATCTGGCACCCAATGAAGCATATACAGACGAATATACTTTATTGACACCCACATTCAAATCTTGCAAAACAGCATTCTGATAACTCGCCATTTCTGCATCTTTAAATTCGATATCTGTTGAGGTCGATATCCGGTACGCCAACTCAGCAGATAACTTTACAAACAGAGAAATATAATGAAAATCAAAAGGCGTAAATTTAAACTGTAGTGGAATACCAAGATAATTTGTTTCTTCTTTGATGGCTCTTATCCTTGCATAATCTGTGACAACCCCATCACTTTTTACACGCAGGAAGTAGTATCCTCCATTATCATAATCAGATTTGACCACTTCGGAATAAAAGTTTATAAAACGTAAACCGGAACTAACAGATAATTTATTATCAAAAAAGACATACTCGGGAGAAATGCCTGCATAGTTCATCCAGGAACCAAGGTTTACATTTGAGTTAAAGCCATTGTTGTAATAATATCCCACATCCTGTCTGATTGGCCAAACTTCGCTTAATTCGGATGTAAGTCCTTTTGTTCCATAATCAAATGACAATATGAAACGTTCAGACTTCTGAGCAGTAACATTCATTATGAATAATCCTGCAATAATAAACAGACCATTTTTTAAACTTCTCATTTGCTATTATATTAATTCATTTTTTATATAGATGCAACTGTATATAATTCTGTTGCAAAAACAAAAAATTATGCCTTTATTCGTACGAACAAAGGCATAATACAAAATCAATACGCAAAAAGTAAATAATCAGGTCAGAAACTCTTAAACCCAATAATCTCCCTGACTTCTCTAATGGTTTTTGCAGCACTTTCCTGTGCTTTTTCTTTTCCCATACGGGCTACCTTCGAAATATAGGCTTCGTCGCTAAGCAGTTCTTTGATTTTTTCGCGGAAAGGTTCGGTGAACTGTATCATATCGACCGCCAGTTGTTTTTTCATGTTCCCGTAGCGAATCTGGCAGGTATTATACATTTCATCGAAATAATCGTAAGTTTCTTTGGACGACACCACACTCATCAGCTGGAAAATGTTTTGAATGACTTCCGGTTTTTCCTGATTAGGAACAGTTGGACCTCCATCTGTGACCGCTTTCATCACTTTTTTACGAATGGCCTCGGGTTCATCTGCCAAAAAGATGGCATTGCCCTCTCCTTCCGATTTACCCATTTTTCCGGTACCGTTTAATCCCGGGATCTTCACCAAATTCTGACCGAAATTAAATGCCTGCGGTTCGGGAAAATATTCCACATTGTACATGCGGTTGAAGCGATTGGAGAACTGGCGGGTCATTTCGAGATGCTGTTCCTGATCTTTTCCCACTGGTACTTTTGTTGCCCTGTGGATGATAATATCAGCGGCCATCAGTGTAGGATAAGTCAACAATCCGGCATTAACGTTTTGCGGTTGCTGACGAATCTTATCTTTGAATGAAGTACATCTTTCCAATTCCCCGATATAGGCGTTCATATTCAGAAACAAATACAACTCTGCGGTTTCGGGCACATCACTCTGAATATAAAGCGTTGCTTTCTCCGGATCCAGACCTGCAGCCAGATATTCCACCAGCACCTGTTTTACATTTCCGTGCAAATCCTGCGGAGTCGGGTGCGTAGTCAGGGAGTGGTAATCGGCAATAAAGAAATAGCAATGATGCTCATTCTGCATATTGATAAAGTTTTTCAAAGCCCCGAAATAATTTCCGAGATGCAAATTCCCTGTCGGCCGGATGCCACTAACAACTGTTTCCATTAATTTTAATATATGATATAAAAACACAAGTAACATATAATGAAGCTTATATGTTACTCATGTTGATGTTATTTGTATTTATTAAACCGATGTTATTCTATCGGAATCGTTCTTCTGATACGTTGATCTAAAGATGTAAGTGTCTCTGTTGCAGCGACACCCGGGATTTCCTGTATCTTTCCGTTCAACAGCTCCATCAGGTGTTCATCGTTTTTGGCATACAACTTTATTAATATGGTGTAATGCCCTAAAGTGTACTGTGACTCAACAATTTCAGGAATTTTCTCCAGCTCCTTCACCACTTCCTTGTACATGGAACCACGTTCAAGTGTGATCCCGATATACACGCAAATCTGGTAGCCAAGCATTTTGGGATTTACCGTGTATCCTGAACCGGTAATCACATTCATATCGATAAGCCGTTGTACACGCTGATGAATTGCAGCACGGGATACCCCACACTCTTCAGCTACATCTTTGAAAGGCATGCGTGCATTCTGACTGATGATACGCATGATCTTGCGGTCTAACTGATCAATTTTTTCCATATTGATAACTGAACTGAGAATTACTTTTGTGGAGCAAATATAAACAATAAAGTTTAAAAATCCGTGTCTTATTTAACAATTTCAAGTAATTCCACTTCAAAAATCAGCGTAGAGAATGGTTTAATTTGTCCCTGTGATTGAGAACCATAAGCCAGTTCCTGCGGAATATAGAATTTATACTTAGATCCTACCGGCATCAACTGCAAACCTTCAACCCAGCCTTTGATAACCTGAGTCACACCAAATTCGGCAGGCTGACCACGATCAACAGAGCTATCGAAAACTGTTCCGTCCACTAAAGTTCCATGATAATGAACCTTTACCTTATCTGTATCTTTTGGTAGCGGACCGTTACCTTTTTTAATTACTTCATATTGCAAACCCGAAGCAGTTGTTATTACGCCTTCTTTTTTCGCATTTTCAGCCAGGAAGTTCTGACCGGCAACTTTATTATCGTTGTATTGCGCTTCCATTTTCTTTGCCTGAAGAGCTTCCATAGTTCCATTGAAGTAATCTCTTGCTTCATCAGCAGTCATACCGGTATCACTTCCCGCAATACCATTTATCATGCCCTGTCTCAACAGCTTATAATCCATTGTAAGCGTAGAATCTCCATAAAAATCGGTATTTGTTCTCAACTGGTTTCCAATCATAGAACCCATATCCACTGCCTGTTTCAAACTGTCAACGGTTTCTTTTTGATTTAATCCGTCTTTGATTCCCTTCATCAGCGATTTGATTCCATTACCGGTTGTATCTTTTGACAAGTGGTAATCTTTCAGAATCTTACCATTAACGTACCCGAAAGCATAATTCAGACTGTCCAGATCTGATTCCAGTTTTACAGATTTTGCTTTGTAATCCGAACAAGAGGTCATTACCAATGCAAGTAATGCTACAAATGTTAATATAATATTGATTCGTTTCATATGATCTTTTTTTAATTAGGTAAATAAATTGAATTAATTGTTAGGTGCACCATACATTTTGGAGTGTACCTTCATTTGTACAGCCTGTACAATTGAATCAGCCTGTGACGAGGAAACTACTTCCTGATAGTCATTCAGCGCATTAACCAGACCAACCAACACCATATCAACATCTCCAACCAAAGTTGAATCGCCAAAATAGCCGTTTTTTACCTGATCGTTAAAATATTTACCTACCTGTACACCCAGGTCGTACATTTCATCACCTCCTTTATTTCCATACGCTTTATCCAAAGAGTTAATAAAGGCTTCCAGTTTTTTACCATCTTCATCATTGGCAAAATACTGTTGTTTAAATACATCTCCCTGCCATTGACCAAGGGTGTAGTTGATACTGTCATTCATGTTTTTCAGGGTAACTTCTTTCGGTTTTACGTCATTACATGAACTGAAAGAAAAGATAGCCAGCGCGATGGCAACTATCAGTAAATTGCTGTTTTTTTTCATATCCGTATATTTATTTAATTTCTAATTCTTTGATTTGGTCTGTTACAGTTGCAGGATTTATTTCCAATAATTCAACTGTAAAAATCAGGGTTGCAAAAGGAGGAATTACTCCACCGGCTCCCTGCTCTCCATAAGCCAGTTCATAAGGTATAAAAAACTTATACTTCGAACCAACCGACATCAACTGAATGCCCTCTGTCCAACCGGGAATTACCTGATTCAGGGGAAAATCTATCGATTCGCCCCTGTCGTATGAGCTATCGAATTTAGTTCCGTCAATCAAGGTTCCTTCATAGTGTACCTTTACCTTATCAGTTGCCTGAGGCTTAGGACCTTCAGCTTCTGTTAGCACAATATACTGCAAACCACTTGCTGTTGTTTGTACGGCAGGATTCTTAGCGTTTTCGGTCAGAAATTTTGTTCCTTCGGATTTCTTTTCTGACGCCATTTTTTCCTGAGCAGCCGTGAAATAGGTCTGTAAGATTGATTGAGATTTTTCAACCGAGAACAAAACGGAATCACCTTTCATTACAGCATTGAACGCCTTTAAAAACAACTCACTGTTATAAGCCCCGTTGGGCAAAGTCTTCATGTTTTTCAACAAATCAGACGCGATATTCACGGCCAGCGCATAACTCATCGAATCAACTTCATTACTGAAGATATTCACCGGTTCCGATACGACTTCAATCTGTTGTTTTGATTTTTTTTCCTTTTTAGGCTTTTTTTCTTTTGCACTTGCAGCCACTACTACGGACATTGCAAGCATCACAAGGAGTAATTTTCTCATTTAAGTTTTATTGATGTTATTTTCAGCAGAATTTCAGAATCAGACAATATCGAGTAATTCGACTTCAAAGATAAGGGTTGTATGAGGTGCAATAGACTGACCAGCTCCCTGAGCGCCATAGGCTAATTCCGAAGGGATATACAACTTCCATTTTGAACCGACAGGCATCAGTTGTAGTGCTTCCACCCATCCTTGAATCACCTGAGTAACACCGAATGTAGCCGGTTCTCCACGATTTACCGAGCTGTCGAATACATTTCCATTGATCAAGGTGCCGTGATAATGTACTTTTACACGATCGGAAGCAGCAGGCGTTTGACCTTTTCCTTCTTTGATAATCTCATATTGAAGTCCGCTCGCTGTAGTTTTCACTTCCGCTCTTTTAGCATTTTCAGCGAGGAAATTCTTTCCTTCTTTTATATTTTGCTCGAATGCTTTTTCCTGTAATTGCTGAAAATAATCGTTGATGATTGCCTGGGCTTCCTGTATGCTCATTTCAAGCTTTTCTTTTTGGATCACATGTTTGATTCCATCTGCCAGTTTTTGATAATCCAACCCTTCAAAACCGCTGTTTTTAAGGTTGTTTCCCAAACTAACCCCCAACGCATAACTTATTTTATCCATTTATTTCAATTTAAATTTTTTAAACGTGTGCAAAGATAGCTGATTTCTCGGATATTAGGTGTTAATTAATACAAAATTATCGGGAGGAAAGCACGACCGGAAGTCTCCTGCATTTTCTTTTTCCTGTGTTTGGATTGAATATCTCGATATAAAAAACATACACTCCGATATTAGCCAACTGTCCGTTCCCGGTTCTTCCGTCCCAGGTCAGCACTCCCTGTCGACCGGAAACAAATTGCTCTACCAATGATAACACCTTCTCTCCAACAGGTGTCAGTATACAGATATTAAACACATTACCGGCTTCCGGGAAATTATAATGCAGGAAACACACATCATTATTTCCGTCATTATCAGGAGAGAAAACCGGACTTTCAAAATAAAACAGCTGCTCTCTTTCTTCCGGCGATTCATCCATACTTCTGTATTGTGAGTTTATAAAACCCGGAGTTCCATAATTATGAGAACTGGCGGCAGAATGCCAGTTATTTACGTCCTGAGCCGGCCAACCGGGATTTATTCTTTCGAGCGCTACACCTTTCGGATTTTTGACCAACACGTGGTGCATGGAAACATCATATCTGAATGAATCTACAATCGTATCTTTTGTAGAATTCGTCAACACAAGGGTCGAAGATTCGTTATTTAAAGAACTCCAACCGGATTGTATAATTTTAACATCAGACGGACAAGAGTGATGCTTTCTCACAGCGCCCGTATCACTTGTCACCGCAAGATAATCACCCGGAAACATCAACACTCCATCCGGAATTTTGCTGCCGGGATTGAGTGATCCATCAGACTTTTGCGTTGCGAAGATGACACCAGACATATCGATAACTTTTTCTGACCGGTTATAAAATTCAACATACTCAGCACCCGAATCTGCCGGATGAAACATGACCTCATTCAACACAATATCTCCAACACTTACAGGTTCTGTTACTCCAATTTTTTTTATGTCATTCAGGAGGAGATTTCCTGCCTCATCCTTCAACCCAATTACTTCTATTTCGTATAACCTCCCTGTCTCAAATTCAATATCCACAACAATTTCTGCCGACTCGTGATTGTCTGCTATCTCCAAGAAAAGCACCTCTCTTAAATCTCCATTAAGATTTATTTGAAAATCAGAAAAATCAATTGGTTCAGAGAAGTTTAAACAGAGTTTATTCTGGCTGATGATTTTCACTTTCATGAGTTCAGGTGGAGTTAGATCCGGAATTATTGACCCAGAAACCTCTATATCATCAAAGAAATAACAATTACCGGTCTTAACAGAGTTAGTATAGGAAAGCCCAAAGTATCTGGATCTCATCACTTTGTTGTTTTGAACCTCTCCTTCAAAAAAGTAATCCGTTTCAGATGAAAGTTTCGAATATAATCTGAAGACAGAAAGGCTATCCCGTGTTACTTTAACACTGATTTCCAATGGTTTTACATCCGTTCGTCTATCAACCCCATCGATTATTTTTACTTTTTGCATCCCCTCCTGTAAATAGAGCGAAACCTCATCATTGGTTCCACCCACCTGAACAAAATAGCCTTTCAATCCGTTTTCTAATACACTGACATCGGAAATGATGTAAATACAGGCATAATTTGAGGAAGAAGTAGGATAATCAATTTTCAAGCGACACTCCCAAACGCCGTTTTCGATAGCAGTTGACGGAGTGAACAGATAAGAAGTAGAAGCCTCCTGAGCAATAGATTGCAACTGAAATGCATGATTGACCCAAAAACGGGACACCATACCCGTCCAGGTTGGGTTTTGGGTAAAATCCCCATCAGAAAATGATTCTGAGACCTGAGTAAAACAAAAAAACGGCGCAAATAACAAAAAAAACAGCATGTAACTTTTCATAAGGTTGTCAAATCTATTAAAATGAATTACTTTTGCAGTCGCTAAATGCAACTTAACCGACTGATTGGTTTAGGTTTAAATAACCATAGCAAAGGTATGGTTTTACGAAACAATAAAAACAGAAATCACCATAAAATAAATTAAAAAAATGAAAGTAGCAATTGTTGGTGCCAGTGGCGCCGTAGGCCAGGAGTTTTTACGCGTACTCGAAGAGCGTAATTTCCCCATGACTGAGTTAGCTTTATTTGGTTCTTCACGTAGTGCAGGAAATGTGTATGAGTTCAAAGGACAGAAATTGACCGTGAAGGAGCTGAAACACGGTGATGATTTCAAGGGTTTTAACGTTGTATTTACATCTGCAGGAGCAAGTATCTCTAAAGAATACGCCGAAGATATAACCAGATTCGGAGCCGTAATGATCGACAATTCAAGTGCTTTCCGCATGGAAAATGATATCCCTTTGGTAGTTCCGGAAGTGAATGCTGCTGATGCCAAGAACCGTCCGCGCGGTATCATCGCGAACCCCAACTGTACCACTATCCAGATGGTTGTTGCCCTGAAAGCTATCGAAGATCTTTCACACATCAAACGTGTACATGTTTCGACTTATCAGGCTGCTTCAGGAGCAGGCGCTGCCGCTATGGATGAACTTGAACTTCAGTATCGCCAGGTACTGGCCGGAGAACAACCGACCGTAAGCAAATTCGCCTATCAGCTGGCATATAACCTGATTCCGCAGATTGATGTGTTTACCGACAACGGCTATACAAAGGAAGAAATGAAAATGTACCACGAAACGCGTAAGATTATGCATTCGGATGTGGAAGTCAGTGCTACCTGCGTACGTGTACCTGCTTTGCGCGCACACTCAGAAAGCATTTGGGTTGAAACAGAAAGACCAATTTCAGTGGAAGAAGCCCGTGCCGCTTTTGCTGCTGCTCCGGGCGTGGAAGTTATAGACAATCCGGCTGAAAAGAAATACCCGATGCCATTGTTCTTGTCGGGAAAAGATCCGGTTCATGTGGGCCGTATCCGCAAAGACCTGGCAAACCCGAATGGCATTACTTTCTGGTGCGTTAGCGACCAAATCAAAAAAGGAGCTGCCCTGAATGCTGTTCAAATTGCTGAGTATCTGATTGCTGAAAGCGATATTAAATAGTGGTTAATGGTTAGTGGAAGTAGTTAGTTATTGGTTTGAAAGTTTAAAGAATGCAACAACTAAACACTTCCACTAACAAATAACTCTCCCTCCTGATGTCATGAACCTTGAAGAACTCCGTGAATACTGTATCAGTCTAAAAGGTGTTACCGAACACTTTCCTTTCGACGATGTATCTCTGGTACTGAAAGTACAGGGGAAAATGTTTGCACTCATTCCGCTGGATAACCCAGAAACACAGATTGCACTGAAATGTGACCCGGAAAAAGCAATTGCTTTGCGTGAACAATTTGATTGTATCACTCCCGCGTATCATTTTAATAAAAAGCACTGGAACTCTGTCAGGATTGACCCCGCTATTTCTACTGAAATGCTTCGCGAACTTATTCTCCATTCCTATGATCTCGTGGTTGCCGGATTACCTAAAAAACTAAGAAACGAATTAGGCGTAGAAGAAACGTGTGAATAATGCCATGATAAAATAGTAAATTGTAAATAAACAAATAGTAAATATATTTTCATGCGTGTAGTTATACAGCGGGTTCGTGAAGCTTCCGTAGCCATCAATGGAAAAATCAATGGAAGAGTCGGAACAGGTTTGTTGGTACTGCTTGGCATCGAAGAAGCCGACAACCAAACAGATGCCGACTGGCTTGCTGCAAAATTGGTTAATTTACGTATCTTTGATGACGAAAACGGAGTAATGAATCGTTCTGTGTTTGATATAAACGGAGAAATTTTGGTTGTCAGTCAATTTACCCTGCACGCTTCAACCAGAAAAGGAAACCGGCCTTCGTATATCAAAGCGGCACGACCAGAACAAGCTATTCCATTGTATACATATTTTTGTCAGACATTGGAAAGTATTTCAGGAAAAACAATTCAAACCGGCATTTTCGGGGCTGACATGCAGGTTTCTTTATTAAACGATGGCCCGGTTACCATCATCATCGACAGTAAAAACAAAGAATAAGATGGCTTTACGCAAACACATTCCGAATTCCATTACCATGCTCAATCTGTTTACAGGGAGCATTGCGGTGTACTATGCCTTTAACGGTAATTTCACAGTATCCTTTTTTGCGATACTGATTGCCGGTTTATTTGATTTTCTCGACGGACTCGCAGCACGTGTATTAAAAGCCTATTCACCTATGGGTAAAGAACTGGATTCTCTGGCTGATGTTATCAGTTTCGGACTTGCCCCCGGGGTTATCGTTTTTTCATTGCTAGAACAAAGTGCGTATCCGGACTGGTGGAAGTTTGCAGGTTTTATTATTCCCGTATTTTCTGCCTTAAGGCTGGCAAAATTCAATATAGACGAGAATCAAACAACTTCTTTCATCGGACTCCCAACACCTGCCAATGCCATATTCTGGGCAGGGATGGGTTATTCTTTTTCAGGATGGTTGATAGAGAACCCCTGGTTAGCAATTGCTTTAACCATTGTTCTGAGTGGACTGTTAGTATCAAAACTTCCGATGTTCTCCCTAAAATTCAAGAGCCTGAAATGGGATCAAAACAGGATGCAATATATCTTTCTAGCTGGATGCGCTTTATTGTTGATTGTATTTGGCTGGAAAGCTTTTGCTCTGATTATTGGATGGTACATATTCAGCTCAGCTATCTTAAATCCCCTGATGAAACTGTAAATTACTTTGCAATCCTCCCATTGGTTTGCAATCAACCCAAAAACCTTTCTTTAACCCCGGGAGAGGGAACCATGCAGCTACTCCTCTTTCCAAATATCCGGTATCGTATTTTTGTAACCAGGTAATATAAAAAATCTCTGATTGGTGCTGGAATATAAATAAAAACATAAAACAACCTCCAGACTCCACCTAAATCTTTTAAAATTTGCAAAGCAGCTGATGATTTGTCTAAACATTTCTCTCCAGAGATATAAATTAACGTGTATATATCTGTAGAGGAAATACCATATTTCTTCAATAGCATTTGTCCACTTTCTGATTGCAACGCAGCAAACCTGAATTTATTTTCAGAATCTCTTTTAATTATAAAATTAACAATCCCTATACATAAATTACATACCCCGTCAAACAATACAATATGCGATTCTGTAGGGCGCATTGGTTTAATATTGTTTGCAATTTACCATGAATTTATTGCAGTGAATTCCATCCCTGAGCTTTCAGGACAATTTCTTCTCCTTCACGACCAATCAAGTTCAGTCCGAGTTCCGGCTTAGTCATGTGACCAATAATCCCCACACCTTCCATAGTGATAATCTTCTCATAATCATCGATAGATGCTGTAAAAAGCAACTCATAATCCTCTCCTCCGTTTAACGCTGCCATTACGATGCTCATATTCAATTCTTCTGCCATAACAACCGCCTGATAATTGATAGGTATCTTATCTTCATAAATCCGGCAGCCGGTATTACTTTGCGTACAAATATGAATCAATTCGGAAGAAAGGCCATCGGATATATCCATCATCGCTGTTGGTGCAATTCCCTTATTTGCAAGCGCCTGAATAATATCCTTACGCGCTTCTGGTTTCAATTGCCGTTGCAATATATAATCCTTCCCTTCAAAATCAGGCTGTGCTTCCGAATTAGCAGCAAATACAACTTTCTCCCTTTCAAGCAATTGCAAACCCATATAAGCAGATCCCAAATCTCCCGACACACAAATCAGGTCATTGGCTTTGGCACCGTTACGATACACCACCTTATCCTTTTCTCCTTCACCAATACAGGTTATGCTGATCGTTAACCCGGTGAGTGAAGCCGATGTATCACCTCCCACTAAATCGACTCCGTAATGCCGACAAGCCAGTTCAATTCCATCGTATATCTGCGTAAGATCTTCAACCGAAAACCGTTTCGATACCCCGATCGAAACCGTAATTTGTTTTGGCTGACCGTTCATGGCGTAAATATCTGAAAAATTTACCACAGCAGCTTTATAGCCAAGATGTTTCAGTGGAGTATAAACCAAATCGAAATGAATCCCCTCCAATAATAAGTCTGTAGTAACAAGCACCTGTTTATCTTTATATTCAAGTACAGCGGCATCGTCTCCAACTCCTTTTAAAGTGGATGAATTGTTAATGGAAAACTTTTCGGTCAAATGTTTAATCAGCCCGAACTCTCCTAATGTGGATATTTCAGTTCTTTGCATCAGCATGAAATTTTATCGATTCGTCTCTGGTGTCTTCCTCCTTCAAAATCAGTAGAGAAAAACACATCTACCATTTCACTGGCCTCTTCAAAAGAGACAAAGCGGGCAGGCAATGAAAGTACATTTGCATTGTTATGCAAACGGGCAAGCCGGGAAATTTCCGGCATCCAACACAAAGCAGCACGAATTCCGGCGTGTTTATTAACTGTCATACTGATTCCATTTCCGCTTCCGCAAATTGAAATGCCATAATCAAACTCCTGCTGCTCCACTGCCGAAGCCATGGGATGGGCATAGTCAGGATAATCAGAACTTTCAGCGGAAAAGGCGCCGAAATCTTTCAACTCTTTCACATTTTTTGAATTGATATAGTCAATTAATTTGATCTTCAATTCATAGCCCGCATGATCACTGCAAATTGCAATTTTCAATTCATTAAATGGTTTCATGGATTTCCAGTTTTATAATGGCCAAATCCGGCACTGTTATTTTATGCGAATAAATTCACTTCTTCTTTCGTGATGGGATTTCCACCCAGAATGATTAGTCTTTCTACAACATTTCTCAACTCCCGAATGTTCCCGTTCCAGCTTTTTTGTTGCAACAAGGCAACCGCATTGTCCTCAAATCTTTTCAGCTGTGTACCCTGTTCAGTGCAAATTAGTCCGGCAAAATGATCTACCAGCAATGGAATATCTTCTTTCCTGTCATCGAGATCCGGAACATGAATCGGAATGACATTCAACCGGTGATACAGATCTTCCCGGAAATTTCCTTTTTCAATTTCAGCTTTTAAATTTTTATTCGTCGCAGCAAAAACCCGCACATTTACTTTGATACTTTTATCACTTCCCACACGTGTCAACTCGTTTTCCTGCAATACGCGAAGTACTTTCGTTTGTGCCGACAGGCTCATATCTCCAATCTCGTCGAGGAAAATAGTTCCACCATCTGCCTGTTCGAATTTACCAATGCGTTGTTTTATAGCTGATGTAAATGATCCTTTTTCATGCCCGAACAACTCACTTTCAATGAGTTCCGAAGGAATTGCAGCACAGTTTACCTCCACAAAAGGAGCTCCGGCACGGTTACTCTTTTCATACAGTAAACGGGCGACAACCTCTTTTCCCGTTCCGTTCGAACCGGTAATCAGCACCCGGGCATCTGTTGGCGCTACCCGCTCGATCATTTCCCGGACTTTCTGTATGGCAGACGACTGACCGATCATCTGGTGTTTTGTTGCCACTTTTTTCTTCAGAATCTTTGTTTCAGTAACCAGCGTACTCTTATCTAACGCGTTTCTCACGGTTATCAGGAGTCGATTAAGGTCAATCGGCTTTTCAATAAAATCAAAAGCTCCTTTTTTAATACATTCTACCGCTGTTTCGATATTACCGTGCCCTGAAATCATCACCACAGGCGCCTCCACCTCTTTTTCTTTCAATGCAGAAAGCAACTCAATTCCATCCATCTCAGGCATCTTAATGTCCGAGAAAATTACGTCAAACAGCTGGTTACAAGCCATATCGAGTCCCTGCTTTCCGCTTTCAGCCAACAACACCTGATGTTTCTCAAATTCCAGAATGTCCTTCAACGTATTTCGGATACTTCGTTCGTCGTCAATGATTAATATTTTTGCCATGATTCAGCCTTGTGTTTTATAAATCAAATCCAATGTCCGACCTGAAATACTTCTTATCGTACTCAATTATTTTTGCATTTTTAAATGACTGAGCAAGCGCCTCTTCTTTCGTCTTTCCATAAGAACTAATTGTCATTACCCTTCCCCCGGATGTAACTATATTCCCATCTTTGGATGCCGTTCCTGCATGAAAAACGATACTTTCATCAATTTTATCCAGACCGGATATTACCTTTCCTTTCTCATAACCTTCAGGATACCCTCCCGAAACAAGCATCACCGTTACGGCTGTACGCTCATCAAATTCAACTGTTTTTTCGTTCAGGTTACCTTCAGCAACACCTTTCAGCAAATCCACCAAATCCGTTTTCAGTCGCAACATCACTACTTCTGTTTCCGGATCTCCCATACGAGCATTATATTCAATTACATAAGGTTCATTACCCACTTTTATCAGCCCGAAAAAAACAAACCCTCTGTAAATAATTCCTTCACTGTACAACCCCTCAATTGTAGGCTTGACAATACGCTCCTCAACTTTTTGCATGAATACCTTATCAGCAAAAGGAACCGGAGAAACAGCGCCCATACCGCCTGTATTCAGACCTTTATCCCCTTCACCTATACGTTTATAGTCTTTTGCTTCAGGTAGAATCTGATAATGTTTCCCATCTGTAATCACAAACACAGAACATTCAATCCCGGAAAGAAATTCTTCAATCACCACGGTTTTACTGGCAGCACCGAACTTTCCTTCAAGCATGCTCTTCAATTCCGCAATTGTTTCATCCAGATTATTTAAAATCAGCACTCCTTTGCCCGCAGCTAATCCATCCGCTTTCAAAACATAAGGAGCCTGCATCGTTTTCAGGAAATCAACACCTTCCTGTAAATTCATACTGGTTACACTCAGGTATTTTGCCGTTGGGATATTATGTCGAAACATAAATTGCTTGGAAAAATCCTTACTTCCTTCAAGCTGAGCCCCAACTTTATCCGGACCAATCACCGGAATTCCTTTCAGATCGTTATCCGCTTTAAAGAAATCAACAACACCTTTTACCAAGGGGTCTTCCGGCCCTACAACCACCATGTCGACTGCATTCTCCAGCACAACCTCCTTTATCGATGGAAAATCATCCGCAGCAACAGGTAGATTTGTCCCTACTGTAGCCGTTCCGGGATTTCCCGGAGCAATAAATAATTTGTTTAATGCCGGACTTTGAGCCATCTTCCAGGCAAGCGCATGTTCACGTCCTCCTGAACCGAGAAGTAATATATTCATGTTGGTTATTTGATTTTGAACACAAAAGTAATATTTTATCGGGGCATTTACAATTCTGTATTAATTTATAAACACCAAATTCCAATCCCTGAAATAGTTGAACAGGCTCAACAGTATACTATAATGATTAAACTAGTTGGAATTATTGTTTTGCTGATATTCTTTATAAACGTATTCTTTCCAGTCTTTCATGTTCAATCCGGTCTTTTGCTTAATAGCCCTTTTCATGGTGTCAATAGAACCAAACCCGCATTTCTCTGCAAGTTCCTTTTGTGATACTTTGCCTTCTTCAATTATCGTATCCTTTACTTCGTTAAGCCGGAATTGATTGATATATGTACAAAAGTTCTGATTGTAAAAAAAATTTATAGAGGTAGAAACATAAGTACGGTTTGTTCCTAACATTTCAGCAACATCCTGAATTGTCAATTCAGGGTTCGTGTACATTTTCTTTTCCTTTAAAATCAAATCCAGCTTTTCAGCTATTTCACGAAGTTGTTCGACGTTTTGTCTGGAATTATTCTCTTGCGACTTTTCTTTTAAACAAATAGGTCTCCTCTTCTTATTCTTATTCCGGATAATAACCAAGACTGCACTAAATAACAGGGTTAAGGCAACAGTAAGTTGAACTGGTTGTAACATAAACAAGATAATTTTACAGCTATTAAACTAAGATTCTTTAAACAAACAAAATAGCACTCCGCCATCAGTTTCCTACGCAAAATTAATATTTTTGTGTTAATTATTAATCAGTTTGCAAATTATAATGTTATGTTTTTACTTTTTGCCTGCATTTTTTTACAGTTTACGCAAAAACATATAAATCGGATCCTTCAGTAAAAAAATATTTTAGTTCAAATGTAAGAAATCCGGACTTTATCCGTCATAATAGTGTATGGAAAAAACACAATTTACAAATCAAATATTATCATTGACAGACAAACTGTTCCGTCTTGCTAAATCAATTTTGCGAAACGAGGATGCAGCGCGGGATGCTGTTCAGGATCTGAATTTGAAATTGTGGGAAAAAAGAATTCAGTTGAATCTGGTCGAAAATATTCCGGCTTTCGTGATGCGATCAATGCGAAATCAATGTTTGGACATGATCAGACAAAAACATGAAAACAGCGAATTAACAACAGAAATAATACATGATGGCTTAACTCCATACGAACGTGCGGAACAAAAAGATATGGCAAAAAGGGTATGTCAGATGATTGACAGCCTGCCCGAGCTACAACGGACGATTATCAGGATGAGAGACGTAGAGGGGATGGAATTAAAAGATATAGCTTTTGTAGCTGGTATAAGTGAAAATGCAGTAAGTGTAAACCTGTCGAGGGCAAGACAAAAAATCAGAGATCAACTTTTAAAAGAGACTAAACTTGTGGAGGAAAAAATATGGAACACCTGAATAAAATTTTAGATAAGTACTTTAAAGGCGAGACATCTGCAGACGAAGAAAGAATTCTGAAACTCTACTTCAAATCAGACCAAATTGCTCCTGAGCACGTGGCATTCAAACCTTTATTTGATGCTTTTACACTCGAAGCCGCTGAAACAATGGCAATCAAACAGCAAAATAGAACCAGGCAATTCTTCCTACAGAAATGGATTTATGCCGGTAGCGGAGTAGCTGCAGCTGTTCTACTGGCGTTGTGGCTTTTCGGCTCACCAGCTTTTCAGGGTGATTATGCTATTGTAAACGGAACACGCATCAACGACCATGAGCTGGCACAACAACTGGCGCAGGCAAAGATTAATAAAGTAGGACAAATACTGGGAGACAAACTCCAACCACTTGAAAGCATTCAAATGGTAAAAAACAGCCTGAAACCGGTTAAAAAGATGGGCGAAATCAAAACTGAAATCAACAGCATCAAGCAAATGCTTATCATCGAATAAATTAACATTGGACTAAAAACAATTAAAAACAAACAACAATATGAAAAAAACAATATTATTACTTGTTAGTCTGCTTTTCACAGCAATAACAATACAAGCACAATCCTTACAGAAATTTTACGATAAATATGCCGACGATGAACGGTTTCAATATGTATCCATCAACAGGGGGATGATTAATCTGGGCTCTATCGTTAGCGGCATTTCCAAATCCGACCAGAAAAATCTTTCCAAATTAAATGGGTTAAAGATTCTGACGCTTGAAGCTGCATCAGAATCTGCTATTATGAGGAATACAATCCGGGAGATTGAACAAATTGTGTCAAATGGAAAATTCGAATCGGCAGTTGAAGTTCGTGATAAAGGAGAAAGGGTCAACATCTATTATCGGGTAACCGGCAATGATAATGCTGACATGCTGATCATTACAAAAGAGCAGAATGAGTTCAACTGCATCTGGATAACCGGGAAAATGACCAAAGAAGAAATGATGGATACATTTTCTTCTCAAAATATTCAGGGGAAACCGTTGGCCGTAGTAAGTTCGGCAACATTTTTGCTGATGATTTAATCCATACCATTTTTTATTTAACTTTTTGATTTTTTTTGACTCAAACCATCTGGCATAGCGTTGCCGGATGGTTTGTTCTTTCTTGCACCAATTGTTCCACATAAAAAATCATTTTTTGCACCTCCGTTTAAGAAAGTCACCTTAATTTTGTTGTGTGTTAATCACACGCAGATTTGAGCTCTGCTTAATTTAATATTATGAAACGAACATGAACTAATTTTATCGTATGAAAAAACTTGTACTATTTTTTACTCTCTCTGTTTATTGTATTGCTTCTTCCTTCAGCTATTCATTAACTATTACCGAATCGGGTGGTTGGTTCGAAACGGTTTATGCTAAGTGGCTTCCGACAGAAGAAGCAGATTCATATAATGTGTACTATAGCGGAGAAGGCCTCAACAATAAAAAAGCCGACACGCAATTAATAAGAAACTATGGTTCATACTACCGGGTTGATGTTCCGGGTCTCAAAGCCGGGAATTACACCCTGAAAGTGGTGGCAGTAGTTGATGGCAATGAAACCACGGAAAGTACTACCGGCATATTAACTGTAATTGCCTTCGATCGTACCGGTTTCACATTTTCAAATGGCAGAATTCCTGGCGCTTATAAAGCTGATGGAACACCAAAAGACAATGCCGTAATTATATACATTACCGAGAGCACCAAAAACACCATTTCAATGGAGGTTACCGGTGCAAATGCTAATCCTTGTATCGGACTTCAGGCCATCATAGATGGTTTCAAAAAAGGAAAAGACAACAGACCGCTGATCGTTCGTATAATCGGACAAATAACTGATCCGGCTGATTTGTATAATGGTGACATTGTTATTGAAAATTCGAATAATTCTTCAGGTTTTATCACTATTGAAGGTATTGGTGACGATGCTGTTGCCGACGGTTGGGGAATCAGAATTAAAAATGCATCCAATATTGAAATCCGCAATATCGGAACGATGAATTGTAATAGCAGTGAAGGAGACAATATCGGATTGCAACAAGAAAATGACTATATCTGGGTGCACCATTGTGATTTCTTCTATGGGCATGCAGGTAGTGACGGCGACCAGGCTAAAGGTGACGGAGCATTGGATTGTAAACGTTCGACCTATGTTACTTTCTCCTATAATCATTTCTGGGATACGGGGAAATCTAATTTAGTAGGATTGAGTGAAAGTTCAACTTCAGGGTTATTTATCACTTTTCATCACAATTGGTTTGATCACTCAGACTCGCGTCATCCACGGGTAAGGTTTTATTCAGCCCATGTTTATAATAATTATTATGATGGGATTTCTAAATACGGTGTAGGTTCAACCATGGGGTCGTCTGTTTTTGTGGAGGCAAATTATTTCCGCAATTGCAAATATCCTATGCTGACTTCCATGCAAGGTTCTGATGTATATGATGAATCAAAACAAGCCAACGATTATACTAATATGCCTACTTTTTCGAAAGAAGATGGCGGAACCATCAAGGCTTTCAATAATTACATGACGGGACAGCGCAGGTTTGTGGCTTATGGGGCATCCGGTTTTCCAAATTCAACTGTTGATTTTGATGCTTACATGGCTACCAGCCGCGAAGAAACAGTACCTTCAACCGTAATATCATACAGAGGCTCCAACATTTACAATAATTTCGACACGAACCCTTCGGTGATGTATGCTTATACTCCCGATAGTCCGGAAGCCGCCCGTGACAAAGTAGTACAGTTTGCAGGGCGTATGCATGGAGGTGATTTCAAATGGACATTTAATAACGCGGTAGATGATACTTCGTATGATGTAAATCCAGCACTTAAGTCAGCGTTGACAAGTTATAGAACCAAGTTGGTGAGTATCCAAGGTGAAGATACTCCTGTTGGCGGTGGAGACGATAATAATGGCGGCGGGGATAACAATGGAACCATCAATCCGGGCACGACGGTACATAACTTTACGCTTTCCGGCAAAACAAGCTCTTATTTTAATATTACCGGTAATCTCTCAGACTCGAAAGGAACAGTTAATTATGCCGGGCTGGTACTCAGCATCTGCCTGAAAATAGAATCTTCTACTTCAGTTTCCTTCTCAACCACAAAAGAAGCAATCGTTACGCTGATATTCAATGATGGATTTAATGGGAAAATACGAATTAACGGGACAGATTATAACGCTTCTAACGGGGTATTAACAGTGACATTAAATGCAGGAAATCATGTGATAACGAAAGCTGACACCTGTAACCTGTACTATATCGGAGTACAACAAGACACAACATCGGCTACGGATATTATACGCGATGCCCAAATCAGAATCTATCCAAATCCGGTTACCGATCAGATTCATGTACTAACAGATTCACCTATCAAGCGTATTACTTTATTTAATTTAACAGGAGCAATGATAATACAAGCTGAAGGAAACAATGCAGGAATTCTGGATGTAGACCATTTAAATAGTGGCACTTACCTAATCAGAACACAAACAACAGAAAGAATATATAATCAGAAAATCATCAAAAAATAGTTTAAAGAAAGCATTTTAGCTTAAAACAGCTTTGTTATCATAAACAAGGCTGTTTTAAGTTGAAATACCTCATTTCAAAATCTTAAACTTCCAGATTAACCCGATTGAGGCATTATGTTCATAGCCAAAACCCGAATTAGGGTATAACCGATAGATACCCGGCCGGTAATTCAGTCCCAGGTGAAAATGTTTTTTGAGTCTCCATTGTACATTTAAATTCAAACCCAACATCCCTTGCTGTTTCTCCCGTGAATAATAATCAACAGATTGCTCAACATCGCCATCAGGAGAAAACCAGTCTATATGATGGTATCTCCAGTCGTTTTTGTTAAATGAAAGTCCGTAACCCAAAGAAATGTTTTTCAACCTTATATTATCTGAAATTGAATAGTATTCAGCATTCATGGATTCATAAGAATAAAAATACTCTAATGGCAAAAGCAAGGGCATAGGAAAATCAATTAAGAATCCATAATTAAGACTCACAAATTTGTTATTCTTATAATTGTAATCAGCACCTAAGTCAGTGCCAAAAAATCCAACACTTTGTTTCCTTCCTTCATTAATAGGACTCATGCTAAACCAATTAAAAAACGGAATTGAATAATTGAGATAAAGCTGACCTTTCCGTTGTGGTAAGAATTTTTCCGGCTTAGGGTTGGAAGTCTTAAAATCCAGATAAAATTCTTTTTGGTAAGCATATTTTTTAGGAGAAAAGTGGTCTACAATTAACCCTATTCCATAGTTATATACATTAAACCACAGAGTACTTGATAAACGTGGACTCAGTATAAAGGTCTTCTCTAGAGAATCCTGTTTAGCCTCAATTATTAATGGTTCCGGACCTCTTTTTACCAATATACCCTGTTTTTCATTGACAGCTAAATCAAAGTTTTCATACTTGATTCGGGTTGGTTTATCGGTATAAACGGTCAGAATAGTATACTCGTTATTCAAAAGTGTAGCACAGGAATGGAGCAAAAACACCAACAAGATAAATATCAGATTCTTCATGTATGTATTGATTCAGTAATTGTACAAATGTAAAAAAATATTACAAAAAAACAGCATACAACCTAAATTGCATGCTGTCTTTTCTGATACCTTTCTATATTTATTGGCAAATCGTACATCCTTCGCATTTCGACAACTCACCTCTCAGCCTCTTCTCTACCAACATTTTCATACGGTCGGCAAGTGCGGGAATACGAATGTTATCGATGACATCAGCAGTAAAGGCAAACATCAGCAGTAATCTTGCTTCTTCATAAGGAATACCACGGGTACGCATGTAAAACATAGCCTGCTCGTCGAGTTGCCCAATGGTTGCGCCATGCGAACACTTCACATCATCGGCATAAATCTCAAGCTGAGGTTTGGTACGCATCTTCGCAGTACGATTCAGCAGGATATTCCGGTTGGTCTGATAAGCCCGTGTTTTCTGCGCATCTTTAGCAACATAGAGCCTGCCGGTAAATGCTCCTTTTGAAACATCATCCAACACGTACTTAAATAACTCATTCGAATGGCAGTTCGGCATGTTGTGCAATACAGAAGTGAAATTATCCACCTGTTGTTTTTTGTCCGCGATTACCATTCCACACAGTTCTGTTTCACAGTTTTCACCATTCAGTGCAATTTCAATACTGTTACGGGTCAAGCCGTTATGCAGGGTTATGACATTACTCAGCACATTCGATGAAGCCTGCTGCTCGACCAGTAATGTAGATAAATTGGTCGTTTTGATATGGGTGTTCTCCAGTTTATAATGCTCGTAAGTGGCATTTTCAGCTACAAAGACCTCTGTAACCCGGTTGGAGATAAAGCGTACATCGTCAACGGTATGGTCGCAAACCAACAATTGTGCTTTTGCACCCTCTTCGAGGATGATGAGGTTATGCGCATTGGCCATAAAATCGACATCAGCGCGCATGATGTTAACCAACTGAACGGGCCGGTCGAGCTGCACATTTTTCGGCACGTACATAAAGAAACCGTCTTGCGCAAAGGCTCCGTTAAAAGCAACCAAACCATCCTGTTTTTGCGTCGACAAGCGACCGTAATATCGGGCTACCAGATCAGGATATTTTTCCGCAGCGTCTTTCAGGCTACAAACAATCACTTTTTCAGGTAAATCGGCATTTTGTTCGTTGTATTCCGGATAAAAAGCATCGTTCACCACAAAGTACAGATAAGATTGAATTCCCGGCACATCACATTTAAAGGCCTGATAAGGGTCCACCGGGAAATCGAGACGTCTCACATTCAGTCCGTAATCCAGCGAAAGCATTTCTTTCAGATCGGTATATTTATAGTCTTCGAGTTTGGTTGTCGGAAAACCCAGTTTTTCAAACAAAGCAAAAGAAGCATCACGCGATTTATTCATCACGGGTGCCGCATATTGCTTTATCAGCGAATGATGGGCTTTGTACAAATCAATATATTGTTTTTCCATGCAAGCAAATTTTGTTATCGTTTAAACCGCAACCTCCTGTTTAATCCAGTCATAACCCCTGGCTTCCAATTCCAGTGCCAGTTCTTTACCTCCGGATTTCACAATTCTTCCATCGTATAACACATGTACATAATCAGGAATGATGTATTCAAGCAGACGCTGATAGTGCGTAATCACAATGGTTGCATTTTCAGGTGATTTCAGTTTATTAACGCCATGAGCCACAATACGAAGCGCATCGATATCCAATCCCGAGTCCGTTTCATCTAAAATTGCTAATTTAGGTTCGAGCATGGCCATCTGGAAAATTTCGTTTCTTTTCTTCTCTCCTCCTGAAAAGCCCTCGTTCACAGAACGGTTGGTGAGTTTGTTATCCATTTCAACCAATGCTTTCTTCTCACGCATGATCCGTAGAAAATCGGTAGCCGATATCGGAGATAATTCTCTGTATTTACGTTGTTCATTGATAGCCGTACGCATGAAGTTGACCATACTTACACCTGGGATTTCCACCGGATACTGGAAACTCAGGAAAACACCTTCGTTAGCACGTTCTTCTGGTGCAAGTTCCTGTAAATCTTTCCCTTCGAAAACAATGCTTCCCTGGGTCACTTCAAATGCAGGGTTACCGGTAATAACTGAAGAAAGTGTCGATTTTCCGGAACCATTTGGTCCCATGATGGCATGAATTTCACCGGGTTTTACCGACAAACTCAGCCCCTTCAATATCTCTTTGCCATTGATGCTGGCGTGCAGGTTTTTTATTTCTAACATGAGGTTATTTAATATTTATATATTTACTATTTACTTTGAAGTCATAACATTAACCAGTTTTTCGCTTTCAGTTTTCAGTTTTTCGCTATTAACCCACTGAACCTTCCAACGTTATCTGCAGCAGTTTCTGCGCTTCTACCGCGAATTCCATCGGCAACTTATCCACCACTTCCTTGGCGTAACCGTTTACAATCAGCCCGACAGCATCTTCAGTAGAGATACCCCGTTGGTTACAATAGAAAATCTGATCTTCGGATATTTTGGAGGTAGTGGCTTCGTGTTCAACAATAGCCGATTCGTTGTTGACTTCCATATAAGGGAAAGTATGAGCGCCACATTTATCGCCCAGCAACAAACTGTCGCACTGCGAAAAATTACGTGCGTTCTCGGCATTAGCCCCGACTCTTACCAAACCACGGTAGCTGTTCTGACTTACTCCTGCGGAAATACCTTTCGACAAAATATGCGAACTGGTATTTTTCCCCAAGTGAATCATTTTCGTTCCGGTATCAGCCTGTTGATGATGATTAGTCACCGCTACCGAATAAAACTCAGCAGACGAATTATCTCCCTGAAGAATACAGGAAGGATATTTCCAGGTAATAGCCGAACCGGTTTCAACCTGTGTCCAGGAAATGTGTGAGTTTTCACCTTTACAAATTCCCCTTTTGGTGACAAAATTATAGATGCCGCCTTTACCGTCTTTGTCGCCCGGATACCAGTTCTGAACAGTTGAGTACTTCACATCTGCATTTTTCATCGCCACAATTTCAACAATGGCAGCATGCAGTTGATTTTCGTCGCGTTGCGGAGCTGTACAGCCTTCGAGATAGGAAACATAGCTATCCTCGTCAGCCACGATGAGCGTTCGTTCAAACTGACCGGTATTGACTGCGTTAATACGGAAATAGGTCGATAATTCCATCGGGCAACGTACGCCTTTCGGGATATAAACAAAAGAACCATCACTAAAAACCGCACTGTTAAGCGCAGCAAAGAAATTATCGGTATGAGGCACCACTGTTCCCATGTACTTTTTCACCAGATCGGGGTGGTGTTCCACCGCTTCACTGAATGAACAGAAAATAATGCCCATTTCAGCCAGTGTTTCTTTAAAAGTAGTTTTTACTGAAACCGAGTCCATCACCGCATCTACAGCGATGCCCGACAAGGCCTTCTGTTCTTCCAGCGGAATACCCAATTTATCAAAAGTCGCCAGCAGCTCAGGATCTACTTCATCCAGACTCTGGGGAGCGTTCTTACGGGGAGCCGCAAAATAAGAAATCGACTGATAATCGATTTCAGGAATATTCAAATGCGCCCATTCCGGCATTTTCATTGTCAGCCAGTGGCGATATGCTTTCAGCCGAAACTCCAGCATCCATTCCGGTTCATTTTTCTTGGCAGAAATCATCCGAACCACTTCTTCATTCAACCCCACCGGAATCACTTCCGTCTCAATATCGGTTGTGAATCCATACTTATATTCGCTTTGCGTTACTTCGTGTATAATTGTATCTGACATAATCTTATAAAATTGACTGCAAATTTAATAAAAATCGCATAGGTACGGAAATAACACAAGATGAGGCGATTTTGTTTAATGTTGTTGACTTAATTGTGTTTCTTTAAATTAAATCAACATGTTACCCGATTTATTGAGGTTATGGAACTCTCGATGAACTAAAAAATAAATTATAATCTTATGAAATTTATCTTGATTCCATTTTGCAGGATTATTAATGATATAATGAGCAATCCGGTTATATGCATGTTCGTTTCTGATAATTATTTCGTAGCAGTTGTGTTGCCATACAACACATCCGATATTGATCAAATAAAAAAAGCAGACGTGCTTTAGGATAATCACACGCCTGCTTTCAAAGAAAAGGTTTAAGGTGTTTCAGAAAAAAGATGTATGTTTTTGATCAATCATGGGCATCTTTCTTTTTCTGAGTCGGAAATCAATCGTTTATCTATATACATTTTCCCTTAATTTAACAGCAGTCTTGAGGTAAAAACATGTGTCGCATCCTGTGACAATACACGGATGAAATAGATTCCCGATGACAATTGTCCCCGGTCGAACACGGTGGTCGATTGTATTACCGGCTCTATAAGTACCGGTTTTCCACTGATGTCGAACACAGTCATTTTATATGTTTTGCTCATGTCGATATTCGGTAAATCGACTATAAAACGGTCTGTCGCTGGCTGTGGATATACGAGCGCCTGTAACTGTACCGGATTGTACACAGAGGATGCCGGACAAGTGGTTGTTTTCACCGTAAATTTGTTTCCTGAGGGGGCATCGTATTCGTAGCAGGTAGATTGCGTTATACCCGTGACATCCACCGACTGTGGATTCGCGTTTTTACTGAAAATTACGTTCACACTGGTGATGCTTTCGGGGAAAGTATAACTAAACCAGTTATTCCCCATGTCATTCATCAACTGTCCCGGCCAGACGTCAAAGACATCCCCTCCCGCATTCCAGGCCCAAAGATGAACGCCTGCAGTGCCCCAATCGCCCGGACGTTTAAAGGAAACCGTAATACCACCTGGCTGTGGTTCGGGATCAGGCAGATTGTTGCTAATGTTGATTTTATAATCCTGACCATTATTATTATCCCAGGTATTGTTTCCGTGGTTAATGACGAAATTAACGGCTGAGACTTTCTGAGCTGCATTATTAAACGGACCAAGTGTTACCTGCCATTGGTCGCCAACCTTTACAAAGGGTGTTTCGAGAGCTGATCCGGTTGTTGCAGTAGTGCCTTCGGGACGATAAGCCATGTATGGAGTTGTCCAGCTACCACCAACCCCGTTCACACCCCAATGTAACTTACTGGAAGCTGTTGCGGTAGTACACGTAATTACAATTAAACTATCCTGGTTGGGAACCTCAGGCGACCAACTCACACCGCCTGTACCACCGCCTGTATCTCCATCACCATTACCCACATACACATGCTGAATCGGTGTTCTGAACACATTTCCCTTTGAGTCGACCGCTTCCACATAGTAATCAATCAACACATCTTTTTGACCAGTAATTTCAGCATAACACAAATCTGCTTTTGCTTCCGGCAAAATGAAAAAGTTCAATTCACCATCACCAGTCGGATCGGCAGCCATCGGACGGCGGTTCATTTCGATCTCTTGCCAGGGACCAACTTCACTCCCACCAGCATAGGTGTCATTCTGAATACTTTCCACCGGATTCCACCCATCATTGTCAATGCGGTATTTCAATGTGACTGATGCCAGTCCGCTCACATCATAAGCATAAGTCCACACATGAAAATCGCTGGCATAATTCACTTTTTTATAACCGGTAGTGGGACCAAATCCCACCGAACCAGGATTATACGGATAGCGTTGTGGAATAAACACCGACGGCGGGGTCTGATCAACACCGGAATTAGCATTAATAACCCGTTGCGCATATTCAATTGCAATATTGCCGGTCATAGACGGTTTCACCTCCATGTCCTCCGCCTTTCCATAATACATGAAACCCGAATTCAATCCACCGAAATAAAAATGCCAGGCTTTTTCGGCGTTTGTAGCTGATGTCCCGCCATCTGCAATCTTGTCGATGCGGAGATTTCCTCCCTCCAGATCTTCGGCCATGGTTACATAATTCTCAGTAGCTGTGATTACCGCCCAATTGCGGGCATCTTCCGTCCATCCATCCGGGTTAAAGCGATAATCAGACTTACTGTACAATGGCCACAACCAGTTGATGTATTGCGGATGCCCCCAGTCGTTTTCTGCATTCACCCAGGCACCATCTTCCACCCGCGCAATGGCATTTGCCGGCACCGGATGATCTTTCAGAAACTGCTGAATGGTGGTTGGTTTATAACCGGCATTAGCTGCACCGTGTGTAAAGCTACTCACCGCCTCATAATAGTAACTGCTTCCACCACCCCAGGCATTGTCGCCATCGTGCGCCAACAGAAGGATAGTCGGACGTTCGGCATTACTGTACGGTTCCAGTTTCGACTGTACCTCACCCACATTAGCGCCACTATAACCATCCACATAACCAAAATAATTACACATCGGCACCACATCAATTTTGTATGCCACACCCGTTTCTGGATTGACATATTGCGCTTTATGAGCCTGATAAGCATAAGGAACAGCCAACCGGCTGCCCCTGCCGTCGATCGTAGCGTCAAACCAATTATTTCCGGCAATGGGCACCTGGTCGGCACGGTTGGGAGCATCCACATTGCCATTGATATTATAAGGATGCTCATAATCAGATAATGTACGGGCTAATTTACTGTTGGGCACCACCGACCACTCAATGCCACATTCGACCAAAGTTTGAATAATCCTTTCAGAAAAAGCTGCTTCAGCCGGCCAGTAACCCTTGGAAGTCGTACCGTAGTATTTTAAATTTGTATATTGATGTGCCTGAATCTGTTTTTTGAGTGTACGTGCGCTTACCAAAGGAGACAACGCATGATCCCAGGTAAAATTCACGATGTCCAGCCGCGGAAATCCTCCGGACGTTTTCCAACTGATGGCCTCTTTGTATGGATTCATCCATGCGGCAGAATAACCCCATTGATTTTTTACTCCCAAAGATTGAATATTTTCCATCAGTCCGGCAGAAATGCTTAACTGAGCACCGGCATCAGTCAGACTTTTAATGCTGCTAATGGCATCCCGCGGTGAACTTTGATAAGCACTCACACGATCGGCTTTCGAGAAAATCTCTTCGAGATTATTGGTAGGATGTGCCACTGTACTGCCAGAATAACGGTTACCGCCATTCATTTTCAAGCGGTGAGATTCTTCGGCAAATTGTTTTGAGTCGGGCTTATCGACACTTTTATCGGCCCAGTAAACAGGCTGATCCATGTGCCAGAGATAGGTAGTATAAATTTTCTGTGCCTGAATTAACTGAAGATTCAAGACTAAAACAAGAAACAGCACAAAACTAAAATTCAATAAAGGTCTTATCATAGCAAAAAAATTAGATGGTTAATTTTTGCAAAATAAGTCCACCACAGAAAATAAAGCCACAGAAAAACCCTAAATTCCACCTGATTTTACCTGCAAACGTTTGATGTTAAAGCGGATATCAATTCCTGTCCAGATTTCGTTGAATCTTACGGATTGCCGCTTCAATAGGCTTGTCGGGTTCAATTACGTTAAGCGGTCCCCAGAAATCAGGGTCAGAAAAACCATCTGCCGTTTCGCTGATGATGACATTCGAGCGTAATCGCTCCCTGAATTTAATTGCTTTGTTATCTGAGCCACTTTCACGGTCAGTCACAGCCATTTCGATGGCACTATAATAATTCGAATTGAAAAGCTTTTTCTTCCAGTTGATTTTCATTCCCAGTTCGATCCGGCTGTATGCATAATACCATTTACCATCCTTTTCGATATAATCCATGCGATAATCAGCCTGAATTGTCGTTACCTTCGCATTCAGCGGTTTCTTTCGAATGAACATGTCGGTTGCTTTTTCTTCATTTTGAAGGTTTAAACTGAAAATTGCTGTTTTAAGCGCCATGGTAGTTGCATCAATATAAAACTTTCCGCTGTACAGCGCCTCATCTTTTGTCGGATAATGATTGAAATTAACCACGTAAATCAACCGGTCATCCATCCATTCAATCCGGTCGAAAGTAAAATAGTACTTTCGAAACATTTCATCCGTAAACACAATGTCCGGATGTTTGACTATATCGAGATAGAGATTATTATACGGACCACCCATCAGCTTAAATACCAGAGTATCAAGTTTGGTGTAATCTGTTTGTTTTCTTGCTTTGTATAGCTTTGCCAAATCATTACGATATGAATCATACGGTTGCTTTTGTATATCTACAACAGCCTCTGAAAGAGACACATAATTTCTTCCCTTACGTATGGACTCCCTGTAAAATGCGGTCATAAACACCTCCTGAAGCGAAAAGTTGTCAGGTACTTTTTCAAACATTCTCCTGACCAGCACGTTGGCATCTTGTGTGAGCACATCTATTTGGGGAAGTTGAAAGGCAGCCTGCTCCATTTGAATAACGCCTTTCATGGTATTCAGTTCTTTCAGACTAATTTTACGGTTTTTATAACCTATATGCCTGATAAGCAAGTTTACCTCTTCCTTTATTTCCGGTATTTTGATAATAAACTCACCTTCTGCATTGGTCACGGTAGCTATATTCATCCCCGTAACCAGAACATTACAATAAGTAAGCGGTAAACTCGAGGTGCGATCTATAATTTTACCCCTGAATTCAATATAATCATGACCCGACTGAGCGTACACAGCTGATATACTTATCGCCAAAAACAATAATATATACCTTAATTTTCCTGTATTCATGATATTATTTTTTTGATTTATAAGATTATAACAAATATCGTATATTTTTGTTGATTCATGATAATGCCGAAATAATTCTTCTGTTAAATTTTGTTTTCAAATAAAAAAACAGCCATATTTATGTTCAATTAGTGTAATAAAACGTATATTTGCAGTCTCAAATTAATAAAAACGCTATATCATGTTAAACTTAATCACATTATGGGCATTGGGGACAGGAGAAATCATTCTGATTGCCCTCGTTGTATTACTTATTTTCGGAGGTAAAAAAATTCCCGAACTGATGCGCGGGCTTGGAAAAGGTGTTAGCCAATTCAAAAAAGGAGTGAAGGATGTAGATGATGAAATTAACTCCACGTTAAAAGACATGGAAGGTAAATAAGCATCGATTGTCATGTCTGAAGAACTTGATGGAGAAAAAGGCCTGTCTTTTTGGGAGCATCTGGAAGTATTGCGGTGGACGATTTTCCGTATCCTCATCGCGGTAATACTTGTAGTAGCTTTTATTTTTTCAGCCAAAGAATTTGTTTTTACAAAGATTGTTTTTGCTCCGCTGAGTTCTGATTTTTGGTTTTATCAGGCGCTTTGTTCTCTTGGAAATGCAATAAACCTGCCGGGGTTCTGTCCTGAAAGTTTTAATATTGAACTAATCAACATCAATTTAGCCGGTCAGTTTCTGGCACATATTGGTGCCTCATTCAGTATTGCGCTTATCCTCATTATTCCTTATATTTTATTTGAAATCTGGCGATTTGTACAACCAGCTTTGTACCCCAACGAAAAGTCACATGTGGGATTTGTATTTCTGTCATCGTCTGTTCTTTTCTATCTGGGAGTAGCTGCCAGTTATTTTGTTATCTTTCCGTTAACGGTTAGGTTTCTGGGTACTTATGAGGTTTCATCTTTGGTTCCTAATCAGATTGCCGTTCAGTCCTATCTCGGGACTTTATACATACTGACTTTCAGTATGGGGGTTATGTTCGAAATGCCGGTACTCGCTTATCTGCTTTCGAAATTAGGATTGGTACACAAAGACATGCTTAAAAAAGTAAGGTCCTATGCCTTTGTTATTTTGCTGATTTTGTCCGCTTTAGTTACCCCAACCACCGATCCTTTCACGATGATGGTAGTCGCGTTGCCACTATATCTGCTTTACGAACTGAGTATTTTAGTTTGTAAAAAGAAGACGGTAGACCTGGAAGAAGATGAATAATCTTATCTGATAATTTTTCTGAAAGCTGAGTAGTCCTCGTTTTGCACCGACAAAATATAAACATCTGAAGATTTCAGGGATATATTCAGACTATTCCCTTTTGCCTCCTGTTGGTGACATAAAATCCCGGAAACAGTATAAACACGTACTATTTCTCCCCCGGCAAGTCCTGTCAAACACACGCCATTAGCTGTGTTTGAGTATTTAATCACAGGAAGTTTCGTGGGTATTTCCCCTGTATCAAGGCTTGTGGTTACTTTTACCTGTTCCGATGAGGGAGAAACGCTGTTTCCCAATGTTGATCTGACAGTGTAATAATAGTTCGTCTGTGGCTCCAGAGAATCTACCAGCCTCTCATTTCCGGTTACCGGTTCATGCTGTAAAATATAATTAACTTCCTGATTCCCGTATATAATTGTGAAATCATCCAAAGCAAAATTGCCAGCCACTTTGTAATATGTTATTTTAAAAGCCGTTACATTATCTTCTATTGTAAAATTGTAGGATGGGTAGTATTTTGATGTATTTGAATAAGCTACACTATCAATTTTCTCCCAGTTTTCTCCTGTGAAAGCCTGTAATACAAAGTATGACCCTGTTCCACTGGATGGAAATCGGTACATAAATGACAGGCTTTTTACTGGATGTGGGTAAGTTTTTGTTTGTACATACTCTCCAGCATTGGCAAGTTGAAGTGACGGTGTGGCTATACCTGAACTAGCGGCCGTCGTGTATCTGCCACTTGCAGTACCTAACCATCCATCAGGAAATATTACTTTGCCACTTAATCCTATATTATCAAAACCCTCAATAACTGTGACATCACCTGTTCCGGTAAGCGCAAAAACATCCAGTAAATAAGTATTCGTATAGATATCCGGTTCCCAGTTTGCAGTAAAGCCGGATGATTGAATATCTCTGGCTGCATTCACTTCCGGAGCAGATAAACCTGTTGTTTTAAATTGAATTGTATTTACTGATCTTGTAGATTTACCCGGTTCAATTACATCAACATGATAATTATAAGTAGATTCGGGACTTAGCCCCTCAACAATAAAATACGGTTTTGCCTGCGTTGAAACAGATTGTATAAGTGGGACTTCCGGAGTTTGATACGCAATCTGATGACTTCCTAACAGGTCAAAGTAATCGACGGGATGCGTATTCCACTCAAACTCATCGTAACGGGTAACCGGATGAGTGACCGACGATTTTCTCTTTAAGGTTTTGTTCTCTCCCCATATCAAAGCCGAACCGGCATCGGAATAACCGACAACATCTATCATAATTCCATTGTGATACAAGGCGATAGCATCATTCCCATTGAAACTCATTACCGAGTCGTTTACTGCATCCGCAGTTGCCTCGAGTATATTCCGGCTATCATTCAGTGCGATTAAATATGTTTTATTATTTATCAGGCTTCCACTCATCCGGTAGGGAGTTTTGAAATCACCTGTGCCATTGCTTTGCTTCATCAGGGTATAATCAGACAAATCAAGCGCCCTACCGGTTCCATTGTATAATTCAACTGCTTTGTTATAACCCGAACCTTCCACGTAGGAAGATATCAACAGATTTCCGGCTTTGGCAGCACCCTGAAATACAGTTAGCTGATAATCTGTTGCGTGTGGGTCAGCTATCCAGCTCAATTTTGCCCCAACCGGTGTATGTTCATCGGCTTCCAACACCATGAAATCTTTACTGGCTTTTCCACTCACCGGGACTAACCGTGGTTGTGTAAGCCCACCCCCGCTAATCATGAGGGTATCGATAAAACTTCCGGAAGATGTGGGACAAAAAATGAGTTCTATACTCGTTCCGTTAAGCGCATTTTGTTGCGATAAACTTGTTGTTTTAAGGCTAAAACCGGGATTGTTTTTTTTCAGAGAGATATTGAGTCCTGAAGTAATATTGACACCCTGAACCCAAATTGGTTTGACCAATGAATCCCCCTGAAGAATTACATCAAAACTCACTTTCTCGCCCAACCGGGGAGATGCAATAAAAGGAGCTGTTTCCACAGGAAAAGGATAAACCTTAACAGTGTCGCTGCCCCAGATATATTGAACCAAATCAGGATAGTCGATAAAAGGATTGCGATTTCCCTGAATGTTAAAAATAGCCTCCTGACGTAATGCTTCTTTAATACTTACCGGATCCTGTTCATGCCATTGTTTCAATAATTCAATTGCCCAGGGTGTCCATACCGGATAAGTGTTCTTATTCAACATCGGAGAATTCCAGTAAGGAGCCAGATCCTGATATGCAGTCACAACATAAAAATAAGATCTTGCAAAGTCACCTTTAAATTCATCGGCAGGCTCAAACACATTGCCGGAATAGCCTGGATAAGTAGCCGGACCCACTTTGCTTATCCCGTTATCAGAAGTGGGTGTGCCGGTAACCACTCCTAGCGGATTGTTGCTTTTCGACATGTTTATGGAACCATCGGCAGGGTATAGATGAAACAAATCTTTATAAACCGGCCATTCATGTCCACCCCACCAACTTTTAGGAAACGCATGTTCTATGTGCATCCCCGAAACACTTTTAAAACCATCAAAATACCGTATAACTGGAGAATACATATCAATTACCGACCCATCCTGATTCTTATCGGTATAGAAAAATCCCTCCCAGGTATAACCGGTTCCACCCCCGTAGCGCAATACACGTAAAGGTTTGGTTAATTCATGCAAAGCTGTTTTCAGTGCAACCTTTTGTTTATTTCGGGCATTATAATAATAACCGGCAGGAATTTGCGCCGACAGAAAACCTGTGTGAATTAGGAACAAAAACCACAGGAAAAATAAACGTTTGAATCCGTTAGTATTCATTTATCATCGTTTAAATGATAAACTTTCGGATAGTCTTGATTTGGTTAGACGCTGATTATTCTCAAAATAATATTTTAATACTTTCTGATTTCTTTAACGCATTGGTTTTAACAATATAAATTCCTCTTTCAGAAAGCGGAATCAATGCAAAGTTATCAGAAGTATGTGATGTAAAGATACATTCTCCAATCATATTATACACTTCAATCCGTGATTTATTTTCCAGATTATATATAACGACTCCACCGGAAGTCGGAACAGCATAAATACCTTTATCTTTGGTATTATCTACGTTATTAAAAACACTCGTTTTGACCTCAATTCTATTTGATATGGCAGCGCTATTCCCTAATGGAATAACATCGTAATAATACAAATTGTTTTCATTGAGATTGGATACCTGATAAGACAATATATTCCCAAGCCGGACAGGATAGCCTTCAATGGACGTTTTCACCAATGCTTCACCTTCACTGCTAATATTAACAGAATCAACATAAACACGTTGATTTTTTGAGGCTGAAAGCGTTATTGTCGATTCAATCTGGGATTGAGGCAGGTTAACACTGAAAGTTTCAAACTCTTTTCCTGTTAGCCAAGTGTCTAACGTATTTCCGTTAAGTTTGACAGTGAGATTCGCGTTTGAGTCGCTTCCATAACGCTGGGCAACAACACTCAGAACCACCTCTCCCTTTGATAAATCAAGACCTGGAATGGTAACTGCACCATCCTGACTTCCCGAAGCCAACCGGATAACTCCATCGACCTGATCAGTTGGGAAATAATATACCCCACCGGTGCTGGCCCATCCGCCGGGAAGTTTATTGGCCGAGAAGCCTTCTGCCACCAACTCAATTGTTTCATTCTCATTGCTGCTGTTTATCGTATATACATCCAGTTCATAACCTGTGGCGCCTGCAGAAATGGTCCAGTTGGCGGTAAACGCTTTATGGCTCACTTCTGTTGCATGAATTGCCATGAAGTTATCTGATGAAACTGCTTTTAATGCGATTGATTTGGTTGTTATGCCCCCTCCGGAAATAGCGAGAACGGCATTATGATTCCCCGTCGCAGACGCATTGTAAGTAACTTGTAATATAAAACCATTTTCAGCATCTTCTTTCGATATTTTATTTGCAGGTAAACTGAACTGTTCCATATTCTCCCCACTGATACTGAGTGTTAAATCTCCATTTAAATTATGACCTTTGATGCTTATTTCTGCAGTTGTGGTATGCTGATAGGCTACTGTCCCAAAATTAACCTGATAGCCTGCCGTTGGCATGCTTAAATATGGATATTCCACATCGCCTGTACTAAATGGCTGGCCAACTTTATCTCCCCAAAGATGCTCAACCAGTTCCGGATAATCAATATATGGATTTCTGTTCCGTTGAAATTCGTATATGGCATTAGCACGGTTGATTTCCTTTTCACTCACAGGATCCTGTCTGCTCCAACTTACAAGCAATTCTTTAGCCCATGGCTTTAACATGGGCCATGTTTCGCCCGATTTAATCATGGTCGGAGCACTGGTTCCTGTCCACGATAGGTTTTCAAAACAGGTAAACATATACAGATAAGCCCGAGCAAAATCACCTTTGTATTCATCCAACGGTTCAAAGCACAAACCACTATATTCAGTGCCGAAAGTGTTCTTCCCTACTTTTATGGCACCATTGTTAAATGTACCTCCGTTGTTTATTCCCATCGGATAACTGCCGCGTGCCGAATTTGCCTGAATATTCGATGGATTCAAATGGTAAAGATCCTTGTAAGCGTCATTTTTACCTCCACCCCACCAGCTTTTTGCAACACTGTGTTCAATGTTCATGCCGGCAGCAGCTTGTCCGTTTCCGGGAAAATACACCTTATTGTTAGAATACATATCCCACACATATCCGTTAGGATGTAAATCGCTTTTCTCGAAACCTGCCCAGGTTGAATTGCTTCCGCTACCATAACTTAACCTGTTACCAACCTTTATGATGTTGTATAATGCTGTCTTAAGCGCTTTATCTGATTTTCCTATAGCTGACTCGTAATAAGCCGGGTCAGGTTGAGCCATCAACGTCAGACTAATCAGCAGAAAAATTGAAACTAAAAAATGTTTAACCATGTACTCCCGAAATTAAATTATAAGCAAAAATGTTATGCCGTTAAAAAAAATAAATAGCCTGCAAAAATAAGATAATATTTTACATCAGAAGACAAAATACCTGATTTTTAGCATAAAAAACACAAAATTATGCACACGGGCTGAATGTAAGTTTATTTATTGAACAAATACACCACCTCAACTGTTTTTTAGTTGTAAATAAAGAATTTTTGCATTCATATTGATAAATTTTGACTATTTTTGCACACAAATTATCAAACTATAAATAATAAGTATATGTTAAGTTACAAAGAACTTGGATTAGTTAACACCAAAGACTTATTCAAAAAAGCAGTAGAAGGCGGATACGCTATTCCTGCATTTAATTTCAACAACCTGGAGCAATTACAGGCTATTATTTCCGCTTGTGTTGAAACAAAATCTCCGGTTATCCTGCAAGTATCCAGCGGCGCCCGTAAATATGCCAACCAGACTTTGCTGCGTTACATGGCACAGGGAGCTGTTGAATATGCTAAAGAATTAGGCTATGCTATTCCCATTGCATTGCACTTAGACCACGGTGATACTTTCGAGCTCTGCAAAGAATGTATCGATATGGGTTTCTCTTCAGTAATGATTGACGGTTCACATCACTCTTATGAAGATAACATCGCTTTGACCAAAAAAGTAGTTGAATACGCACATTCAAAAGACGTTACAGTTGAAGGTGAATTGGGTATCCTGGCCGGTGTGGAAGATGATGTGGTTGCCGAACACCATACATATACACGTCCGGAAGAAGTTATAGATTTCGTTACCCGCACAGGTGTGGATTCACTGGCTATTTCAATCGGAACTTCACACGGAGCAAACAAATTTACTCCGGCTCAGTGTACCCGTGACGAAAATGGCATTCTGATTCCGCCTCCATTGCGTTTCGATATCCTGGAAGAAATTGAGAAAAAAATCCCCGGATTCCCAATCGTATTGCACGGAGCATCTTCAGTTCCACAGGAATATGTGGCAACTATCAACAAATACGGGGGTGCATTGAAAGATTCTATCGGTATTCCTGAAGAACAATTGCGTCGTGCAGCTGCATCAGCTGTATGCAAGATCAATATCGACTCAGACGGTCGTTTGGCTATGACAGCAGCTGTACGTGAAGTATTTGCTAAAAACCCGGGTGAATTTGATCCACGTAAATACTTAGGACCTGCTCGCGAAGAACTGAAAAAACTATATATGCACAAAACTAAAAACGTGCTGGGTAGTGCAGGAAAAGCTTAATTTAGCGGAAAACTGAAAACAGAAAGCGAAAGCTTTTTCTCGCTAATTTTAATAAATGGAGATGCCGGAAGGTGTCTCCTTTTTTATTAATAACTGTCGCAAGTAAAATCAACAGAGAGTGACAACCTTATTTTCTTACAAAAAAACCTTAGTAGCCACCATCAAAATAAGCCTTATTACCTTATTTTGGTTGATAATTGTATTATTAGGTTGTTACTGGGGAGGGGGATATCATCCTAACTAATCTAAAACCAACTATTTGTATGCATACAGGGCTTCGGACAGGAACATTTCAAGTTCTTCGGGTTTTACATTCAGTGTTAATTCTCCATTGATGGCATAAGAAATTTTACCGGTTTCTTCTGAAACTATGATCGCGATAGCATCAGTTTGCTCGGTAATGCCTAAAGCTGAACGATGCCGCAATCCCAGTCGTTTGGGAATTTGCTGGTTTTTTGAAACGGGAAGAATACAGGAAGCTGCAATTATACGTTCATTATTGATAATCAATGCTCCATCGTGTAAAGGGCTGTTTTTGAAAAACAGATTTTCTATCAAACGGGAATTGATGGTAGCGTCAATAAGCTCACCTGTTTGGGCATGGATATCTAAGTTGTTTTTACGGGCAATAATGATGAGTCCTCCCATTGAACGCTTGGCCAGGCTCCTGCAGGCCAACACGATTTGCACAATATTGTAATCGGTTTTTTCAGATTCTGTTCTCCCGTTACCAAAAAATCTTTTCATGAAGTTTCCAAAGGCCCATTGTCTTTTTGCCCCAATTCTGGAAAAGAAACGCCGGATTTCATCCTGAAATAAAACAATCAAGGCAAAAGCACCAACACTCACGACCCGGTCAAGGATACCTCCAAGTAGTTCCATTTTGAACACATAAGATACGAGATACCACATGATCAAGAAACTCAGAATTCCCAGAAAGATATTCAGTGCTCCTGATTTTTTCAACAATAAAAAAAGCTGATAAAGCAAAATCGCTACCAGTACAATATCAATGATATCTTTTAATCCGATTTGAAAACCCATAGTTATTATGTTATTTGGTTAATTGTCTGTATGCATTGAATATGCGGATGGCTTCAACCGCTTCTTTCACATCATGCACACGCAGGATAGACGCTCCACCCATCAAAGCCAACATATTCAGGGCTGTTGTCCCGTTCAGGGCTTCTTCCGGGGTTATTCCCAACAATTTGTAAATCATTGATTTTCTTGATATGCCAACCAATAAGGGAGCCTCAATTTGCCTGAAGAGTGATAGTTTACTCATCATCTCATAGTTTTGCTCCAGATTTTTTGCAAATCCGAAACCGGGATCAATAACCACATCATGTACCCCTAATAACCGGAGTTGTGCGACCCTCTTCGCTAAAAACTGCAAAACTTCAGCCACTACATCTTCGTATTGGGTTTGCTCCTGCATGTGTTGCGGAGTACTGCGCGTATGCATCAACACATAGGCTACCTGTAAATCTGCGATGGTTTCAAACATGAGCTGATCGAGCGTACCTCCGCTAATGTCGTTAATCATAGCCACTCCGTACTCCTGAACAGCCATTCGGGCGACAGGAGACCGGAAAGTATCGACCGAAAGCACCGCTTCAGGGAATTTTTTACAAATAATTTCAAGCGCTTCCGAAATCCTTCGTATTTCTTCATCAACCGAAACAGGTTCCGCCTGTGGTCGTGTTGAATAGCCTCCTATATCGATAATAGTCGCTCCTTCCGATAAGAAGTTCTCAACTTGTTGAAGTAACGTGCGATCTGACTTATATCTACTCAATGCAAAAAAAGAATCGGGAGTGATGTTTACAATACCCATCACAACAGGCATACGTAAATCATACAATTTACCATTCAGTTTCAGAAATAAGTCAGAGTCTTGCATTTCAAAGGATTTTTTTATTAATCTCCGCAAATTTAAGAAAATATTATACGAAATAATACTTATTCCCGTTTATTTGAACATAAAATACAGATAAACAGGAGGAAATTTTTCGCAATTAAACAATAAAATTTCATTTCTCCTGTTTTTTTAGCGAATAACTTATAGATAAAAATGCTGAAGTAGCAAGAATTTCGTTAATTTTGCAAAGTTTGACTAAATAATATCAACTCTATGATACGCATCTCAATCAGTGCTTTCATTATTATATCATTAGCTGTTACATTTACTGCATGTAACAAAAGTATTGGCGTTTCAAGTTCCACAACGGGTTGGCCTTATGACTACAAAGCTGAAAATGCTTTCAGAGGATCAACAGGTTTTTCATCACAGGTTCCTCCGGGTATGGTTGAAATTCCAGGGGGGAGTTTTGTTGTTGATGATGCGGATGAATTTGAAACGGCTAACCGTAGAATTCGTCCGAACGAACTGAACACACGCAGGACTTTGTCTGTAAACAGTTTCTATATAGATAAACATGAAATCAGGAATATCGATTGGCGGGAATATTTAAACTGGTTAACTGCTGTGTATGCCAATGTGGCTCCGGAGATTATCGAAAGAGCAAAACCTGACATCAATGCCTGGAAAAAGGGACTGAGCGATAATGAGCCATTTCTGATGAATTATTTTACTCATCCATCGTTCAATGAATATCCGGTGGTGTGCATTACCTGGGAACAGGCAGCTGCCTATTGCGCATGGAGAAGCGATCGTGCCAACGAACTACTACTAATCAAAGCTGGTGTCATTCAGGCGCCTAATTTCAGGGCAATTGCTGAAATGACAACGCTGGAAGCCGTTGAAAATGCGATATTTACTTCAAAGAAGTTTTTTACCGGCCAGCAGGATAATTTAGCAAAAACCTATACCGGCATGTATCCCGATTTCCGTTTACCTTCAGAAGATGAATGGGAATTTGCCGCTTATGCACGTAAAAATACGGATCCGGAAAACAAAATCAGAGTCTATCCCTGGGCTGAGAAAAGTCAGGGAAAACTGTCTCAGCTTCAACGGAGTCAACAACAAGCTCATTATAATCAAAACGGAGCAAACATAAACTCAAATGTGTTCTCCCGTACAGTTCCGGTAGGATCTTTTGCCCCGAATGATTTTGGTTTGTACAATATGGCCGGCAACGTGAATGAATGGGTATTTGATCAGTATACGACACGCGGTAACCTGAACAGAATCGACAGTGTGGATGTGCTGGATACTTTCCTGCCAGATTATCACAAATCAACCGATAGCCGTGTGTATAAGGGCGGTTCGTGGAAAGATCCTGTATATTGGCTGCACCCTGCTTCCCGCAGGTATCTCGATCGTAATATGTCAGCTAATGATATTGGATTCAGATGCGCAATGAGCATAATTCCCCGGTAATTACATAAAATTTATAGCACAACAAGCTTAACCGGCTTTTTTTGATTTCTACAAAAATAGGGTTATCTTTGCCGGCATGAAGAAATTAGCTATACTAGGTTGCGGATATCTCGCTAATATTGTTGCTGACGCGGTTATCAATAGTCTACTTCCTGAATATAACGTAATCGCAACATATTCACGCTCTTTCTCAAAGGCTGAGCAGTTGGCAGCTAAATTAGGTGGAAATTGCAAAGCCTGTTCCTCCCTGAAAGAATTATTAGCATTAAAACCAGATTTCCTGGTGGAAGCAGCATCACCTGCAGCCATGAAAGCAATTGCTCTACCCGTATTGGAAAATGGGACATCTATCGTCACCATCTCTATGGGAGCTTTTGCCGATACCGCTTTTTATGAAGAAGTAAAAACTACAGCTAAAGTACACGGAACACATGTATATATCGCTTCCGGAGCAACCGGTGGTTTTGATGTGCTTCGCACAGCGACGCTGATGGGCAATGCATCAGTAAGATTCTTCAATGAAAAAGGGCATTACCGACTGCGTAATCACCCCCTTTACAAACCGGTTATGGAAACAGAAAAAGGCATCGTTTTTTCCGGAACTGCACGTGAAGCCATAGCTTGGTTTCCAACCGGACTTAATGTTGCAGTAGCTGCTTCTATTGCTTCTGTCGGCCCGGAAAACATGCAGGTTACCATGCAATCTACACCTGGATTTATTGGGGACACACAACGTGTCGAAATTAAAAATGATCAGGTATATGCGATAGTTGATGTTTATAGTGCTACTCCGGAAATTGCCGGTTGGTCAATCGTGAGCACCTTACAAAACATTGTTTCCCCGATTGTATTCTAAAATATTGGCAAGCACTTTCTCACTAAGTCGCACAAAAGCCTGACGGGTACGCCCGGTGGAAACTTGCATACAACGAACGTTTGGTTGCTCCAGCAAATACTCTCCTCCTAATGCTCCTATTGTATCACAAAAACAGAGATTATCGCCATCAAGCCATTTAAGAAATGGGGCTTCATCCCAGGCTGGCGACAAGCCTGTGTTGAACAATATCTTTTTATCACCGAGGTATTCAAACTCTTTCTCATGTAATAAAATCGTGTTTTTATTCAAACAACAACAAATAACCTCACATTGTGTCAACAAATCTGGTAACGGAAGGAAACGATACCCTTTAGTTGCAGCCTCTTTTTTTTCGGAACGTGAGAAATAAGCAATATCGGCACCAAAAAATTTCAATGCATCAGCTATCATACCTCCTGATTTTCCCAGGCCAATAATACCGGCCTTGAGTCCGGTAATCTCCCGTGCCATACCATCCCACGGTTTCTGATCGAATCCATGCAGGCAACGAACTAGTTCACTGATTACATACTCCACTACACCTTCATCACCATAATCCCGAATTCCGGTTACGGTTATTCCCCTCTGCTCAGCATAACGAATATCAACGTTGGCACTTTCAGGAGAATACAAGGAACAACACATCCCAATATATTTTACATTCGGGCATTTTTCTAATGCATACCGTGTAATACGGGAGGTATAACTTAAAAGTACCGCATCAGCATCACCTATACGGGCTGCGACTTCATCATCATTTGATGGCACATCATGGTACATAATTACATCACCGGCAAACGAATATAATTGTTTCTCTGCTGATGGGATCAAACTCACAGGCTCAATGGCAACAAGTTTCTTGAACATAAATTCTCTTTTTATTTTTAGACAAACAAAGCTACAAAAAGTCATCGGATTTTCATAATAATTCATCACACTATCGTTAGCAGACATTTATAATGTAGCTCTCCGGGAAAAGTTATTAAACATCAAACAAAACGACGCTTTGTCATTTATTGATCACATCATTTATGCCACTTGAAAATTTTTGATTATTTTTGTGGTCAATTTGTAATTCTAACGATAATTTATTCAGTAAGTTATCCACAGAAAACATGACTTACCATTAATTCGTATAAAAAAGATGACCAGAACTGTAATTTCCGCCGCCCTCAAAAGGACTGACTTTGGCGCTGATGTAAACATAAAAGGCTGGGTAAGAACCCGCCGCGGTAATAAAAACGTGAGCTTTATCGCCCTCAACGACGGCTCCACCATCAATAACATCCAGATTGTTGTCGACAACGAGAAGTTTGGGGAAGAATACCTCAAACCAATAACCACAGGCGCTTGTATCAGTGTTACCGGCAAACTGACCGAATCGCTTGGAAAAGGTCAAACAGTAGAAATTCATGCGGATAAAATCGAAATTTACGGAACTGCTGATCCGGAGTCCTACCCACTTCAGAAAAAAGGGCATACGCTTGAATTCCTGCGGGAAATTGCACACTTGCGTCCGAGAACAAATACTTTCGGAGCCATCTTTCGCATGCGTCACCACATGTCGATGGCCATCCATACTTTTTTTCACGAAAGGGGTTTCTTCTACTTCCACACACCTATTATCACGGGTTCCGACTGCGAAGGCGCCGGACAAATGTTCCAGGTAACCACCATGAACCTGTATGACCTGAAGAAAGATGAAAACGGCTCGATTGACTACGATAACGATTTCTTCGGAAAGCAAACCAGTCTGACTGTTTCGGGACAACTTGAGGGAGAATTGGCTGCCATGGCTATGGGTGCAATTTATACTTTTGGCCCGACCTTCCGCGCTGAAAACTCAAATACACCCCGCCACTTAGCCGAATTCTGGATGATTGAACCGGAAGTGGCTTTCTACGAGATTGCCGAAAACATGCAACTGGCGCAGGATTTTATTCAGTATTGTATCCGCTGGGCTCTGGAAAATTGCCAGGATGACCTGAAATTCCTGAATGAAATGTATGATAAAGAATTGATAGAAAGGTTAAACTTTGTTGTTAACAATGACTTTGTTCGTCTGACTTACACGGAGGGTATCAAGATATTGGAAGAAGCCGTTGCCAACGGTGTGAAGTTTGAATTCCCTGTTGGTTGGGGTACCGACCTGCAATCAGAACACGAACGCTATCTGGTGGAAAAACACTTCAAAAAACCAGTTATTCTGACGGACTACCCGAAAGAAATCAAGTCTTTCTATATGAAGCAAAACGATGACGGCAAGACGGTTCGCGCCATGGATGTGCTTTTCCCGAAGATAGGAGAAATCATCGGCGGTTCTCAAAGGGAGGAGGACTACACCAAGCTCAAAACCCGCGCAGCGGAAATGGATGTGCCGGAAAAAGACATTTGGTGGTACCTGGATACCCGTCGCTTTGGAACTGCACCTCACGCTGGGTTCGGACTGGGTTTCGAACGGCTTATGCTATTCGTAACCGGTATGACCAATATCCGCGACGTAATTCCGTTCCCGAGAACACCGAACAATGCAGAGTTTTAATTGTTATATCCTCTGCTATAAAACAATAAACCACAAAAGACACAAAAGAAAAACTAAGGAACCACAAAAGTGAAAATTAAAAATTAAGAATTAATAGAGGTTTTTTTCATCACTTTCGTTATTCACTATTATTTCTTTTGTGATTCCTTAGTTTTTCTTTTGTGCCTTTTGTGGTTCAAAAAATTAAAATTTAAAATTCCAATATAGATATGGAAAAACACAAAACAACCGAACTGGAAAGCGTTGTAATCCGTTTCACGGGCGACTCGGGTGATGGAATGCAACTTACCGGAACATTATTTTCCAACTTGTCGGCGATTTTAGGGAACGAAATTTCTACTTTCCCTGACTTTCCTTCTGAAATCCGTGCACCCCAGGGAACGCTGGGAGGCGTTTCAGGGTTTCAGGTGCATTTAGGGTCAGGAAAAATCTACACACCTGGCGACGATGCCGATGTAATGGTTGCCATGAATCCTGCTGCATTAAAAGTGAATGCCAAAGGTCTCAAAAAACATGGTGTGCTTATTTTCGATGCGGATTCATTCGGTAAAAGAGATTTGGAGAAGGCCGAATTTAAAACCGAAAATCCTTTCGAGGAACTTGGCATGTCGGATACAATACAATTAGTCCCGGTACCGCTCACGTCTGTAACACAGGATAGTCTGAAAGATTTTGATCTGGATAATAAGACCGTTATGCGGAGTAAAAACATGTTTGCGCTCGGTCTGATTTGTTGGCTTTTCAATCGCCCCATCGATCAGGCTATGCATTTCCTGACTGATAAATTCAAAAAGAAACCGGATATTTTGCAGGCTAACCTGAAAGTATTGACTGATGGTTTTAATTATGGTAATAACATCCATCTTTCTTTAACAACCTATCTGGTTGACAAATCGGAGGAAACTCCAAAAGGTAAATACACCAGCATCAACGGAAATAAGGCTACTGCCTGGGGGCTGATAGCCGCTGCTAAAAAAGCAGGTCTTGAATTGTTTCTGGGTAGCTACCCTATCACACCGGCTTCGGACATTATGCATGAGTTGGCTCTCAGAAAAGATATGGGAGTGAAAGTGGTACAGGCAGAAGATGAAATTGCCGGTATAACCACGGCACTCGGAGCTTCATTTGCAGGCTCGCTGGCAGCTACAAATACATCAGGACCGGGATTGGCGCTGAAAACAGAAGCAATCGGACTGGCTGTGATGGCGGAGCTCCCTATTGTTGTTGTCGACGTAATGCGCGGTGGACCGTCAACCGGCTTGCCTACAAAAACGGAACAAACGGACTTGTTACAAGCTATCTACGGTAGAAACGGAGAGAGCCCTGTTGTTGTGATGGCCGCATCTACTCCGGCGAATTGCTTCCATTATGCTTATATGGCTTCAAAAATTGCTTTGGAACACATGACACCGGTAATTCTACTTACCGACGCTTTCATCGGAAATGGTTCCTCTCTTTGGAAATTACCTAAATTAGCCGATTTACAACAAATTCAGCCTAACTATGCAAAGCCCGGTATGGAAGGTCTGAAAGTTACTGCCCGCGATCCGGAAACGAAAGTGCGTTACTGGACCATCCCGGGAACACCCGGATTTGAACAAAGAAACGGTGGTCTTGAAAAAGATTATGATTCAGGAGCCATTTCAACAGATCCGGTTAATCACCAAAAAATGGTGAATACACGTCAGGCTAAAATCGATTATATTTCGAACGTAATCCCTGATGTAAAAGTAGAAGGAAATCCCGATGCCGACTTATTGGTTGTTGGCTGGGGCTCTACACACGGTCATTTGATATCAGCTGTCAACAGTATCAATAAGAACGGTAAAAAGGTGGCTTTGGCACATTTTAATTACATCAATCCGCTCCCGAAAAATACGGCAGAGGTGATTCAGAAATATAAAAAAGTGGTTGTTTGTGAATTGAATAGCGGACAGTTCGCTTCGTTTCTGCGTACAAAAGTCCCGGGAGAATATCTTCAGTACAACAAAGTTCAGGGACAGCCATTTTCTGCTTCTGAACTGGAAGACCACATCAGTTCACTTTTAAAATAATGTATCATGGAAACAATTCAGAAAAATCAGGAAATTCAATATACGGCCAAAGATTTTAAAAGCGATCAGTATGTGCGCTGGTGTCCTGCTTGTGGTGACTACGCGATTTTATCCTCACTTCAGAAGGTGATGGCTGAATTAGGCGTATCTCCTGCTAATACGGCTGTAATATCTGGCATCGGATGTTCGTCTCGCCTGCCTTATTACATCAGCGGTTATGGCTTTCATACCATCCACGGCCGTGGTGCTGCGGTGGCCACTGGTGTGAAAGTTGCAAATCCGGATCTGACGGTTTGGCAGATCACCGGCGACGGAGACTGTCTGGCTATCGGAGGAAATCATTTTATCCACAGCGTGCGCCGTAACATAGATATCAATGTGCTGATTTTCAACAACCAGATTTACGGGTTAACAAAAGGTCAGTTTTCACCGACAACACCTAAAGGATTTAAAACCAAATCATCTCCATACGGCACTGTAGAACAATCATTCCGTCCGGGAGAATTAACAATCGGAGCCAGAGGGTCTTTCTTCGGAAGGGTGTTGGATGTTGATCTCAAATCATCCCAAATGACCATGATGGCTGCCGCACAACACAAAGGCACCTCAGTGGTTGAATGTCTCGTGAACTGCATTATCTTCAATGATGGTGCCCACGGATGGCTTTCAGAAAAAACGTCGCGTGAAGACAGAATCATCGTATTGGAGCACGGTCAGAAAATGATCTTTGGAAAAGAGAGAAACAAGGGGTTTGTTCTTGATGGTTTCAACCTGAAAGTAGTTACCATCGGCGAAAACGGTATTACCGAAAATGATATTCTGACTCACGATGCAAAAACTCAAGATCCGACACTCCACCTGAAACTCATTTACATGGAAGGTCCGGATTTCCCCATTGCACTCGGTGTTATCAGGGATGTTCCTGCTGAAACCTATAATGATGCCATTATCAACCAAATCGCCAAAGAACAGGAAAAATCAAGTATCAAAACTTTCGATGACCTGATTGATTCTTTGGAGCAGTGGGAGGTGTAGGAAAGTTAATGCGTTTTATTTTGTAGCCGAGTTCCAAAAGGAGCCCGGCTATTTTTTCACGGAAATCTCCCTGTATTAATATCTCTCCGTCACGGGAAGAGCCACCTGAACTGCATCTAACCTTCAGCGTTTTTGCTAATTCTTTCAATTCATCTTCAGTTCCTTCAAATTGAGAAATAATAGTCGCTGGTTTGCCGTTACGCTTATCCAACTCGACACGCAAAGGTTCTTGTTGACGTTTTTTCACAGGTTCAGTCACAACAGGTATTTCTTCTCCTTCAGGTAAATCCTGTTTCATTGCATTTAACTTATCTCTCCAGTCCATGACGTAATTTTTTAAACAATTCCCAAATAATAATGCCTCCTGTCACACTCACATTCAACGAGTGTTTGGTTCCGTATTGCGGAATCTCGATACAGGCATCACATAAATCAATAACTTTTTGTTGTACTCCCTTCACTTCATTACCAAACACCACAGCAACCTTTTGATTTCTATCAAGCACTAAATTCTGCAGCAAGATACTTCCTTCAGCCTGTTCAATAGCCAGGACTCTATAACCATTTGCTTTAAGTTTTTCAACGGCATCACAGGTGTCCTCAAAATAAGTCCAGCTTACCGTATCTTCTGCTCCTAATGCTGTTTTATGAATTTCAGGGTGAGGAGGAGTTGAGGTGATACCACACAAGTAAATCGACTCAATTAAAAAAGCATCTCCGGTCCGGAATACCGAACCAACATTGTGCAGGCTCCTCACATGGTCCAGCACGACCACCAACGGAGTTTTTGTTTCTTGCTGAAATTCGTCCGGCGTTAGGCGGTTTAATTCTGTTATTTTAAGTTTTCTCATTTTTTGTTTTTGAACCACAAAAGGCACAAAAGAAAGACTGAGGAAACACAAAAGTGAAAATCAAAAATTATAAATTAAGAATTAATAGAGGTTTTTTTTCATCACTATTCGCTATTAGTTCTTTTGTGTTTCCTCAGTCTTTCTTTTGTGCCTTTTGTGGTTATTATTAATTTCCATTAATCAAGTAACTTACAGCTCGTTCAATCAACGTATCCTCTCCCTTTGCTACATCAGCCGAATCCAAATCGACCTTGATATCCGGATCAATTCCAAACTCGATGTGCTGCATACTTCCGTCATACATAGGGCTGGCAGAAAAACGTACCATCCATCCATTCGGTAATTCATTGGAAAGCGGCATCCCTCCACCTCCACCGGATTTATCTCCCATAATAATTGCCTGCGGAGCATCTCTCATTCTGCTTACAAATAAGTTGGTCGCACTATATGATGCCCTGTTTGCCAACACAACAACCGGCCTTGTCCATCGAATCGTTTTATGTGCAGGTGTTTTCATAGGCACAGGTTCCGAAAAATCATTATGACCAGGCCCATTTTTATGTTGTAAATACATATTTACTGTATCCCGCTCGAAAAAGTAGGATGCTAATCTTCCGGATAAATCGGCAGAACCACCTCCGTTATTCCTGACATCTATAATCAATCCGTTCTCACAGGATACAAATTGCTGAAAAATGTAACTCATATTGGCATCAGAGAATCCGCTCCCAAAACTTTCATAGTATATATAACCAACTTTACCTCCGGCTATACTTTTATATCTCAATCCATTAACACTTCTGTAATCATTGCTCAGATAATTCTCGTTAAAAATCAGAGATTCGTTAAAATTGGTCGGGTAATCTGTAAACCAATTCCAATACCTGCTCCTGTCAAATGAAGAATACAGATTAACATGTCCGTCTTTTAACTCTGCCAGCATTTCAGCCATTGCATCGAAAAAGGTAATTTCATCAACCGTATCATTCACTAACCGGCCTTCATAAACAGTATAAACAGAATCCCAGTTTATTTTTTTAAGATCAAGATAACAATAACGGGTATCCACAATTGTCCACAAAGTTTCAAAATTGCCTCGATAGGTGTTGAGCGGGATATTCAGGTCATCGATGCAGGAACTCATTCCTATCAACAAAACAACGGGTAATAAATTCTTTGTTCTCATATACTTAATTCCTGAAGTTAATTTCCCGGACTGACATAATGTTCCGGTATTTTTACTTTTCTGCCGGAAAAGCGAAGGATATCGTAATTAATTCCGACAAAAATTGAAAACTCATTAAAGCGATAGGGCTGATCTCCTGCCTGATATTTTAACTGGTGCATACGGACGCCAAACGAGCAGGTCGACTTTTTAAAAGGAACATCAATCGATATTTCCTCTTTTAGACCCTGTTTGTTATGCAAAGATGAAAAATGGATTGCCTCACCATAGGCTCCGGAAGAATACATTTCATAATAAGTTAATCCGGGATAAGGAACAAACATATATCCGATCAGCGGAAATTCAAGATTTGCTTTTAATTTGAGTATTCTCTTTTTCGTTGCATAGTTATATCTAATACCTAACATGGCATTCAGGTTTGTTGCCAAATCGATATTAACCGGATTATTAACATTCCTTGAATTCATTTTATATGCGAAATCAACATCCATATTGCCTCCGGCATGAAAAATCAGGTTACTAATATCTCGATATTCGTATAAAACACCCCAGGCTGCGTTCCCTCCCACATAAGTTATGCCTGCGGTTGCCTGCGGATTTTTTACTGCAGCGCCTAATCCGGTTAACCGACTATAAGCAATAAATTTCGGATTAGCCGGCTTAAAATAACGGGTTTCGGTGTGTTCAAATCTCAATCCTAAACCATTATAATTCAATATAGATAGATAAGGATCAACAAGTTCTACCACAGACATGCCTGCATGATGCGACACGTTGGTCAAAGCAACCGGCTCTTTCCCGGCCATCTGTGCATCGGAGGATAAGACGATACACACCAGACTAAACAGAACAATAATTTTTCTCATATTTATCAGGATAATCCGAGCCACTTGCCCAGGCCCAGCTGATTTAACAATACAAGCGAAATACAAATGGGAGTAATATATCTTACCAAAAATATAAATGCATTATAATATCTTGTTGGAAATTTTCCATGTGTACTGAGTTCTTCTCTTATACTTTTCTTGCTTAATACCCAGCCGGTAAAAACAGAAATCAGCAATCCGCCAAGTGGCATGAATATTTTAGAAGTGATGCTGTCAAATAAATCAAAGAAGCCCATATTGAATATTTTCACTTCTTTCCACACACCAATAGATAAAGAAGCAAGTACTCCCAATATCAAAATGATGATGGTTACCAAAATGGTTGCAGTCATTCTTTTCAGTTTTATTTCTTCGACAAGATAAGCAACAATAACTTCCATGAGTGAAATTACAGAAGTCAATGCTGCAACACACAGCAAAATAAAGAACAAAATTGACCAGATATAACCTCCTGGCATTTGCGCGAAAACATTAGGTAAAGTAATGAAAACCAGTTCCGGTCCAAAACCCGGATTGATACCCAAAGAAAATACTGCAGGAAATATGGCTACTGCAGCCAAAACGGCAATCAGGGTATCCATCATTGTTACTTCAACTACCGTGTGAGAGAGATGATTCTTTTTACTGATATATGAACCATAGGTTATCATACATCCCATTCCCAGGCTCAGGGAAAAAAACGCTTGCCCCATCGCACTCAACACCACTCCCGATGTAATTTTACTGAAATCCGGCTGAAAAAGGAATCTAAGACCTTCACTTCCACCAGGTAAAGTAACTGCCCGGATTCCGAGGGCAATAATAATAATCACAAGCAAAGGCATTAAAAATTTAGTGCTTTTCTCGATTCCGTCTTTCACGCCCAACATGATAATTCCAGCTGAAATTATTATAAATACAATCAACCAGATAATCGGGCGAAAGGTATCTGTACTGAAATCCACAAAAACCTGTGTCAGTGTGGCTGTATCTTTGCTGACAAACTGATTGGCAATTGCCTGATATATATACTCCATCGTCCACCCTGCAACAACAGAATAAAACCCTAAAATCAGGAAAGAAGTAATAACTCCCATTATACCAATAATCCACCACTTTCCTCCAGGGGCAAGTTTCCTGAATGAACCTACAGTATCACTTTGCCCCATCCTGCCAATAATAAATTCCGACAACATAATCGGCATACCAAGCAGTACCACGAAAAGAACATATATAATTAAAAATGCTGCACCTCCATATTGGCCAAGTTCGTAGGGGAATCGCCATATATTTCCAAGACCAACAGCAGAGCCTGCCGCCGCAGCAACAACTGCGAGTTTACTACTGAAGTTTATTCTCTGTTCTTTCGACATTTTTTAATCAATTTAACCCCCAAAGGGCATTTTAAACATCTTGCATTTAAATATCCTGATATGCCGACAAAAATAACATTTTTTATCATTGCTAACGATATGTATGCTATGATTCCCTCACATTAACGATAATTATTCATCTGTTTTTACTTTTTTTATATTGTTTCACGGAACTCACATGACTGGATAAATCATTTCCAGGCTGTCAAAATTGATTTAATTCTGTCATGTGGTTTCATGAAAATAATTATCTTTGCAGTTTGTTGATTTACATTAAGATATGAGAAAATTAGTTTTTGCTACAAATAACAAACATAAACTGGAAGAAGTAAAGGATGTTTCTCTCGACTCAGTATCAATATTAAGCCTGAAAGAAATCAATTGCTTTGACGAAATCCCTGAAACAGCCGACACGCTGGAAGGAAATGCCTTACTGAAAGCACGCCATATTTATGATAAGTACGGATATGATTGTTTCGCTGATGATACAGGCCTGGAAGTCGAAGCCCTTGATGGCCGTCCCGGCGTATATTCAGCCCGATACGCAGGAGAAGAGCAAGATGCAGTAAAAAACATGCAAAAACTTTTGTCTGAATTAGAGGGTAAAGAAAATCGAAAAGCACAATTCAGAACGGTAGTCGCATTAATAGAAAAAGGGCAAATAAATTATTTCGAAGGAATTATAAAAGGACATATTACCACATCTCCGGCTGGAAATGCTGGTTTCGGTTACGACCCTGTTTTTATTCCGGATGGTTTTTCACAAACTTTTGCAGAACTTGGCAGCGAACTGAAAAATAAAATCAGTCACAGAGCGTTAGCTATAAATGAACTAAAAAAATATTTGAATCAATCGATATGATGAAAAGAGTATTATTTACGGCGATAGTCAGTTTGTTTGTCGTTGTTGTATCGGGCCAGACCGCTCAACCTATCGCTATGGGGAAATGGAGAACTCATCTGGCTTATAATAATGTTACCCAGATAGCACAGTCATCCAACAATATATATGCAGTAAGTGATGGGGCCTTGTTCTCTATAAATAAAGAGGATCCTGAGGATAAACAGTATTACAGTAAAATAAGCGGATTAAGTGATGCCAATATCGTCAAAATTGAATTTGACAATACAAATAACCAACTATTGATTATTTATCAAAACGGGAATATTGACATCATGCATTCATCTGGTGTAAATAATATCCCAGACTTACGCAACAAGCAGATGAGCACAAGTAAAGGTGTTAATGAAGTGTACTTCACCGGTGATTTTGCTTATTTATCCTGTGATTTTGGAATTATGTTAGTCAATATGGCTAAAAAAGAAATTGCAGATACATATATCATCGGACCTAATTCAACAGAAGTGAAAGTATTATCAACAACTATTTACAACAATAAAATATATGCTCTGACTGCCAATACCGTTTACACTGCCGATGCTGATAGTCGTCATTTGGTTAACTTTGAATACTGGAAAGCAACGACCGGGTTGCCGGGTAGCGGTAATTTTCAATCAATCGGAATATTTAACGGCGAATTGTATTTATTACGTGGTGGAACGTTATATAAAAAAGATAGTAACGGAAATTGGTCGAATCCACTTTCTTCCAACAAAACAAAAATTAAAATCTCCGACAGCAATTTGTTTGCTTATTCAGATACTCAAATATACCGAATTAATACCAGTTCGAATGTAGGCGAAACCAATTTTTCAGGCATAGTGTCGATTCAAGATGTGGAATATGACACAGAAAATAATCATTATTGGTTTGCTGGTAACGAAAAAGGTATTGTCGTTTATAATGGAACTGAAATTACGGGATATAAACCATTGGGACCAGCGACAAACTATGCCGTGAATATGACTTTTTCAGGGCAGAAATTGTTTGTTGTACCAGGTGGTATGGTCACAGCTTCGAGCAGTCGACCAGGTGCGGTGATGATTTACGAAAATAATACCTGGCAGAATATTCTGGGAACGGAATTGCCAGCTAATCCGGAGTATACAGGATGGGATTTTGCAGATATAGCAGTTGATCCTACAGATGCCCAACATTTTTTCGTAACGTCTATTGGTTCCGGACTTTATGAGTTCAGGAACAATGCCTTCCATGCCTTTTATAACTATAAGAACAGCACGATAGAAACTCATGCCAGCGTTCCGAGTAATCCTGCTAATTACACGTGGCTGTGGGGTTGTGTTTTTGATAATGACGGGAACTTGTGGCTGTTAAATTCCGGAACAAATAAAACTGTTAAAATTTTGCTAAATACAGGAGAATGGTTTGAATGGAGTTGTCCGGGGATAGATTATACAAGCCAACGGTTGAATAAAATCCATATTCAGAAAACAAATAGCCGCAGGAAATGGATAACTTCCGACTTTAAACCGAGAGGTTTGTTGGTTGTCGATGACGGAGGAACAATTACAGAACAAAACGATGATATATCCAGATGGTTTCCGGCTTTTCCCGATAGCGATGGTAATGTGCTTTCCCCAGGTGGCATTTATTCGATTGCCGAAGATAAGAATGGCGTTATATGGCTTGGAACAGACTTAGGGCCTTTGCTTTTCTACAACACATCCAATATATTTAACAACGATTACACTTGTTCCCGAATTAAGATACCGAGAAACGATGGAACAGGGTTGGCTGACTATTTATTAGAAAAAGAAGCTGTTAAAGCTATTGCAGTAGACGGCGCCAACCGGAAATGGATAGGTACAGCTTCTTCCGGGGTTTATCTGATGTCGGAAAACGGGCAGGAAACAATTCACCATTTTACTTCTGGAAATAGTCCTTTGTTATCAGACGATGTGAGTTCCATCTCGATCAATCCGGTAACAGGCGAAGTGTTTTTCGCGACAGCCAATGGGATTATCTCCTATCAAAGCGATGCGGCTGATGCAAGTAATGCCTTTAGAGATGTTTATGCTTACCCCAACCCTGTGCGAGAAAATTACAATGGAATTATTACAATAACCGGATTAGTTGAAAATACCCAAGTAAAGATTACTGACATTAACGGAAACCTGATTTATCAAACCTTTTCGAACGGAAGTATTGCTACTTGGGATGGTAAAGATGCACACGGACGAAAAGTAAATACGGGGATATATCTTGCTATTTGCGCTGACGAAACCGGTACTCAAAGCGCCATCACAAAAATTATGGTTATAAATTGAAATTGTTTATTATACATTTGGAAGGAGAAAAATGAATAAGGAACATTTCAGACAGAATAATTTTGATTTTTTACGTTTTAGCTTTGCTTTTATTGTTGTCGTCGGGCATCTGATAGCTCTTTCTAAATCGTCCCAACTACAATTTTTACACCCTTTTTTTAACACATATATCTCTGTTACCGGTTTCTTCTGTATAAGTGGTTTCCTGATAACACGCAGTTTCTTATCTTCTCCATCTCTAAAAATTTATTTTAAAAAAAGAATGGCGCGTTTGCTACCGGCTTATGTATTGGTAATTTCGCTGTGTGTAATCTTTTTATCCCAAATTAGTTTATATTCTTTTAAAGAATACTTCTTTAATCCCCAACTTTACAAATACCTTTTAGCCAACTTTTCTTTTCTCAATTTTATAGAACCTTGTTTGCCTGGTGTTTTTTCATCTAATGCGATGTGTGCTGTAAATGGAGCATTGTGGACATTAAAGATTGAAGTAGCTTTTTATTTATTTATTCCTCTTTTGCTATATTTTGTACAAAAAACAAAACGGAAACTTGTTTTTTTTCTTGTAATATATGTATTGTCGGTTGTTTATAGAAATGGCTTGAATTATTTTGCCGATGTCAGTGATAATTCCCTATACGCAATGCTTTCCCGCCAATTACCAGGTTTCTTTTCGTATTTTATTTGCGGAGTTGCGTTGCACTATTACTACAAAGTTTTCATGAAACACAAAAACATCTTATTCCTCATGGGGATTATACTCTTTTTTGCTGATAAAATTATTCATTTTGAAGTGTTTGCACCGCTTGGATTGTCTCTTATGGTTTTTGCCTTTGCATTTAGTTTAAAAAAACTAAACAACTTTGCCAAGTTTGGCGATATTTCATACGGCATCTATATTTTTCATTTTCCGCTCATTCAACTTGCCGTTCACTTCGGCCTATTTGAACGCTACAATCCGTTTCTTGTCGCATTTTGCATTCTCGCAGCGGTAATAATACTGGGCTTGCTATCTTGGCATTTGATGGAAAAAAAGATACTTAATATGCCACAAACAGTAAACAAGTTTTAATCCGTCTTTTATGAAGTACAATATAGAATGTTTGAGATTAATAGCCGTAGTTCTAATTACCTTTATTCATACTCGGCATTCTTTTGAAAATATTGATCTTCCATATATCGAAAAGATTTTCATCTATGTAATCGAAAAATTGCCTAAAATAGGCACTCTAACTCTTTCACTTATGTCAGGTTATTTGTATTGGCTAACCTCTCGACACAAAAAAAGTATTATTAAAAAGAAAATAAAAACATTAGCGATCCCTTTCTTAGTTGCCAACGGATTAGTGATTCTTCTGAATTTAATTTCTTTCTACGTTTTCGGATACAATTTTTTAAACAGATTGGCATACGACTATACTCTTTTTACTGATGGTTTACTCTCGTTAAATAGTCCTCCTATAAATCCCCCAACTTATTTTGTCAGAGATATTTTTATAATTTTCTGTTTAATAGAACTTATACGCAATAAAAATCTAAAAATGTTGCTAATTCTTGTTCCATACGTTGTGTTTGGAAAATTATTGATACGTTACGATATTTTACTATTATTTGCATTTGGTGTTCTGTTTGCTCAATTTGAAAGTGTTGCGAAGAAATACAATCTGTATTTGATTGGACTTCTGTTAATTTTAGGAGTAATTTCTATAATATTCTCAGAAATTCATACCTATAAGTATCCTTTGGCTTTTTTAGTATTTACGATATTTTTAAATATTAAAATATCATTTGTGAATGTAGGTGGTTTTGCGTACTTGTTACATTTATATCACTCTCCGATAATAGTTGTCATTTTTCCATTGTTGGCAACTGTAATCAGTAATTCATATCTATCTGTTGTATTACAAATAATGTCGGCAATTATTTTCTGTGCTGTATTGTTTCTACTAACAAACAAATTAAAGTTTCTTAAAATACTATCAGGAGGTCGCTGATTTTTTATTTGTGGTCAATAGGGAGATCCGCCGTAATGCAGATAACAGGAAGACGGTTATTCAACGACATGTGTCCCTATTTCGGCCTGTGAAAGAATAAAAAAATCCCATGAAAAAGAAAGAAATTTACCAAAAATAAAAAAATATCTACCCCCTCTTTATCAGATTCATAAACTCTTCTCTCGTTTTCGCCTGCTGAAATACGCCTGTGAAATCGGAAGTGGTTGTGATGGAATGCTGCTTTTGTACTCCCCGCATTTGCATGCATAAATGTTGTGCCTCCAGAATTACCATCACACCCAGAGGTTGCAGTGTTTTCTGGATGCACTCCTTGATTTGGGTTGTCATGCGTTCCTGAACTTGCAGTCGACGGGCATAAACCTCCACAATACGGGCAATCTTACTCAATCCGGTAATGTGATGATTCGGAATATATGCTACGTGTGCTTTGCCAAAAAACGGCAACATGTGATGCTCACACATGGAATAGAAATCAATGTCTTTTACAATAACCATCTGCCGGTAATTTTCGGTAAAACGGGCAGACATCAGGATTTCTTCCGGATCTTGCTCATAGCCATGCATCAGGAACTGCATAGCCCTGGAGACACGTTCCGGAGTCTTAAGCAAACCCTCTCTTGCAGTATCTTCTCCTAAGAGTCTGATTATTTCTTTATAATGATGAGCTATCTGAGCCGTTTTTTCCGGATCAAACGGAACCGGTTTGTTATAATTAAAATCCATCTGTTCTTATTTATCTGAAACCGAGATACGGTCTCTTACGGTGTATGTTTCTTTCCTGAGTGCCGGAAATTTTGTCAATAATTCTTCTGAGAATTTGCGGGCTTCCGGTTGTGTGTGAAAATCTCCGATCCTGACTTTCCAAAACGGAGAACTGTAACTCACATATACTTTCATGTCGGGAAATGCTTCCAACAACACCTGTTCCATGTTAAAAGCCTCTTCTCTGGCTGTTCGCTGGGCATTGCTTGAAAACACCTGAACCCTGTAACCATGAACGACTACACTTGTTGTAGTCGCATTCTCGGTTACCAGTTTCTCTATACGCTTATCCTGATGAAATTTCACTTCACCACTTCCCGGTTTTGCTTTCACAGAAATTGCCTTAAAAGCATTTTTAGCTGAATCTGTCTGAATGCTGTCAGGCTTAACAGACTGTGCAATTATGTTTGCTGAGAAAAAAATTGTCAGACTGATTACAAGTATCTGCTTCATAATGGGATAAATTTTACGTGCAAAGTTACAAAATCTTATGCTAAATCTGTCTATTATTTTTTTATCTTTGTTCCTGAATAATAAAACCAATGTATATGCAGGTTACACCAAACAGGGATATTGAAACCGTAATCATCGTTGCCGGAGGGAAAGGTGAACGCATGCAAACCGACATCCCGAAACAATTCATTGAACTCAAATCCAAACCGATCCTGATGCATAGCATAGATATTTTTATTCAATACAACAACCAAATCGAAGTCATAGTCGTTCTTCCGGAAAGTCAGATTGAAAACTGGAACCTGCTCTGCAAAAAACATGCCTTTGAGGTTAAACACCAGGTGGTTGCCGGAGGATCTGTTCGTTTTGAATCGGTGAAGAATGGACTGAAAGTGGCATCGGATTCGGGCTTTATTGCTGTTCATGATGGCGTGAGGCCTTTAGTCAGCCGAACTACCATTGCGGCCTGTTTCAGGGAAGCTCGGGCATCCGGAGCAGCCATTCCGGTTGTAATGCCGGTGGAAAGTATCCGGCAAATTAAAGGAGATGAAAACGTGTCGGTCGACCGAAATGTATTCAGATTAGTGCAAACTCCTCAGGTTTTTGAAGCCTCAATACTTAAAAAGGCTTACGAACAGGAGTTCAATCCCCTGTTTACAGACGATGCTTCCGTTGTGGAAGCAACCGGCATTAAAATCAGCCTGGTAGATGGTAATCAGGAGAATATTAAAATTACAACTCCTTTCGATTTAAAATTAGCCGGAATGATGCTCTGAACATCATTCTATTTTGAGAAAATGCAACTTGCTCAACTTGATATTAAATTTTTGCCGGGTGTCGGACCGAAAAAAGCCGATTTGTTGGCAAAAGAACTGAATATCCGTTCGGTCGATGATATGGTGCGCCATTATCCCTACAAGTACATCGATCGCAGTCGTTTTTATTATCTCCACGAAATCTCTGAAAATATGCCTTTTATTCAAGTAAAAGGACAAATACTCCGTTTCGATAAAATAGGAACGGGACGCGGACAAAGGTTATCCGCCATTTTTACCGACAGAAAAGATACGATCGAACTAATCTGGTTCCAGGGAATCAAATTCGTACTGGAAAAATACAAAACGGGGATAACTTATGTGGTTTT
>JACDJB010000275.1_pt1 | contig 61639 bp, 49 predicted proteins | sample 7454121 | NCBI WGS metagenome assembly JACDJB01 (sample SAMN14253290, study PRJNA609438) | sludge metagenome | isolation source: sludge after 25d culture with pyrite | collected 2018-12-20 | reverse complement strand
TACCCTATTCTTATATACATTTGAAATTATAATCTGAAATTTATCAGTCTTTAGCGCCCTCTTTTATCCATTGTTTAATACCATCGGTATTATTTTGGGGAAGACGGTTCCGATCCAGCGGCATCCGTTTTATTTCTTTATAGGAAAAGTATCCTTCTGTAACAATCAGGTATAATGGCGATAACTCGGGATTCGGCAGATCTCTCACAATGTCAACAAGTTTTTCTCCCGTTACGCGAAAACGATAGTTCATTACATCATTTTTCTGATCAAAATTTATAAATAATTCCGGGTTATCTGTTCCATGACATCCGGATTCAAACGCGCATTTTCCATTGAACATCGGCTGGAGGTCGTCATAATAACTCAGATTTTTTTCAGGCAGCACATAATCGATATCGGCAGGATTTGTTCCGCTATCGCAGCTTTGCATTAAAATAATGCTCATAATAATCGAACCAACAATAAAAAACGCATAAAAATTGATTTGCTTCACATCAACACCCCTGATATTTTGATAAATATATTTATCAAATGACGCATAAAAAATCAAACAGGAACCGGATTGGAATCCGAATGACTAAAATTTAATAATTATTTTTAATGAAATTAGATATTTATATATTCTAAATCAATATGATCATTTAATCAAAAGGCCAATGAGAAAAATATGGAAGTTACCGACCAAAAGAAAATCCTGATCGTCGAAGATCATCAGGACATGATGAAGATACTTAAAAAGTATCTCAAATCTCAGAATTATACGGCCATCGAAGCTGAAAACGGTGAGCTGGGTCTACAAAAATTCAAGGATGAGGAACCGGACCTGGTTCTTATGGATATTATGCTTCCTGGGATGTCCGGGCTGGATGTAATTAAAGAAATTAAAAAGATCGATCAGGGTTCTAATTATACTCCTATCATTATTATCACCGCCAAAAACACAGTGAACGACATTGTGCAGGGTCTGGGCGCGGGCGCTGATGATTATCTGATAAAACCTTTTCATCTGGATGAACTGATCGCGCGCGTCAATTCGGCCTTGCGGCTAAAGAAACTGAATGAACTGCTTCTTAGTCAATCTCTGCAACTGGCATCCGCTAACAGGCAAATCAACAATCTCAATCAAACCCTGATTGAGAAAAACAGGGAATTAAGAAAAAATATTTTTGGGCTCCATACCCTGTTTGAAATTTCCATGGAGCTCAACTCGATTCTTGAAATGAAGAGATTGATCAACTCTACGCTGCTGACTATTATCGGGCAGTTTTCCTGCAAAAGCGCTTTGTTTTTATACGCGTTAAAACCGGCCACCAGAAGACTCGAAGTTATGAATTCAAAAGGCTTCTTTCAAAAAGATATTGAGGATCTCGTAATTCAAAAAAGCGATCCCCTGGAGAAATTCTTCGAAACACGCGGCTATCCGGTCATGCTGAGAGATATGAGCCACAAGCTAAATAATTCATCCGCGTTAAAAAAAATGCTGAACCTGCATATTGAGATCATTACCCCTATTATTGTCAAAAATTCGCTTGAAGGACTTATCTGTCTTGGTCCCAGAGTAAAAGAGCAAAACTATGAAGAAAGAGAATTACAGCAAATTTCCATTCTCAGCAATATGATATCAGTAGCCGTAACAAACGCGGCATTATATAACGAAGTCGAGCAGCTTTCATATACGGACGGAATGACTGAATTGCATAATTTCCGGTATTTTGAGCTGCGACTGAAAGAAGAGGTTGTGCGGCATAATCGTACCAAAACGGGACTTTCACTACTGATTCTGGATGTTGATTTTTTTAAAAATTACAACGATACGCTTGGTCATCAGGCAGGGGACGAAGTTCTGCGTAAACTCGGTCATATTCTCAAAGAGACTGTTCGTGAAAATGACATCGTCGCCAGATACGGAGGGGAAGAATTCGCGGTGATTCTACCGGCGGTTGACAAGGATGGAGCATCGGTCCTCGCTGAACGTTTAAGAGAAAGAATCGAAAGCGCGGCATTTGAGCACGAAGAAGTGCAGCCGAACGGAAATATTACGGTAAGCATAGGAGTTGCATCTTTGATGGAAGATTCTGTTGATTATAAGAGTTTAATAAATCAATCGGACACCGCGCTGTATTATGCAAAACGAAACGGACGAAATCAGATTAAAGAATTTAACGAAAAAATGGTGATGTAGCAGATGAAAATAGGTATTACATGTTATCCGACATATGGCGGAAGCGGAGTAGTGGCAACCGAGCTGGGTAAAAAATTCGCGCTGATGGGGCATGAAGTACATTTTATCACCTATGCCCTGCCATACCGTTTAAACAGATTCACCGCAAATCTATTTTTTCATGAAGTCGAAGTTCTAAAATATCCATTATTTGAATATCCACCCTACTCCCTTTCACTGGCTTCAAAAATGGCTGAAATTATAGAATCCGCCAATCTTGACATTCTTCATGTGCATTATGCGATTCCCCACGCGACGAGCGCGTATCTGGCAAGGGAAATGACGGAGAAGAAGAATTTTAAATTTATCACCACACTCCATGGTACGGATATCACCCTGATCGGATCGGATCCTTCCTATATTAAAATCGTAAAGTTTTCTATCGAGCAGAGTAATGGCGTTACCGCTGTATCTGATTTTCTAAAAAAACAAACGGAAAGCACTTTTCAGATTAAAAATGATATTCGAGTCATTCCAAATTTTATTCCAGATGATTTCCTGGAAACTCATGATTCCAAAAGTGTAAAACCTTACTGTGTCAATGAGGATGAATTTGTACTGACACACATCTCCAATTTCAGGCCTTTAAAAAGAGTCCACGAATTGATTCCTGTTGTTGAGCAGCTTTCAAAAAAATTCAAATTCAAACTTCTTATGGTTGGTGATGGGCCGGAACGATACCGGGTAGAAAAAGAATGCCGGGAAAAAGGATTATGCGATTACATATTATTCCTCGGCAAACAGGAAAATGTTAGTGAAATCTTGGCCGGCACCGATGTATTCCTGCTGCCGAGTGAAAATGAGAGTTTTGGGTTAGCGGTTCTTGAAGCGATGGCCTGCGGCGTCCCTTGCGTCTCCACTAACGCCGGTGGATTGCCGGAAGTCAACATTCACGGCGAGACAGGCTTTACCGTCGATATCGGCGATACTAAGGCGTTTGCGGAGCATGTGGCTCATCTTCTCGATGACAAGGAGTTGAGATTGTCACTTGGAAGGAACGCGAAGGAATTAGCCGTAAGCAGGTATAACGCGGACAAAATCGTTCCGCTTTATTTAGATTATTACAATGAAATATTGAACCGGTAAAATTGAAGTTGAATCCGCTTATCATCTCCCACCGGGGAAACGGTAACACGTACCCCGAAAATACCATTCCCGCCATGGAAACAGCGTTAAAGCAAGGGGCAAACGGACTGGAGCTCGATGTCCGGCTTTGCGGTGACCATGAGCTTGTGGTTTTTCACGATTTTTCGTTAAAACGTTTATTTGGATCTCCTGATCGGGTTAGCGGCACCACTTTAGAGCGATTACAGGCAATGAGATTTACAAATCAGGTAGAATCCGCCGCAGTGAAAATACCAAAACTATCAGAAGTTCTCGAACAATTTAAAGATACGGTGCCGAAAAACATCGAAGCAAAATCCGGATTTCTAGCAAATCGCGAGTTTGCTCATCATCTGGGTAAAGTGATAGGAAAAAGCGGAACCTCGGAGCAAATCTGGATTTCTTCTTTCAATCCGTTTCTGCTTCGTTCACTCAAATCCATGAACGATAAAATCAGAACAGGATTTTTATTTAAACGTCTTTTTCATTTTCACAGGGTTATAAGAAATCTGAAAGGAATTGACGCAATACATCCGCTTCATTCGCTCATTGATAAAAATCTGGTGTCCGAGGCGCGGAAAAGAGACTTACCTGTTTACGCGTGGACTGTCAATAATCTTCAGGACTTGAGCAGAATTGCCTGTTTTGACCAGGTTAAGGGAATTATAACCGATGAACCTAAACTGACTTCGGAGTACTACCTGAGAAAAGATTAATTATGTTGAAACTCTATGATCTTCCGTATGTAAAAACTTTTCGGGAATGAGGATTTACAAATTTTCCATTTTTGACTCTAACGTTGACTGAAAAACCGTATAATCATCATCGCTCCACAGACAAAAATAAACATCTTTGATTTTAGTCGGTCTCTGTAGGAAACCGATCGTTGTACTAAGCATGATCTCCGCGCACCGTTCGACCGGGTACCCGAATATGCCTGTGCTGATCGCCGGAAAAGCGATACTTCCAAGCTCGTAGGTTTCAGCAAGAATAAGGCTGTTCATCGTAGCGTTTTTTAGTTTGGTATCTTCCTCGCCTTCACCCATTTTGGGGCCGACTGCATGGATAATCTTTTTAACCGAAAGATTACCCCCGCCGGTTATTACTGCCCCGCCGACATAAGTACCTCCGATTCGGTTACATTCCTCCTGGATCGATGGTCCGCCTTTTGCAGAAATTGCCCCCGCAACGCCTCCACCGAGGATCAGGTGCTGGTTTGCGGCATTGACTATGGCGTCTACTGACAAATCCGTAATATCGCCTTTCTCCAAATGAAGAACGCTCTCATTAATTCGCATCTCAATGCTCATGAAATAATTCCTTCTTTTTGGATTAAAAAATTAAATCTCGGGATGAAAGGGATTGTATATTGAGTATCGTTCACTTTTATCGTGACTTGAATATTACCGGCTATTAAGACTAATTTTAGTTTGATCCCCTGTGATAGACGATTTTTCCTCTCTTGATAGTCATATTTATATGATTAATACCGTAATGATAGGGAAGATAATTCAAATTTGGGATATCCAGTAATATAAGATCGGCAATCTTTCCTTCTTCAACAGATCCGATTTTCTCATCCATGCCTATCGCTTTTGCCGCTGTCAGAGTTGTTGCCCATAAAAGTTCATGCGGCAGAAGCCCCATTTTTAATGCTCCAATGGTCCACATCAATTGAATATTCTGTGTAGCGGAACTACCCGGATTAAAATCAGTCGCCAACGCCGGTTCACACCCGGCGTCAATCATTTTGCGCGCCGGAGCGTACTCGTCCTTACGGAGGAAAAATGTTGTTCCCGGAAGCAATATGGGGATGACACCCTGTTCCGCCATATCTTTTATCCCTTTGTCTGAGACCTTCACCAGATGGTCTGCCGAAACAGCCCCGACTTCCGCGGCCAATTCTCCGCCTCCAAATGCGGAAAGTTCGTCAGCATGTATTTTGGGCATCAATCCGTACTCCTTCGCGGCGACCAGTATATCCCTGCTTTCATCAACAGTAAAAACACCTTTTTCGCAGAATACATCGCAGAAAACCGCTAATTTTTGTTCCGCAATCAGAGGAATCATTTCCTTTATCACTATATCAATATATGCTTTACGGTTTTTCTGATATTCATCAGGAATTTCATGCGCGCCGAGAAAAGTGGGGATCATTTCCAGATCCTGCTCCATCGACAGTTCTTTTATGATTTCGAGTGATTTAACTTCATCCGCAGTGGAGAGACCATAGCCGCTTTTTGCTTCTATCGTTGTTGTCCCATACTCAAAAAAACGGCTTATTCTGCTTCTTGTCACTTCTTTTATTTGAGTTTTACCGGCTTCGCGGAATTTTCTGACACTATTCCGGATTCCCCCGCCCGCTTCGGCAATTTCTTCATAACTTTTTCCCTGGATCCGCATAATGAATTCATCTTCGCGTGTCTTCCAGAAGACAGGATGTGTGTGAGAATCGACAAACCCCGGCAGGACCGTTTTACCCCGGGCATCTATCACCATATTCACATCCGGTAAACCTGTACTTTTTGTAAAGATTTTGGAAAACTTCTGATTTTCGATCAGCAAATGACAATTCTCTATTTCCCGAACGGTGCCGTACTTTTCTCCCGAAACAGGGGTAAATATTTTCCCGATATTTTTTATGAGCACACTCATCCAGATTTCCCCAAAAAATTATTTATCTGATATTTTTTTAAATCCCGCATGCAGCTTATCCCGGCTTACTGTTAATGACTCCGATATCACCTTTGTACCGCTTATTACAGGCATAAAATTGGTGTCTCCATCCCAGCGGGGTACAATGTGATAATGTAAATGATCTGCAATTCCGGCTCCGGCGACACGCCCCAGATTCATGCCGATGTTCATGGCGTGGGGATTCATTTCATTTTGGAGTACTTTTACTGTCATTTGAATGACTTTTTGCATCTCAAGCATTATTTCATCATCCAAATCCAAAATATCTCCCGTATGCTGATACGGGACGACCATCAGGTGCCCATTGTTGTAAGGAAATTTATTTAGCATCACAAAACATTTTTCCGATCTGTAAACAATCAAATTTTTCCGATCATCCTTTTCGGATGGAAGATCACAGAATATGCAACCCTCGGGCTTTTTATCGATTTCATTCAAAATATATTCCATTCTCCACGGAGCCCAAAGCCGTTTCATATTTCCTTCCTTCCTTTCAAGATAAATAGCCCAATACCGATAAACAGCATTGGGCTAAAATCTATAATTATATTTTTTAATTTGTATCCATATCAACAGGTAATATTATTCTTCAGTCTCACTTTCAGCCTCGGATATAATTTTAGCCGCATTGTCCGGTGGTACATCCTCATAATGCGAGAAAGTCCGTTTATGAATTCCACGTCCCTGAGTTATGGACCGTAATGTCGTTGAGTATTTATACAATTCAGCTAATGGCACCATCGCTTTGATAACCTGGAATTTCCCGTCACTGTCCATTCCCATAATTTTTCCGCGGCGGCTGCTGATATCACCCATCACATCACCCATATAATCATCCGGAACACGGACTTCAAGTAAATAGATCGGCTCCAACAAAACCGGTTTAGCATCATGGAAAGCCTTTTTGAAACCCATGGAAGCCGCGATTTTAAACGCCATTTCTGATGAATCGACATTATGGTAGCTGCCGTCAAAACAGGTCACACGCACATCAACAACAGGATAACCTGCCAGCACCCCTTTTTCCATAATTTCCACGACACCCTTTTCAACAGCAGGGATGTATTTCCCCGGGATCACACCGCCGACAATCCCATTAACGAATTCAAATTTTTCACCCCGGGCCATCGGTTCAATTTTCAGATGACAATCTCCGTATTGGCCTCTGCCACCGGATTGTTTTTTATATTTACCCTGAGCTTCGGATTTCCCTTTTATTGTTTCGCGGTAGGGTATTCTTGGTTCTTCTTCTTCAACTTCCACCCCAAATCTCTGTTTCAGGCGCTGTAAAATAATAGCAAGATGAAGTTCGCCTTGCCCTGATATGATCGTTTGATGCAGTTCCGGATCCTGATGGTAAACAAATGTTGGATCTTCTTCATGCAATATGTGAAGGCCCTGACCAATTTTATCTTCATCACCTTTTGCTTTTGGTCTGATTGCGCCTCTGATAATCGGTTCCGGAAATTCAATCGCGGGAAAAATGACAGGTCTTTCTTTTTCCGTAAGCGTATCACTGGTGTGAGTCTTTTTGAGTTTAACAAGCGCGCCGATATCCCCTGCATGCAGCTCATCGATATTCTTCTTGTTTTTACCGTTTAGAATAAAAATCTGACCAATTCTCTCAGTATGATCCCTGGTGGTATTCATGACGTCAGCCCCTGTCGCCAGGGTGCCGGACATTACTTTAAAATATGAAAGTTCTCCAACATGCATTTCAGAGATCGTCTTAAAGATAAATGCCGAAACGGGATCTGCGGAGCTGATTTTTATTGTCTTTTCACCTTTTGTCGCTTTCTCTCCGTGTTCATTCGGCGCGGGACAGAAATTAACAATCACATCGAGCAGCCTTTTAATCCCAACATTTTCTGTCGCGGACACACAAAAAACCGGATAAACTTCATCCTTCGCGACTGCTTTTTTAAAACCTACAATAAATTCGTCTTCGCTTAATGTGCCTGCTTCAAAATATTTTTCCATCAATGTATCATCACTTTCCGCGACGGCCTCAACCAGCTTGAGGTGTAATTCTTTCGCTTTCTCATTCAAATCCGCGGGAATATCTTCTTCCGTATATTCACCGCTGCCGTCTTTTGCATATTTTAAAACTTTCATTCTGAACAGGTCGACTATGCTATCAAAATTAGGTCCCGTTTCAACCGGAAATTGCGCGAGCACAATCTTATGGCCAAGACTTTCTACGAGGCCGTTAAAAACTTTATCAAAATTAATATTTTCACGATCCAGTTTATTTAAAATGATAAACCTGGGGAGTTTATTCTTTTCTGATTCATTCCATATCATCTCGGTACCCACTTCCACGCCTGAGCTCGCGGAAACCACTACAAAAACAGTATCGGCAGCTTTCATCGCCCCGACCACTTCCCCGAAGAAGTCTGAATATCCCGGAGTATCGATGATATTGATTTTGCGGTCTTTCCAAAATCCGTGCATTAAAGACGTATTGAGTGATATTTGTCTCTTGATTTCATCCTCGTTATAATCCGAAACTGTCGAGCCCTGGTCAATTGTTCCGATTCTTGTTGTCTCTTTCAGGTCAAACAGCATCGCCTCAACGAGTGTGGTTTTGCCTGCGCCTCCATGCGCCCCAAAAGCAATGTTGCGGATTTGTTCAGTCTGGAAAGCCTTCAATGTTGCCTCCTTTACTACAGTTCTCGTTTTTATGTATAGATTTATTTTAACTTCAGGTAAATTCAATTTTACATTCCGAAATATCGAAATATGCGATGTGCTTTATCCTAAAGCTCTCGATTACATAAGTCTAAAAAGTAAGAAATTCATTTTTTGTTTGCAACAAAAATATCATATCTCGACATCACCGGGAACCTTGTATTATTTGCAAAAATTGAAGTAATTCTTTTTTCTTAAAGTCTGTATCGTTTAATTTTTATCCACTTCTGAATTTTATCAAAATCAGGAAACTGCATCTCCAGCTTCCTGAAATCCGCCGTATGAACCAATTTTCGCCCATTTACTAATCTGGCCGGCAGGTAAATATGCAGCATCTCGTGGTACATCAGATATTCTACTACCTGCAAAGGGGCTTTTCGGGAATCAAATATCCGGCTGATGACAAGGAGATTCCTTGTGTCCGAATAAAACCCGAGCCGGCCGTAACTTTTGTTCAAACTCCAGCCAAGTATCGGCTTTTGTATCTTATTATTAAAAAATCGCAGATTTATACTGTCAAATATCTCATTAAGGTCATAATATTTTCCTGCCGCGGTATATTTGGGTGACGGCCGGCGCTCATTAAGCGGGTGTTGCGGCAGGACATGCTCTCGAACGTATTCTCTGTATTTGCTGCTGATATCCCGTTCAACTCTATATCTGAATATTTTCGCGAGCAAAATGACGCCGAGAAGAGCAAGTATTTCTTCCGGCACAGATCTGAATAATTCGGAAATTCTGATTAAAATTTGACCGGACCTTAAGCTGATCGTATGACGCAGTGATTTTGTCGAATAGAACTCCGCCTTTAACTTGTACTTTTTAGTCGGAAAATTGAATTGATATTGTTCCGTCATTAATCTCTGGAGCTGGGTGTCATTCATAATATAATTCTTCATCCTGAAATGATAGACGCCTGCCCGGCATTACAGGCGCCATCAAAATTGTCATAATTGGTGACTCTCGCCGATACCAAGGATTTTGGCCGTAAATCCTTTTGATTTTACCTTTGCTGAGAATTCTGCGGGATCAACATCTATCACATCAAATGTCTTATAATGCATCGGAATCGCCAGTTTGGGCCTTACGAATTCAACGGCTTTGACCGCGTCATCAATCCCCATTGTGAAATTATCGCCGATATTGACGAGCATGAGATCAACAGGATTCATTTCTCCGATGAGTTTCATATCCAGAAACAGACCCGTATCTCCGGTATGGTAGATTGTTTTGCCACCGATTGTCAGCAGACATCCCGCGGGGGTTCCTCCGTATGAACCATCAGGGAACGAAGATCCGTGCCAGGCGGGAGTTAATTTCACTTTTCCAAACGGAAACTCATGAGCTCCCCCGATATGCATTGGATGAGCGTTCGCGCCTTTGGAAGCGCAATAATTAACAATCTCGAAATTCGATATAATGGTTCCATTTGATGCCTTTGCCATGGGTATTGCATCTCCCAGGTGATCACCATGCGCATGGGTAACAATTATAAAATCGGCTTTGATGTCGGAAGGTTTTGATAGTGCCATTGGATTTCCATCAAGAAACGGATCTATGGCAATTTTATACTGATCCGTCTCTATCAGCCACGCTGAGTGGCTCAGATAGGTCAATTTGATCATATAAACCTCCAAAATTTATAGGTACAAGAATCACAGTAATAGTAAAATTTAAAAAATTCCCGCCAAAATAAAAATTGATTATTGACCAATACAGATTATTGGAACAATGGGTAGATTCTAATTTTTGCTTTTCCCAATAATATGCTTTGTTGCCTCCCGGAATGTCAGACCGCTCATTTTTGCTTTGTTTTCTTCAGCATACTTCATGACCTTCTCGGGTTGATATTTCGCCCATTCCCTGAGTGTCCATCCGATCGCTTTTCTTATAAAAAAATTCTCTTCCTTAAGATGATAATTTAAAATAATTTCCATTTCTTTTAACCAGTGAGGCCTGTGTCTCGCCATGGATATAAATCGTAGTATACCCGCTCGTCTTACCCATAAACAATCATCGGATTTCCATAGATCAACAGCCGGACTATGAGATTGGTACTTCCATAAAAATTCACCTAAGACTCCGGTGGCAAGATAATCGGTCAACGCCCAGCCGTCACATTCCCTGAAGACCGGATAAAAGAGATGAAAATCATCACTTGAAAGAAAATCAATATGATTGATCAATGCAAAGATCGCTATTGATCTTGTTTCAAAAGTTTCCAGTACCCACAATTGCCGGAAAAATTCAAGCAGGTCATCCCGGGTGAAAATTGATTTCCCGGCTTTCTTTGCTATTTTGCGCATCTCCGGCACTTTTAGACCGTAAAATTTGAGATTGCTTTTATGATATGCGCGATGCCGTTCGGCATGGGCCGGATCTTTCATGTTTTCTAGAGATTCCAGAACATCCGCGATCAATCGCATGGTCTCTTCTCCGGATTAATCAATCTGGATTTTTTTTGGGAAGGGTTTAAACTTTGTCGCAAAAATCCGTCACGCAAACTTGATGACGGTTCTCCGGAATCCTGATTTCTGACATTAGCTACCAATATACCATAAAAAAAAAGGAATCCGGACAACGGATTCCTTTTTAAATATCAGAATTATTTAGTCATTGAGACAACTTCATTCGCGGTTTTCTGAACCGATTCAACAGACTTCGCGAAAGCTTCTTTCTCTTTCGCGGTTAGATCCATCTCAATTATTTTTTCCACACCGCCCGCGCCAAGAATAGCGGGAACACCTATAAACAAACCTTTAACTCCGTATTCACCATTCAGAAGCGCGCTAATCGCCATAATTTTCTTTTTGTCAAATATAATCGCTTCCGCCATTTCAAGAGCACTCCAGGCCGGTGAAACAAAAGCGGAACCGGCGCCCAGAAGTTTTACAACTTCACCGCCCGCTTTGCGGGTTCTTGCTTCAATCGCATCCAGTTTTTCCGAAGAAACAAATTTTTCGACGGGCATACCGGCGATCCGGCACGCGGAGCGTATCGGAAGCATATCGTCACCATGTCCACCCAATACAATTGCCTCGACATTCTCAACACTCACACCGGCTTCTTCGGCTATAAAATAGCGATACCGCGCGGAATCCAAAACGCCGGCCATACCGAGCATTTGTTTGCGATCAGGCTTTAGATTCATATTCAACCGATATACAATCGCGTCAAGCGGATTTGCTATGGAAATGACCATCGCTTTCGGACAATATTTGCCAATTCCGGCGCTGACAAAATCAGTGATCTTTAGATTAGTTGCCAGAAGTTCTTCTCTTGTTGGCAGAGTGCCGTCCGGCCGGGCAGCGCGAGGCACACCGGCGGTATTGATGACCATGTCGGCATCTTTGATCACATCATACTCTTTTGAACCGATGACTTTGATATCCGTTGAGATCACCGGAGTACCCTCTGAAATATCCAGGGTTTTACCTTTGGCAAGCTCAGGTTCTTTCACATCGACGAGGGCAACTGTACGCGCCAGACGTCGCCGGACGATTTCCTGTACCAGCACACCGCCGATATTTCCGCCGCCGATAACTGCAATTTTGTTTAACATTTTGATCTCCTTTTACTTTAAAACGATGAAAAAACAATATAGTTGTAATACCGGATAATTGATTTCAAAGAAGATAACACGATGGAAAAATATAACCACTACATTTATGCAAAGCAATAAATGTTATAATCATTCATATGCAAAAAAAAACAGGGCGATCAAATTTCAATCACCCTGTTTATATTATTATGATCTACCAGTTACCGGTATTCATAAAATCATTCATGGCGGCTGCGGCTTTTCGACCGGCCCCCATCGCCAGAATGACCGTTGCCCCGCCTGTTACAATATCCCCACCGGCAAAAACACCTTTTTTTGACGTTTTCATGGTCTCACTGTCAACGGCGATCGTACCGCGTTTAGTAAATTCGATTTCTGGTGAAGTTTGTTTGATAAGGGGATTTGATCCGTTTCCGATGGCGATCACGGCCATATCTATATCCATGACAAACTCTGAATCTTCAATAGGGACCGGACGTCGCCGACCGGATGCATCAGGTTCACCTAATTCCATTTTAACGCATTTCATGGAATTCAACCAGCCATTTTCGTCTCCGATAAATTCAAGGGGATTTGTCAGCATCAAAAACTGAATACCCTCTTCTTTGGCATGTTTCGCTTCCTCAGCGCGCGCGGGCATTTCTTTGTCGGAACGGCGATAGACAATATACGCGTTTTTCGCTCCCAGCCTCAGCGCGGTGCGTACTGAATCCATTGCGGTGTTGCCGCCGCCGAAAACAGCGATATTCTTATCTTTGCAGTCTAAAATCGGCGAATCGAAATTTGGAAAGTCATATGCCTTCATTAAATTAACACGTGTGAGAAATTCATTTGCCGAATAAACACCGATCAGATTTTCGCCCGGAATTCCGAGAAACCAGGGAAGTCCCGCGCCTACGCCTACAAACACGGAGTCGTATCCTTCTTCTTCCATCAGTTCATCAATAGTGGTTGTCCTTCCGATTACGGCATCAGTCACAAACTCAACACCCATTTTTTGAAGACCTTCGATCTCCTGCCGCACGATATCTTTCGGCAGACGAAATTCCGGAATCCCATACACCAGCACTCCGCCCAACTCATGGAGCGCTTCAAATACGGTCACTTTATGTCCCATCTGAATCATATCCTTAGCGCAGCTTAATCCTGCCGGGCCGCTTCCTACGATAGCGACTTTTTTCCCTGTCGGGGCTCCTACCGGCGGCAGTTCGACTTTTCCGCTTGTCCTTTCAAAATCAGCCACGAACCGTTCCAGATTTCCAATAGCAACAGGCTCGCCTCTCTTCGCCACTACACAAACCTGTTCACACTGCTCTTCCTGCGGACAAACACGTCCGCAAATCGCGGGAAGTGCATTATCTTCTTTGATTTTGTGCACGGCGCCGATAAAATCACCTTCCGCGATCAAAGTAACAAAATCCTTTATTTGTATATTAACCGGACACCCCTGTACACATGTCGGTTTAGCGCACTGTAAACATCTCATCGCCTCTTCCTGTGCCATCTGGGTAGTGTATCCCAGGTTAACTTCTTTAAAATTATGTCCCCGCTCAACATGATCCTGTTCGACCATCGGATGCCGGGCAATTTTCATGCGTTCTTTTGCTGTCAACTTCTGCATTCGTTCACCATTTTTTTATTTAAATTTAATTCTTATGAATATTATTAGATTTCCAAATACCTGGATCAGCTCTCAACCTTTTCTAGTTCCTTATGTGCCTCAGCCTGTTTATCCAGATTGCATTTATGCTTAAATTTTTGTAGTGATAAGTTTTCGTATTTTGCGTACATCTTGTTCCGGTCAGAAAGATTTTTGAAATCAACAAGATGCGCGTCAAATTCCGGACCGTCAACACAGGCAAACTTTGATTCATTACCCACAACAACCCGGCAGCCCCCGCACATTCCGGTGCCGTCAACCATGATGGGGTTCAAGCTGACTATCGTTTTTATTTTAAAGGGCCTCGTTACCTCCGCTACCGCTTTCATCATCGGAATCGGACCTATGGCCAAAACATAATCAATCTTTTTGCCGGAATCGAGCAGTTCCTGCAGTTTCTGGGTTACAAAACCATGGAAACCATAGGATCCGTCATCGGTAGTAACATATGCTTCATCGCTGACCGACCGCATCTCGTCTTCCAGGATGACCATATCTTTGTTTCTGGCGCCGTTAATGGTAATCACATAATTTCCGGCATCTTTAAGAGCAACCGCTGTCGGAAATGCAATCGCCGTTCCTACTCCGCCGCCAATACTCACGACAGTACCAAATTTTTCGATTTCAGATGCCTGTCCCAGGGGCCCAACCACGTCCAGTATCTGATCTCCCGCTTCTTTCAGATTCAGCTCGGTTGTCGTTTTCCCAATTCCCTGGACAATAATCGTAATCGTTCCCTTTTCTTTATCAGAATCCGCGATGGTTAGAGGGATTCTTTCACCATGATCGTCAATTCGTATAATGACAAACTGACCCGCTTTTCGTTTACTGGCAATTCTCGGCGCTTCAATCACAAATCGTTTAATATTTTCCGCAAGAAAGCCGGCTTCAACAATTTTATACATTCTTTATTAGTCCTCCGCTTGCAATGTTATTAAATTTTAAAGTTACAAATATTATACCATTCATTCAATTAATTTTACTCCGTTAAGTTCATTTCAGAGAATCATAAGCGAACTCGGTTAAATCAATCAATTTCTTAACTTTAACATCTAATGTATTGTATTTGGCGAAGCGTTTTGTCTGTTATAAAAAGAAGTTTTTACTAAAAATAGGAAAAATGCATTTTATATTATTTTATTTGGTATAAATATACTCAAAATTTGTTTTAGCTCCGAAGGGCAATATTACATACCAGTTCGGTTAGCGTTCAGCAGAACCAGACTTTCGTTTATAATTAATTTTGATTTTTATATATACTTATCCTGTCAGCATCTGCAAAAAAATATAAGAAAGCAGGGAAACAGAAACAAAATGTTTCATAATTGAATGCTAATTCATTTATTTTTATTATGTTAACATTGCTTAGCAGGTTTTGAAACATATCATTTTAAATTTCTCGTATGAAACACTATTTGAAACACTTTATTCACTAATCCGGAAATTATTATTTTCAGCCCGTAAAAATTAAAGTGCTGCTCCCGAAAGAATCTGTTCAGCTCTGCATCTAACAGATTATATTTTGTAAAAACGCCCTTTCCGAAATAAAGGCACAACTTTTGCTATCAACACACATAGCTAACCAGATTCAAATAATAGTAAAGATTTTTGAAGTTTTATTTATCTGTTGTGTCAATCTTGTGAAATTATTATTTTGAAATTGAATACAAGGAGTTAAAAATGGGTAAACAGAGCCGACGCGATTTTTTCAAAACCGCCGGAATGGTCGGTGCCGGTCTAACCGGTGTAGGAGCTAAGCAGGCGAAGGCTGCCCCAAAGAATGTATTGCTGGAAGACCGGAATGGTGTCCTGGTTGATACAACTGTCTGCATTGGTTGCCGTAAATGTGAGTATGCCTGTAAAAAGGCGCATGATTTCCCTACCGGATCAATTGAATCTTATGATGACCGGTCTGTTTTTGAAAAATTAAGAAGGCCGGATATTGACGGTCACACTGTTGTTAATGAATATGACAACAATAACGGGGGTAAATATCCCATAAACGTCAAGGTTCAGTGCATGCACTGCGATCACCCGGCTTGCGTTTCCGCGTGTATTGTAGGCGCGCTTTCTAAAGAAGAGAACGGATCGGTGATATATGATGTCAATAAGTGTATCGGCTGCCGTTACTGTATGGTCGCCTGTCCTTTTCAGATCCCATCCTATGAATACAAAAATGCTCTTACGCCACAGGTACAAAAATGTGATTTTTGTTTTGAAAGAACAAAAGAAGGCCTGCTTCCGGCATGCGTAGAAATGTGCCCGGTGGAAGCTCTGACCTTTGGCAAACGTTCCGATCTGTTAAAAATCGCCCGTGAAAGAATCAAAAAGAATCCCGAAAAATATTTTGACCATATTTACGGTGAGAAAGAAGTCGGCGGAACATCATGGTTGTATCTTTCATCGACAGATTTCTCTGATCTGGATTTCCCAAAATTAGGTGATAACCCGGCGCCCGGTGCTTCGGAAGCCATTCAGCATGCAATATTTAAATATTTTATCCCACCGGTATCTCTATATGCGCTTCTTGGCGGTATCATGTGGATCAATAAGAACAAAGAAGAAGTGGAGTAGGAGGCGATAATGGAAGAAATGATTAAACCTGCTCGTATTGAAAAAAAATATTTTACACCCGGTGTAATTTTCTTGACGATACTAGCTGTAAACGGCCTGATATTCGCATTGATGAGATTCGTCTTTGGACTTGGGGCTGTGACCAATCTGGATAATCAGCACCCATGGGGTATCTGGATCGGGATTGATGTGGCTGCAGGGGTAGCCCTTGCCGCGGGAGGTTTTACGACTGCCGCCCTCGGACATGTTTTCCACAGAGGAGACTATCACGTGATAGTGCGCCCCGCCCTGCTAACAGCCATGTTGGGATATACATTTGTCGCTCTTGGAGTTTTTATTGACCTTGGACGATATTATTCTATTTATCACGTTATGTATATGTGGAACGGGAATTCAGCGCTGTTCGAAGTAGGTATATGCGTTATGACATATCTTACTGTTTTGTACATTGAATTTATCCCCGTTGTCATTGAACGATTCAAAGGACAGGTGAACTTAAACGGGTTTCTGGCAGGTCTTGTAAAACCGTTGGAATCCCTGTTAAAATTTCTTGATAAAATTCTGAATCCGTTCATGTTTATCTTTTTGATTGCCGGTGTTGTGCTATCCTGTCTGCATCAGTCATCACTCGGAACACTGATGATCTTAGCAGGTTCCAAGATTCACCCTCTATGGCAGACTCCAATCGCGCCGCTTTTGTTTTTACTCTCAGCGATCTCGGTAGGTTTTCCAATGGTCGTCCTTGAGTCTATGATCGCTTCAAAGTCCTTCGGATTAAAGAGGGAAATGCATGTACTCTCCAATTTAGGACGAATAATAGGCCCATTGTTGGGAATTTATCTTGCCTTTAAAATTGGGGACATGGTTATACGCGAAACATATGTCTATTTATTGGATTTCAATTTAGAAAGCATCATGTTTATTATAGAAATGCTGTTCGGCGTGATCATCCCACTAAGGATTTTCCTCTCAAATAAAGCTCTGAAGTCCCCGAACTGGTTGTTTACCGCTTCTCTTTTAGTGATATTCGGAGTTTTGTTAAACAGAATTAATACATTTATCATTGCCTACACACCCCCGTATGCAATGAATTCATACTTCCCGTCAATCGGTGAAATTTCCGTCACGGTCGGCTTTATCTCTCTTGAAATATTGTTGTACCGCGCTCTTGTTTTGATTTTCCCTGTGATAAGCCAACCGGTTAAAGGATATAAGCCAAAAACAAAATTCGCTATTCGAGGGGTTTCAAAATGAAAAAATTAAATCTGATTATTGGCTTTTTACTCATCATTACCCCGTTGTTTGCTCAGACTGTAAGCAAGGAGCATCATTCTAAACTTGCCCTGGATTGCAAATCCTGTCACAGCTGTGATAACCCGACGGAAGCGGACCCATGTTTAACATGCTGTCCTGAATTCAAACGGAATGTGGTAACAATTCACCATACCCCAGAAGAGGGTCCCGATACATTAGTCATTGATATATTATCCAATATCTATGAACCAACGGTTTTTCCGCACAAGTTGCATGCTGAAATGGGACAAATGTCCGGAAGCTGTGTGTCATGTCATCATCATAACCCTCCCGGTAGAATCGCCGCGTGTAAGGAATGTCATGAAGTAGCGCCCATAAGAGATGATCTTAGTAAACCGGGTCTAAAAGGCGCTTACCACCGGCAGTGTTTAAGCTGTCATCGCGAATGGAGTCATACAACTGACTGCAATGTATGCCATGCTTTAAAAGGGACTGAAGTTCCCGATGCAAAGATTATGGACAAAAGCGATATTATTGGCTCAAAACATCCCAAAATTAAAGAACCGGAAAAAGTGGTTTACGAAACCACGGCCAAAGAGGGTAAATTTGTAACTTTCTATCATAATGAACATTCAGGAAAGTTTGGATTTAAATGTGTTGATTGTCATACAAATGAGAGCTGCAGTCGCTGTCACGACCTTTCAAAATCTACTTATAAAGAACAGGCAGCCCCGACTAAGCCGGCAACTGTTAAGAAATCAACTGATGAAAAACATGAGAGCTGTTTCACCTGTCACGCTGATGATGCTTGTTCCAAATGTCACAGCAGTAAGCAAAGGGGTCCGTTCGACCATTCTGTTACTGCAAAATGGCCTCTCAAAAGCTACCACGCATCCTTAAAATGTCAGGCCTGTCATGGCGATAGTAAAATCTTTTCAAGCCTGAAACCTACGTGCACTAACTGTCACAAAAACTGGAATCCCGAGACATTTAAACATCGTGTAACCGGATTAGCTCTTGATGAGAACCATAGTGCCAATGATTGTGAATCATGCCATGTTGACCTTAATTTTAACAAAAAACCAACATGTGACAACTGTCATGATGATTATAAATACCCGGCGAAAAAACCCGGTAGCTTGATAAGACCAAAACTTTAAACTATTGAATAGGGATAGAATTGTTTCGTAATATCAGTAAGATTAGTTTTGACGGTTTGTATTGTTTATTCGCGCGGGTAATTCATTGAATATAGTTGTCTGCGTACCGTCCACAATCTTAATAGTTAATAAAAATTGACACCTGGAAAAGTAAGATGTTCAAGAAAATAGGAATCAAATTAATTTCAGCTGTGGGAACGGCTACCATTATCATCATCTTCGTATTTGCTTATCTAAATGTGCAATCTCAGAGCAAGGCTCTTTTTGATGAGGTGGAGAGGCATGTAAACCAGTTAAGCGAAACCGTTAAGAACAGCACAAGATACGGGATGCTTCTTAATGAACGCGCGCATATTCATAACATTATCCAGACCATCGGGAATCAACCCTGCATTAATGAAGTCCGGGTTTTTAATAAAGAAGGTGAGATCATCTATTCTTCTGATACCACCGCGATCGGACATATGGTTGATAAAAAAACCGAAGCATGCTATGCTTGCCACGCGGCCAATAAACCCCTGGAAAAGCTGGAGATTGACAAGCGCACGCGTGTCTATAAATTAGCACCCGATTCTTCAAGAGTGTTAGGTATCATTAATCCGATTTATAATGAACCCTCCTGCTGGGAAGCCGAATGCCATGCGCACCCATCTGAAAGGACAGTGCTGGGTGTCCTTGATGTCACTATTTCCATCAAGGCAATTGACAATCAAATTGCATCAACAAAATTCAAGATGCTTATGTTCGCCATAATTGCCATCATTCTATTGAGTGGGACTGTATGGTACTTCGTGAGAAGTTTAGTAGACAAACCGGTGAATACGCTTCTTCAGGCCACCAAAAATGTGGCTGCCGGAAACCTGAGCTACACGATCAAAGAACACAGCAATGATGAATTGGGAATGCTTGCCCGTTCATTTAACAATATGACTCAAAAATTATCTGAAGCCCGAATGCAGTTATTCCAATCCGATAAACTGGCATCGCTTGGCCGTCTCGCCGCCGGTGTCGCGCATGAGATTAACAACCCATTGACCGGAATTTTGACTTACAGCAGTTTTTTGTTAAAGAGGACCAAGGGCAATTCCGATTTGCAGTCAGATTTGGAAGTCATTGTCAGAGAAACAAAAAGAAGCAGGGAAATTGTAAAAGGACTGCTTGATTTTGCCAGACAATCGGTTCCGAAAAAGAATAATGCAAACATCAATGAAATACTTAATCACGCGATCGGTGTGGTAGAGAACCAGCTTGCCATTAACAATGTTAAAATTGTTAAAAATCTTGATTTAAAACTGCCGAAAGTAACCATAGACGCCAATCAGATCGAACAAGTATTTATTAACCTGGTAGTCAACGCGAATGATGCGATCGGAAAAAACGGTGGAAACATAAATGTCTCAACAACGCTACTGTATGTGCCGCCAAAAGGTTATATGCAAATTAAACGAGCCGCATGCCCAAAGGGACACAGCCTTATCGATAATGAAATAAAAATAGACGGTTTACCTTCGATAAAACTAAAGGCCCTTTCAAACGGCAGCTCCGGTATTGTAAATCTTGACCCTATCTATGGAAAATCGAGACATTACTTCGGTATCGAATATAGTAAAAACAAGACACTTCAGTTAATGTGCCCGCATTGCGATGTTTCGCTGATCGAAAAGAACAACAAGTGTCCGAAATGCGCATCTTCTGTCTATTCATTTGAAATCCCGACACAGGGTGAGTTTGTAGGCTGCACAAACAGAGATTGCGGCTGGCAAAACTGGAAGATGATTGAACTGGAAGGGAAAAAAGAATTTTTGGAGGTTAAAATCTCTGACTCCGGCTGCGGCATACCCAAAGAAAATCTCTACCGAATATTTGAACCTTTTTATTCAACGAAGGGGCAACGGGGAACAGGGTTAGGTCTTGCGGTCATCTGGGGTATTATTGACAATCATAACGGTACCATTACCGTCGACAGCAATATTGGGGAAGGTACAACCTTCACGATCAGAATCCCGGCCACCAGGTCCGCAAGTTAAAATCAGGAATCCATATGAGCAAAGATTATGACATACTTATTATTGATGATGAACAGGTTATTATTGATTCCGTAATCAAACTATGCAGTACTGAAGGATTTAGTGTTGATTCTTCTCTTGACGCGAATGAAGGATTGAATAAAATAGCAAAAAATCAGTACAAGCTGATTATCTGTGATATTATGCTTCCCGAGATGGATGGATTTATGTTTCTTGATGAGATTATACCTCAGAATCTGGATTCTCCGGTGATAATGACTACCGGATATTCCACAGTAGAGAACGCCGTAAAATCATTATACACGGGCGCGATAGATTTTCTGCCAAAACCGTTTACGGTAGATGAACTGTTGAGTTCTGTTTTCCGGGGTTTAAAATATGCTGAAATAAATAAATCATTAAAATCAGCAAATTTAAGAAAAAATGATTCATCGATTATTTATGTCCCTTGTCCCGCAAAATATTTTCGTCTTGGCTATGGAAGCTGGTTGTACATTGAACACGACGGTTCTGTATTAACGGGCATAACTGATTTACTTTTGAGAACGGTTGACAGCATTGACCATATAGAACTTGCAAACATGGATGAGGAAATTGTCCAGGGTAATGCATGCGCCCAACTTGTCACTACTGATAGCATTGTTCACAATGTTCTCGCGCCGATGACGGGAAGAATAATAGAAATAAATGATCACTTGCTAAAAGATAAACAGATTGTCGAAAAGGATCCATATTTTAAAGGGTGGTTTTATCGTATCATTCCTTCTGATCTTGAATACGAATTAAAGCATTTAACACCCTGCAGCTCTGACAGGATTTAACAGGAAAACTGCAAAAATAAATAAAACTTAGAATGTGATTATAAATGTAATCTTATCCAAGGAGCCACAAAATGCTATTTTTAGTTTTAGCAGTCATTCTTTTTGTGATTGCAGATATCATCATTCGCATGATCATCAAAAAAGTTAGCACAAAAAGAATTTTAGGTGAACGCGAGGAAGCGCTTAAAGTCAGTCTGAATCTGGATTTCACTCATGAGGCTAAAAGCCTTAAACGCGTCGAAGTTGATAATCCTAAAGCTAAAATTCTTGCCGTCGATGATGAAGCGGTAATTCTTGACAGCTTCAGAAAAATTCTTGTCCTTGACGGATATTGTGTCGATACGGTTGAATCGGGGCAAGAGGCGTTAGGATTAATACAAAAACACCATTACGATTTTGTATTTGTCGATCTGAAAATGCCCGAAATGGATGGTGTAGATGTATGCAAAAGCGTAAAACATTTGCGGCCGGATATTGATGTGATCATCATTACCGGTTACGCATCCGTCGAAACAGCCGTTGAGACCATGAAATTCGGCGCATTGGATTATGTTCAGAAACCCTTTACTGAGGATGAACTACTCGCGATGATCAAAAAATCACTGTTCAAAAGACAGGAGCGTATCCATCGTCAGCTGGTTCCCCAGGTCAACATTACACATCTGACAGACACTCAGATTCCGGCATCTGTGGAATTCTCCATCCCCGGTGGTGTTTTCATTTCAGAAGGCCACTGCTGGGCGGGAATAGACCAGGACGGAAAAGTGAATGTGGGTATTGATGATTTTGCTAAAAAATTGATCGGCAAGATTGATTCCATTGAACTTCCCAATCTGGGCATGGAAATCAAAAAAGGACAAAATCTTTTCAGTATCCGGCAGGGTACACATTCAATCCCGTTCAATGCTCCTGTATCCGGGAAAGTTGAAAAGATTAACAAAGCGCTGCTTGATGATCTTGACAGACTTGATACTACCACATATGATAAAAACTGGATTTGTAAACTGGAATCATCACAGCTTGATTTAGAGATCAAAGATTTAAAAATCGGTGAAAGCGCGGTAAATTTTTATCATACTGACATTAAGCGGGTGCAGGAATTTGTCAAAAAGGTAGCGATAGCATCCAAAGATGAAGATAAATTTCCGGCTGACGGTCATCTTTATATTGGTGAACTATCAGGATTAAAAGATAATGAACTTGAAACAGTGGTCAATGATTTCTTCAAACGTTAATCTATATTTTGAGTATTATTCTAATCCAGGACAAAAATGGCAGGAATTTACCCCTGCCATTTTTTTTACATCGTCATAACCTAACAAACATTTTGCCCGCCATTTGCCGGATAAGATTCATCAGCTCAAGGCTTAGCAGAACCCCCAAAGTTTCCGCGGTTGAAAGATCGGCTTTAATCGCAATCTGATCAATATACAGTGGTTCGCTGCTCAATAAATCATATACAACTTTAGATGATCCGTTCAGATCCGGTGGAGGAACTGAGGCTTTTATTTTGCCTGTCAGGTTTATCTGCCCGGGAAGTTCAACAAGTATATCCTGAACGCCCTGCACGAGTTTGGCACCCTCTTTTATTAGTCGATTCGTACCGGCGCTTTTCCCTGAATTTACGGGACCGGGAACAGAAAAAACTTCACGATTCTGATCAAGGGCGTAAAATGCGGTAATAAGGGCTCCGCTTTTAGCCCCTGCTTCCGTGATTAATACACCATAGCTTAAACCGCTTATGATCCTGTTTCTCTTGGGGAAATTCACTGCATCAGGATTTGTTTTCATCGGATACTCACTTATAACCGCGCCTTTGCTTAAAATCTCTGAACGGAGCTGCGCATTCTCCGAAGGATATATTAAATCAACCCCGTTTCCAAGCACAGCGATCGTAACTCCATTGTTTTTTATCGCGGTTTTATGCGCGATGGTATCGACACCGCGGGCAAATCCGCTAACGATTGTAAAATCGTTCTGCACGAGTTCACGGGTAAACTGTTCAGTAATTATTTTACCATAAGTGCTGGGTACCCGCGAACCCACGACCCCGATTCCCGCGCCGTTGAGGCAATCTATATTTCCTTTGACAAATAAAAATGCGGGGGGGTCATAAATTTTTTTAAGTCTTTCAGGATATTGTTTATCCCAGTATGTCAAAATTTTAACTTCGTGAGATTTAATAAGCTCCATTTGCTCACGAACAAATTTTTCATCCGGTCCGCTTTTAATTTTCTCGGCGGTTTTATGATCGATGCCCTCCACATTCATCAATTGACGGGCGCTTGCGTCCAGGACCGCCTGCGGCGAATCAAAAATGGAAATTAATTTACGCATTTTGGCCGGACCGATTGAAGGAATCGAATACAATGCCATCAATGCTTCAACAGAAAATGTTTTGTGCATTTTAAGAAATAATTTCTTCTTCTAATTTCTCGGTGTGCTGAATTAACTCAAAAAGCGAATCTTTTAGACCGGATAAATTTTCTCCGCTGACGGCAGAAATTTTTATGACCGGTAATTTTGTCCTGAATTTCAGGTCTTTTTTATGCCCTTGATAGATATCCAATTTTGTTAAAATAATTACTGATGGCTTTTTTACTAATAGTTTGCTGTGAGATTTTAACTCATTCCGCAAAATTTTATAAGTTTCACCCGGATCTTCATCCGTACAATCTATAATATAGGCCAGAATTCGTGTTCTCTCAATATGTCTTAAAAATTGATGTCCCAGCCCTTTCCCTTCATGAGCTCCTTCAATGAGTCCCGGAATATCGGCAACGACAAAATTCTGGTAATCCCGGTGATTAACGATCCCTAAATTGGGTTCTAGAGTAGTAAACGGATAATCAGCAATTTTAGGTTTTGCCGCTGATATCCTCGACAGCAGAGTACTCTTCCCGGCATTCGGTAATCCGACAAAACCAATATCGGCAATCAGCTTTAACTCGAGAGCAAGCCAGCGCTCATCACCGGCTTCTCCAACTTCCCACTCTCTCGGGCTTCTGTGAGTCGGCGTCGCGAAACGGGCATTCCCCTTTCCGCCTCTTCCTCCTCTTGCCGCTACAAAAATCTGACCATCTTCGATAAGATCGGCCAATAGTTCGCCGGTAACTTCATCTTTAACAATTGTTCCGACCGGTACTTCCAAAAGCACATCATCCGTCTTACGGCCATGCCGGTTGGAGCCCATTCCATGCTGGCCATGTCTGACCTTGTATTCACTACGATATTTATAATCTCTCAGCGTTCTTAACTGTTTGTTGGCCTTTAGAATGATACTGCCGCCTTTTCCTCCGTCGCCACCGTCAGGCCCGCCTTTATCTACAAATTTTTCACGGTGAAAACTCATACACCCGCTTCCACCCTGTCCCGCTTTCACGTGAATTCTAACATAATCTATAAACATAACTGATAACTCGATCCATTTTCATTAATAATTATTTAATCGCGCCGGTAATACCTACACGATGTGTGCTTCCAAGAAGCCCGTAACTCGAATATGAATAATCAAACCTGAATTGCTGCCAGGTGATCCCCAATCCGCCGGAGATACCGTCAAATCCGGTTTCAGATGTGGTTTCAAGGCTGCTTCTGAGATCATTATTGTAACCCAGCCTGAGATCAAGCATTTGACTCAGCTGAAATTCCCCTCCGATTGAAAATCTTTTTAACCTGTCTGTGATTGTATCCGCTTCCGTATTGATATCATTCAGGCTGCCCCCCAGTACAAGCGGCAGGTGAGCCAGTTTTTTTGTAAATCCGATGCGTAAACTCGTCGGTAGCGATTCCTTTCTCCCCGCATAATATTCAAAATTTTGACCAACATTCAGCAGTGACACCGCAAAATACAGGTCTTCCTGAAACGTGGCCTGATACATAATGCTAAAATCCAGAGCAACTGCCGACGCGTCATAATCTTCAATTTTTGAATATACATATTTTAAATTGACACCATAACTGAACTGCCGGTCAAGATAATTCGATATGCTTAACGCCAGCGCGAGTTCATTCGCTCCAAAATTGTCGCCCGTTTTTACGGCAAATTCATCTGTTTCATCAAATTCGCCATAATCCATATAAATAAGGCTAACGCCAAGTACTCCGTAATCTTTGGTCGGATGAACATAACCCGCTGATCCGCCGGAGATATCCAATAAATAATTTGTATAATTGAAACAGTATTGTCTGTTTTCGACAGAGGCCAATCCGGCAGGATTAATAAACACCCCGTTTATATCTCCTTTTACTGCAGTGAACGCATTACCAAGCGCTGCCGTTCTGGGACTGAAATCGGTTTTTAAAAACTCAAACCCGCTTGTTAGAGAATTACCGGCAAAAACCTGATAACTTCCCAGAATAATTAAAAAAAACAATCTGCAGACTGTTCTCATCACACAAACCTTTCAATACATAAAAATTATGTCCCGTACACTTTTGTATGAGCCATATTCATCCCTGACTGAATCAGGAATTTTTCAAATTCAACCCGTTCAACATTTTTTAAGGGCTGACCAAGAAAACGTGAACCAATTTCTTCAAATTTCGCCGGAATATCACTTACATAATATCTGTTTTCACCAAACCGGCCGGATCCGTTCAGTAAATTTAAATCATTTAGTAATTTTTTTACCGCCTTTGCCGTTTCACGCCCTGAATCGATCAAATTTACTCCCGGGCCGGCTACCCGACGTATCGCGGTTTCCAATAAAGGGTAATGCGTACAACCTAAAATAAGCGTATCAATTTTTTCCGATAAAACCGGCATCAGATATTTTTTTAGTGTCAACATGGTTATTTCATCATCCAGCCATCCTTCTTCCACCAGTTGGACAAGAAGCGGACACGGCTGACCGAATACCTGCGCGTCTTTTAAGATTAGACCAATTTCTTTGCTGTAGGAAGAACTGTTTATTGTGGCAGAGGTTCCAATCACTCCAATTCTCTTATTTTTGGACAATTTTACCGCGGCACCGGCACCGGGTTTAACAACTCCTACAACCGGAATTTTCAGTTTTTCCTGGAGTACCGGTAAAGCGAGAGAAGACGCTGTATTACATGCCACGACCAATAATTTTATATCAAACTGAAGCAAAAAACTCGCGTCTTCCAACGCGTATTGTTCGATCAGTCTTTTGGATTTTGTCCCGTAGGGAATTCTTGCCGTGTCCCCGAAATAAATTAGGTGTTCATCCGGCAGAAGTTTTATCAGCTCTTTTACAACCGTTAATCCGCCTATTCCCGAGTCAAATATTCCTATAGGATTTCTCATTATATAGAACTTTCCACATCATTTTTGTATTTCTCAATGCCGTCGTATATCGCTTCGGCGAGCTTTAACTGCGTTGATTTGTTTTTTAGCAATTTGGATTCATATTTATTTGAGATATACCCCATTTCTATCAGGATATTGGGCATCGTCGCTCCAACCATCACCCAAAATGGACCTTGTTTGACCCCCCGGTCAACCATTCCCAACGGATTTAATTTCCGGTTTAGTGAGGTCTGTACAAGAGAAGACAAGTATTGGCTTTGTCTGATAAAAGCGCTCTGAGCCATTGTCGCCAATATAAAATTTACGCCTTCATAACGCTGCCGGTCATGTGATTCCTCAAATTCAATAGAGGCATTTTCTTTTAATACAACATCTTTTGCCTTTTCATTCTTATCGGCGCTCAAAAAATATGTTTCAAAACCGACCGCTTTTTGACTCTTGCTGCTGTTACAATGAAGGCTGATAAATAGTTTCCCTTTATTTTCATTGGCAATCTTTGTTCGCTGCCAGAGAGGGATGAATACGTCGGTTCTTCTTGTGTAAACAATTTTAATGGACGGATTCTTTTTAGAAATTAATTCACCCAATTTCAGGGCAACCGCCAGATTGATTTCCTTCTCATTCAATTTGCCATACCCAACAGCGCCGGGATCTTTACCTCCGTGACCCGCGTCTATAATGATCGTATCAATGAGCCAGTTATTCTTCTGCCGTTCCAAATCTTCGGTCTTTTCATGTGAGATATTCTCTTTGGTCCTGATATTTATCCAGACATCATCCGAATCCTGATCAAAGATAAGTTCCTTCGACAATATCTCCGTCTTTAATTTAAACGCGACCGAAGCCAACTGCTCGAATTGTATAGCCTGAATTTTGGAGACGATGCCACCGGCTTTTTGCCTGCTTAGCATCTCGGTATCGACTTTACCACCCAGGAAATCCGCATGTAGCCAGCCGTTTCTGATATCCAGAGTGATTTCTTTTTCCGCGAATCTCTTTTGTAGCATAATACGGATTAAGGTACCGTTTTCTTTTACTGAAATTTTTATATTTGAAATATTTACGGCTTTCATCCCGATATTCAGCCGCAGAGTTTCCTTGTCGAACTCCATGTATTGTGATGTGTACTTACTGAAAAGATCGGATAATGCCTGAACCGGGATCCACAACTCGGAATCTTTCCAGATTGACTCATATAAATACTGATAAATTTGTTCATTCAGTATAATGAAAGCGTTATCGGCTGTAAAAGTAGCCTTGTCATTTCCGATATAGACTACTGATTTTCTTTTAGCCGGATTCGTATATATACCATAATCGCAGCTCGCGACGAATTCAGGGAGAGAAATATAAGGTTCTTTCCATTTATACAACACCTTAATCTCTTTCGCGGTAATACCTTTGGCAGCAATATTTATTATTAATTTTTTCTTCCCCGGCGTATCATCAAACTGAGCAGGCCTGCCAGCCGCGCTGAATATTTTTCCCGGAAGAAGAAAAAGGCTTCCGGATAAAGCAAAAACTACGCTTAAAAATTTTCGTCGAATCATCTTAAAGACGGTATCCTTAGAAAAGCATATTCAAATGATGAACTAATAATCAAACGTAAAATTAAAAAAAATAAGGTGTTTATTCAACATAAAACTGTATGTATATTATTCAATATAAGCATATACAAATATAAAGTCTTCAATATTTATCTATAAAACCTTGCGATCCGGTATCCTATTTCTAAAATTATTATATATTTAACAAGAGAGCGGGTCCGGTTTTAGTGTATAATGGTTAATATCTAATGATTCTAAATCAGGAGAGTCTATGGCGGTTCTTAAAGTAAATAATATTTATAAATCCTATGGTGATTATAACGCAGTCGAAGATGTCTCTTTTACGCTGGATCCTGGTCATATTTATGGAATATTAGGTCCGAACGGCGCTGGTAAAACAACGACTCTTCGTATGGTAATGAATATATTAATACCGGACAGCGGATCCATACAGTTATTCGGTGAGCAGATGTCAGACCGGCTTAAGAGCAGAATTGGATATCTTCCGGAAGAACGTGGTCTTTATCCCAAAATGAAGGTCCGTCAGATGCTCATTTTTCTTGCTGAACTTCATGGCCTTTCCGCAGAAGACGCAGCCGTAAAATCTGACTTTTGGCTCGACCGGTTTGAATTGTCGGCGTATGAAAATAATCCCGTTCAGGAATTGTCAAAGGGTATGCAGCAAAAACTACAGATTGCCGGCTCTATAATTCATGAACCTGAATTAATCATTTTTGATGAACCATTTTCAGGACTTGATCCGGTGAATGTAATTCTTGTTAAGGATATAATGCTTGAACTAAAACAACAGGGAAAAGCCATCATGCTTTCTACGCATATGATGGATGCCGCGGAAAAGATATGTGATGAAATTCTGCTGATTAATAAGGGACAGAAAGTCCTTGACGGAAATCTAAGGGAGATTCAACAAAATTATGGAAAAAATTCCGTTCACCTTGAGTATAGAGGCGATGCCCGTTTTATTAAAGATCTTCCTTTTGTAAGCAAATTCAACGATTTTGGCAATTATATAGAGGTTGTTCTAATTGATAAATATACCACTAATGATCTGCTAAAGGTGGTTATCGATAAGATGGAAGTCACCGGCATTCAGTCTCAGAGATCCAGCTTAAACGAAATTTTTATTTCAGTCTCTCATGGAGGGGTCAAAGCATGAAAAAACTATGGATATTAATTAAGAGAGAATATATAGAGTCCGTATTCAAGAAAAGTTTTATTTTTATAACCTTATTGACTCCGCTGATCATGATTGCACTGGGTGTTATACCGTCACTCCTCATCGGGCTTGAATCGGAAGAGCCCGTGGTCCTGAATGTAACCGACAAAACAGGTTTTGTCTATGATCGCCTTAATGCCGCTTTATCCGACACGCTTAGCAACGGCTCAAAAAAGTTCTTCCTGAATTTAAAAAGTGATGATTCAAATCCGGAATTTTCTATTGCTAATGAAAAAACATTGGTAGAGACGGGAGTTATTGACGGATTTCTCTTTATACCGGAGGATATCGCGGAAACCAGCGAATTATCTTTTTATTCAAAAAATGTCGCCAACTTTGATCTAAACCGAAGAATCGAAAATACGGTGACTGAAATTGTTGTAAATAAGCGGCTTGTTGCATCACAGCTCGATCCTCAACTGATTAATACCCTTACAAAAAGGATCAATTTAAAAACATTTAAAATCACCAAAGGCGGGGAAGAGTCAGAGCGGGGATTCGGCGAGGAATATTTTAGTACATTCATTTTCATATTAATTCTTTATGCTACGCTAATTTTATACGGTACCGCCATTATGAGAAGCATTGTCCAGGAAAAAAGTTCAAGAATTATTGAAGTCCTGCTTTCATCAGCCAGTCCATTTCAAATGATGGCCGGTAAAATTCTTGGGCAAGGATCCGTGGGTTTAACACAATATTTAATCTGGGCGCTTTTTGGGATAGGTATGGTTTTGTTTGGCGGCAGAGTTATTCCCATTTCATCGGATTACTTTAACTTTTCGCCGATGCTTTTTGTTTATTTTGTACTCTTCTACATTCTGGGATATTTCGTTTTTTCAACTCTTTACGCGGCCGTAGGGGCTATTACCAATACCGATCAGGAAGCACAGCAATTATCTTTTCCCATCGTATTTATGCTGATAATTCCTATGATGTTACTCGGGTTTTTAGTAAAAAATCCGGACAGTAACATCTCAGTTATTTTATCATTAATTCCTTTTTTCTCACCAATCATCATGTTTGCCAGAATTAATATATCAGCGCCGTCTTTTGTTGAAATAGGTGGTTCCATCGTTATTCTGATCATCACAATTATATTTCTCATCTGGTTAGTTTCAAAAATTTACAGGGTGGGAATATTGATGTACGGAAAGAGACCTACATTACCGGAGATTATAAAGTGGCTGAGGTACTAAACAAATCAAATAGAAAATGTGGAATGCGATAAATATTTAGGTGTTCATATTTGCGCATATTCAAAATTTTTCAATTCTCTAAGAGTATTTCTTTTTTCCAATGATCCGCTTGACGCGTAATGCCCGGGCGGCTTTGTGTGCTTTAACTCTTCTCCTTTTTCTTTTATATTTTGTCTTTTATCTTATCGCTCTTAATTCAGTCACAGCTTGCTTTTCATTCATGATGATTTTTCTAATCTTTATTTTTTTATCTTTTTTCTTATCCTTCCTACTTCTTACTTTCCGTCTCTTCCCGAGTAAGCAGAAGATCCCACCGGGATGACAGACACGGAAAACTACTGATTCCTACAACGCGTCAACATGTCATTCAGGAGGAATCCTATTCTCTGCCCGGATGCCATTCCCTAACAAGCAGAAGATCCCTGCGGGGTGACAGTTTGCGATTGTATCGGACGACTCAAATAAGACCTGTATGTCACTCGGACGCCCCTACTCTTACACTCTTAACTCTTAACGTTCCTACTTATTACTTCCCACTTCCTACTTCCCACTTCCTACTTCTTACTTCCACGTTTGACTATATAAAACAAAAGGCCGGTGGAAAAACCACCGGCCTTTTTTGATACTTCAACCAAAAGTCAGTTATTAAAACCCAACTTTGAGTGTGAACATGTTATTAGCATCGAAATACTCTGAATTACGGAAGGCATAATCAAGAGTCAGCATTGTATTGCCGAGCTTGTAATTAATACCCGCACCAAAGCTGAAATCAAAATCTTCATCTTCAGAAGCAACGCTAAGCTTATTGATATAACCACCGCGTAATGCGACAAAGTTATTGTAACTGTACTCGACACCGAATTTTAATTCATCGTTATCGATATTATTGTTCGCAAAGTCACCTGAAATCAGAAGCGTGTTCTTTTCCATCAGTTTGTAGGTGTATGCTACTCCAAATTCCAAACTGGCAGGCAACTGATCTGATGAAGTCTGGCGGGTAACATAATCAGTTCTGTCTGTTACAGGATCCTTTACCGCATACAAGAGGCCCGAACCTTCATAACTCATATTTTGGCCAATGTTCTTTGCAACAACAGCGAAGGAAACACCATCCATCCCTGCGAGATTCATATACTGAATACCAATATCGAAGGCAAATGATGTGGCTTCGGCACGCGGAATTGATTCATAGATCATTTTACCCGTAAAACCAACCCGGATTGTTTCCGTCAGCTTATTGGCATAGGTAAGACCAACGGTCGAATAGGTGGGTGAGTATGTTTTACCCGATGCCCCATCCATGTCTAGTACCGTTGTCTCAGGGATATCACCAAAATCAAAGCTTTTGATATCAAATCCCAAATTTCCCAAAGAGCCCATATTCACGCCGAGAGCAAGATAATTAACACCTATATCACTGAATATAGTCATGTTCGAGAACGCGCCTTGTGCCTTTCCATCCAGTGTCGCCAAACCGGCGGGATTCCAGTAAATCGCATCAACACCCTGTGTGTTGACAATGTTTGCACCGCCCATGGCCAAATCACGAGCACCTACCGGTACAAGGACCTGGACGCCTGCTGCTGTACCTACTCGCGCATCAGAGCCTGCGTAAAGGGGCAGCATAGCAAGGAGAAGAAAGAACACGAGAACCAGATTCCCGTTTATTTTCATCTTATATTTCATTATTCACTCCTAAATTATTTCCTTATCATGCTTTTTTTGATAGATTTTAATAATACTTCAGGATTTGTTCACCCTGAATAACTACCAATTTCAGAACCTTTGTCCCAAGCTTCTTCATATCTACATGTATGACATAGATACCGCTCGCAACCGGCAATTCCGTTTCATTTTTCAGGTCCCACTTCAGGAACTGACTTGGATCATTCTTCTCCAGCTTACGAACCTGAGAACCGGAAAGGTTAAAGATTCTAAGCGTGGCTTCCTGAGGCAGGTGATTGAATGTAACAAATCGACTGAATCGGTTCTCTTCCAGTGAATTATAAGCATAGTATGGATTCGGAAATACATTCACATTTTTTACATCTGCTTTTGCCAATGCATCTGAGTACTGATTTGGTGAAGTGCTAAACGAGAACAGATCAGCAGTATTGTTTGGCTTATTTGTAATCCATCTAAATGTTGTTCCGGTTTCAGGCAGATTCAATATCAAACCGAATGCAGTATCTCCTTCGACAGTGGCAACCCCAAGGCTATTACTTCCATCAAGGAACCATCCTCTGTCAAGCATGAAAGTAGTATCAGCCTGAGTCCATGCGTTCGGATCAGAATTTGGGAAATCAGTTAGAGGTACAGCATCAACCCTGCTTGCATAGCCATTCCAATTCATCAATACAGTCCTTGCAAGCACCTCTCCTCCAACCAGGTCTTCATCGTAACCATAACTGGGAGTTGCCGCGGCAGCGTCATAACCCGCTGTTCCGGGTGATGTATCGGAAGGATTATACCAGTAAACCCAGTCTGACGAAGGATCGTTTGACGCGCCCGAATGCGCATCTTCACCGTAAAAATCATACGATTCGCTTTCGTTATTATCGAGAACCCAAATCAGCATTTTATAATCATCTGAGGTATCGGCAGCATCCTGACCAAGATTCCACAATTCAAACGGAACATCAATCACATTCCCGCTTGTAAATGCCAGCCACGCCTTTGATGGCGTATCTGTAAATCTCCTTTCAAAAATATTGGCCTTAGCCCGGTCCCAGTCATCATTTCTTAATACTCTTGCAAGAAATGAATCATAATCATTGGCTGTTCCGCCGCCATGTACCTGGAAGAACCAACCGCCATAATTGGATTGTTCGGTAGGATAATCCGCATCCGCATTAAATGCCCAGTGAATCCAGAATATATCTTCATCAATACTTTCTGTTTCAACACCCGGTATAGGGCCGGCTGCATTAGAAGTCTGCCATACACCATGGATACCGGCAGCGGGTCCGGAAACTTTTACCTGTATACCATCAACAACTGGTTGATCATTTGTTGAAAAATCAGCAGTCTGTGGTTGTTTTGATACAACAACGGTATTTTTTGTAACATTCTTCAGGTTCCAGAGGACTTCACCGTAGGTGCTTGAATTTGTATCACTGTCCAGCTCAAAAAACACCTGATAATCATCACCGGTTATATTTTTCGGATCTATCACCGTTATGTTGACTCTGCCATCGCTTGTGCCGTCATGTGTGGCGCTAACATCACCCCCGGCTTCAGAAGCATATCTGACACCAGGTTTTGTACCCTGCTGGGTTATTGTCATGATGTTAACTGATGATTCAAGCGCCTTATCCTCGATCAACTGAGGATCCTGATTATAATTATAAGCCGTTACGGCAAAATAGTAATAGCTCCCGGGATACAATTTCGTACCGGTCAGATAATCTTTTTCCACGACAAAATAGCGCTGGATACCTTTATCCGATCCAAATTGAACCGGTACATTTATAACCTGGCCATATTTAGAATCGAATCTATTGCCATAAACGGTGGTTACGCCATTTACCAGATCAAATGTGGCAATTCTTTTGCCTTCGCTGATAGATGAATTATATTTTGGCAATTGATAAACATTGTAACCTTCAAAATTGTAACCTGTTAAAGGATTGTCTTTTTCTGTTTCAGCGATTGCCGCTGCATCAAAGCCCCAATTCAACGTGATCGTTTTTTCGAGTTCAGTAAAGCTTACCTTAGGTGAGGCAGGAGGCTTTGGCACCGTCAGAAATAAATCATTATACAATTTCTGAGCAACTTCATCAGTCAGTAGCATATCACTTATCGAACTGATATTATCATCTCCAAGCCCGCCAACCACTGCAAGAACCACTTCCTGAGTATCACCGTTGGCAAGGGTGAATGGCCCTGAACAGGAAAACATACGCCGGTCACCGGGATTAGAATCCAGATCACCGGTACCGGCCACAGGATCGCCATCAAGCGGAAAAAGAGTTGGCAGGCCCGCATTGGGACCGCTAACATGCGTATATGGCACCGGATTAGTTAAATCATTTGTAGGAGTATAGCCATTTAACATATTATACCATTGTTTGGTACCCTTATAGTCACCCATCGGTGGATCAGAGATATCACCGCCGGCCGCAAAGTACCCCGCTGAAGTCATCGGAAGGTTTTTATATCCATACCTGTACTTCAAATCAAAAACCGCAGTATCCCCTTCTGAAGGCACGATAGGCCCCTGGAAGAAATCGAAACCGCCGGCTGCCGGCGCAAGACCGAAATTGCCATATTCACTGTCACTTGCGTAGGCATTGTACACATATTGTAAACTCTTTTCAACATTTGCCGCCACGTAGTCATCAGCGGCATCTCCGAGATCCGGATCTGAGAACTGACCGACAAACATGGAATCAATAGCAAAGCCGGATTTATTAATCACTTTATACTTCTTAAACACTATCTGTCCAAGTGAAGCGCCGGCCTGGTTATATTGCCACAAAGTAACCTGCACTTCTAATCCGATAGGAGGAGAACCATAAAGAGATTCTGTATTGCTGGAATTCAGGTCATTTAAAACAATCCATACAACCTGATCGGCATTCGCGATACCCGGCTCGTCAACATCCGGGCCATCCCAGACGCCATTGTCATTTTTATCGACCCATGGAGCGCCAAGATCAACCGGCCATTCATTCCAATCCATTGCATATTGATCCAGGATGGCCTGTGTCATGGATTCCGTCACGTTTGCTTCTTTTACATTATTCAGTTCCGCGGCGTCTGTTTTAACCTGAGCATGGGACAGGGTTGCCCAATCTGTACGGATACGATATAAGCGAACTCTCGGATTCGCCGGGTCCACGGCTTTCCCTGAAGCTTCAATCCAGCCTGGCTGGGTACCAATTCTATATCCCCATCCTCCGACACGCGGGTTAATAGTCGCTGCAGGGTTTCTCACATATCCACCCCAAATAAGTCCATCCATATAAAGAACCGCAGCGGTTCCGCGCGGGTAGTAACCTCCTGAACCATCTGTGAATGGATCATGAGCCGATTCACCGTCGTAATTCAACCAATACCCCCAGTTACCGACATTTGACATCGACTGGGTTTGTTTGCCAGCGGCAGTTTTTAACAGGCTCACCTGATTAATCTGCTCACTGTTTATATCTCCCCGCGCAAACAAGCTGCTGCCATAGAGAATGAAAGCCATTCCCAGCAACAACATCAGGGGAATATTTTTATTCCTTTTACCCATGTTAGCTCCTTAACTTAATCTTAAATAATTTGTACTACAATTATCCATATGACCATTAGTAATTCAGCTTAATTCCAAAGAAGATCTGTCTTGGCTGATCATAGAGCTGATTACCTGTCGCGTCCCAATAGGCCTGGCCATTATCCAGGTTAATTGCCTGATACATATCGATATAATCCTGACCGCCGTATTTGTCGATATAAGTCTGTGAACGCTCACGGTCGTAAAGAAATCCATCGTCTTCAGCATTTCCTGTGGCAGGAAATACATTTGCTGTGTTTTTTGTATCAAACAAATTTGTCACTCTCATATAAAGAGTGGCCTTTAGCTTTTCCATTAAGTCAAAGGATTTATCCATGTAAAGATCAATAGTGTAAGTCCATGCAGTTGTGGATGAATTAACCGGCTCCAGGGCTTCTCTTGTACGCGTATCAAGCATATAATCAATACCCGCGTCATAGGCGCTCACCTGCCCGCCGGGAGCGAAGTAGACATAAGTGTATGAATGACCGCTGCTGAAATTAAATAACATGTTCATTCCGGATTGTTCAAAAACTTTCCCGCCATCGCCTTTACCAAAACGGTAATCCAGATTGACTGAACCGCGGTGCGTCTGTGAATAATCAAGCGGGTTAAGTGTTTTTGGAGTTTCAGACACATTATAAACAGCTGACATATACGAGGTTTCGTTCGATCCAACGCCTTCGGCATCAGTCAGGGTATAATTAAACTGCGCCTGCAAGCGGTTAAAACGACGCATGGTTAATTTAAATTCAAGCCCTTTTGTTGTGGCAAAATCCCCGTTTGTAAGGCTCAAATATGTGCTTATATCAGAACCTGCCGCCGCTTCAGTGCGACCGACCTGAACCTGACCCTCAATATTTTTATAAAATCCGGAAATATCAAAAGATGCAAAATCGCCTAACTGTTGCCGAAAACCAACTTCATATGATGTCGTCTTCTGCTCATCGAGATCATAACCGACTGGGTTGATATAATAGTACCCTCCTGAGCCAATCTGAGATGCGTATGACCATGAGCCGTAATAAAAGTCATTTAACTGCGGCAACTGATAGAAAATACCGTATTGGGTATAAAACACGGTTTTTTCACTTACAGGGAAAGAAATCCCAAGACGAGGACTGAAAAATGTCATCGCATCCTTTTTTTCCCATTCATAAAACTTTACCTGGTTTGTTACCGGATCGACATCCGGGTTATCCGGATTTTTTAACACACGATCATCTGTATAAAAATAATCATAACGCAAACCGACATTTACGATTAAATCTTTATATTCAATTTTATCCTGAATATATCCGGCAAAGAAAAACGGTTCTTTTGCTCCGTCAAAACCGTCATCTGTTTCATTACCGAGGAGATCATAACCATAAGTATTTCCTGCAAAGGCTGCCAATCTTTGATCCGGCACGTTTTCAATAGAACCATATTGTTCAGTTGTACTCATTACAGCCGGGTCCATCTGGTATCTGCGGATCGTATATTTCCTCGCATTCATACCAACTTTGACTTCATGATTTTTTGTAAGCTGGCTTACCAGGTCGAAGCTGCCGCCAACATACGTTTGTTCATCCTTATAATAAGATCTTTCAACCGTACCGTCTCTCTGGAATGGAAAACCATTTAACAAATAATTATAATCTTCCGTCCATTTATCCTGGTAGGTTACCCTGCCCCCGGTATAGTCGGACACTTTAGCGCTATCCTGCCAAGACTGCCAGTCTGTTCCAAACCAATCGTCTTCCATCTCATTGGTATCATAGTAGTAGCTGAGATTGACATCATAATAAGTAGTCGGATTCAGAACATGAGTAAACTTTCCGGACAAAAGAACCTGATTATTATTAAGAGCTTGCTCGCGTGTGTTTAAGGCGCTCAACATTGGAGTATTATCTGTATAATCTTTACTCCAGTTATAGATGGCGCTTACACGGAATCTATAAGGATTGTAGTCAAACAGCAGCGTGCTGTTGATTGACCAGCGCTCAAATTCATTCCTTGGTGTGTAGCCATCAGGATAAGACATTGTTTTAACCGTATCCGGATTGCCAGCAGCAACATTTGCGCTCAATGGGCTTGTGTCTATAAGATCATTAAACTCATACCCGGTACTGCGACGTTTCACAGTATCACCAATGTCCTGATTTTCCGCGGCAACAAAGAAACGAATATTTTTTCCAACAATCGGGCCGCTTGCGGTTAAGGAGAGAATATGTTCACGATAGCTCGTTGTACCAAGAAATTCTTCACCACTATCAACAAACTTATCGGTTTGGGCATCAAATGAAATATGATAGTCAGAACCACCGGTTTTCATGTCCGTACGGACAATACCGGAGTTAGCGTCACCAAATTCAGCCGTATAACCACCTGTAAGAACCTGTATTTCTTCTACGGATTCCTGAATGACATGAACCGCATTCGTTCTTGAAACAGGATCCATTGTCGCGGCTCCATCCACATAGTAACCGGTTTCTGACGCGCGGCCGCCACGAATATGGACATTACCATCCTGAACGACAACACTTGCCTGAATGGCAAGAATATCCTGTGTACCACGAACGGGTATTGAAGCAAGGTCTTCGCCTGTAACCTTTGAGATACTCTGGGTAACATGTTTTTCAACCAACGGACGTTCTGCCGTTACCACAACCGTTTCACCCAACTCAAGAGTTGTCGGCGCTAACGAAGCATTCTGCTCCGTCGTCACACCTGCTGAAACACGAATATTCTCAAAAACGGTGCTCTGATACCCAACATAGCTAATTTCCAGGTTGAAGGTACCAACCGGTACATTTAAGAGTACAAAATAGCCATCGACGTCAGTTGTTGAGCCGATGTATGTATCTTGCAGAAAAACATTGACCCCGGGTAATGGCTCACCCGTATCTTTGTCTTTAACCACACCAATGATCTTTCCGGACGATTGCGCGAAAATATACATCGGCATGGCTAAGACGATCAATAATAAAAGCATTTTTTTGAACATCCTACTACCTCCACAAATTAATGACTTAAATGCGCTAATTAATAGTCAATGTATGCGGTTACACATCATGTCATATCTCACCTCCTGTTGGTTTTATTCTACTTATCTTAATTTTCAAGCTTTTAACGAGTGTGTGATAATCATCACTTTAAAAAAAAAACAATTTATTGTCAAGTGTTTTGTATTTATGGGCTTTTGGGCAGGTTTTAGAAATAATCGTACTGTAAAAATTCTTCATAAATGGTTTCCTCATAAAATTTTAGGACTAAATTTACAGAACCATCAATATTTTATGACCATACTTTTCGTTACAATACTGGAGTAAGATAATTCCGCTGGCGGATCAGGTTTCGTTTCTGTTAATATTCGCTCGCATCCAGGAGTAAAGAGTGAAAGAACATAATTCATCCGGTACCACATCGAATTTAAACAAACGGCCATACAGCTTGTAATGTCTTTTCCCCCGGATATAGCTAAAAGACCATACAAATTTACAATATCCTGATTAAAATGCAATCCCTAAACTTAAATATATTTATTTTTTATGCCTAAGCATGTATAAAAATTGCATTTGCAATGATTTCGCGTTATTCCACATTCACATTTTCCATAGAAATCGGCTGTATTAATATACAGCAGTCATCCATTAGTTCATAATTCTTTTAATAAATATTACATCCACCTAAACATGTGCATTTATTTAATGATCATTAATTTGGAAAACACCGCGTTTCCGGGGGTCATCAACCGGATAATATAGGTTCCCGACGCGACTCCCGCGCCTTTCTGATCAGTGCCATCCCAGTCAATCCTACCGGTCAAATCTGTATCTCTATATGAATACACCCGTTGTCCCAGAATATTAAAAATATCAAGATTAACAGGATCCCGGCCGTAATACTCATATTCAAAAGTAATTGTTGATGCTACCGTTCGATTGTATGGATTCGGGTAGCAGCTTAGCAAAGTGATTTTGGCTGCTTCATCCCCTTGCGGACGATGATGGACAGGAACCGCCGCATCAACCTCTATCATCCATATTCCCGAAAGATTTAGATTATCCCCCACTTTGAAATCACTTAAAATCCTGAACGGCTGATCGGGAAATTTAATAAAAGAATAACCGGCGCGATTGCTCACTGCTTCATAACCCAGGCTGCCGTCATCAAAATATTCGATCCCCACATCCAGAAATTCGTTCTGATCCCGATATATTTGTAAATCTTCCACATCGATTGTCACCCATTCGTAGGCATAGGTGTTTGGAATGGTCACTGAATAAGACAGTGGAACCTGACCCGCTTTGATTGCCTGCTGATAAACATGTACGCGCACCGGAACTGACGCGCCGTTATAAAATCTGATCGATTTTATCAAAGTGGAATCGTAGGGCGCTGCAAAATGAATCGCGTTGATATTGTTTTCCGATGAAATATTAAAAGTCGGCTTCTCACTTCCATATTCAAGGGTTGTAATATAATATTTTTCCCGGGCATCACCTGACAGGGTTAGTCGTCCCGTTGTTTCGGTATGATTCAAAAAGGAAAGTGTCTGGGTATGATGAGATGCTCCAAATTCAGGATCAATCGACGGAAATCCGGGTGCGTTTTCCAGAAGGGTCAACTGATTCATACCTGATTTATTCAGGTAAATATCCCCGAAAAACGCTCCGCTCATATCAATTTTAAGCGTGTCCCCGTTTGTCCAGGACACTAAATTCAGCGAATAAGGTTTTGTTTCTATATCATAACTTACCGGATAATGGTTCGCGAGTTTTTTGGGCCTTGCCAGAAGATACCTTAGATCAGTCTTGTTAAAGCTATACTGAGGCAGCACATCCGGATTGTTTGATACAAGTGTTAAAAAAAATTCTTTCAGCACCTGATCAAATTTTTCAGACATTCCGCTCTTTGAGAGAGCGCTGTTAATACCGGTTATGCCGTTATTGGGATCCTGAGTCAGATTTCGTATAAAGACGCTCTGATACTTTTCATACAGGTAGTAATCCCATAGAGCCACCTTCGCGTAATGTTTAAGACTGGCATCGTTGGACGTATTATCCCAGGTGTTGAGACTGATGCCGGTATCCATCAGATATGGGGTAGGATTGCGTAATCCGTAACCGGTGACATAACTGGCAAGCTCAGACAAACCTTCATTTATAAAATCTGCCTCATCTTTATCGTAGTTAAATTGAATCAGATGCTGGAATTCATGGGCAACCGTGGCAAGCGCTTTTTGGGTGGTATAAGATGACCCGTACTCATTTTCATAAAATATACCGGGATATGTATCAATATAAAGCATATCTGCTTTGTTGGAACCGGTCTGATTTACCATTTGATCCAGTGAATAAAAAAATCCGCCTATGTAGCTGCCTTCGCCGCTCCATCCATCTTTGATATCCACCAGAAGAAATTCTACCGTGCTGTTTCTATCTATATCAGGAGGATTTCCGAAAATATCTGTTTCAATTTCGACGATGCCCGAAGAGGGATCCGCGCTTTCAGGAGGAGTACTGACGGTGAGCCCATCGATAATATTCTGAATGACCGCGTCGGTAACATGATTGTTCGACAATTCATTCTTATCCACCCAGATATTTACACCGGAATTGGTCGCTTTCAAAATGGCAGTAACCTGATCGAATTTTATTTTATCCGGATTTACAAGATTTAGAACATTAAAAACCCGTTCATCGCCAATATCATAGGTTGATTTTACGGAAAGATCAAATTGTTTAAAAAGGGATGGTGATTCCGAAGCAATTCTTTTAAAATATTCCTGGACCCTGCCTGAATCGGGAAGAATAGGGTCACCGCAAACAACTTTATCACGATCTTCCATCGCAAGTTGAGCGCGCAGATTAGGTACCGTCATAAAAAGCAGGCAGACTATAAAACAAAATCTTATGAACGCCATGTTTTACTTTAGAATTGATGGGAACGTCACTGACATCTTATTTAAATCATCTTCCGAGAGAAATTCAAATTCAATTCCGACCTGGTAAGTATTATCATCGAGTTGGTGTTGATTTCTGACAATCCCCCTGGCCTTCACCACATCATCGCCAATTCCAATGGTTATTTCGATTCTTAATCCCTTTTCCATGGGAACCGAAGATTGAATGGAGACACCTGTACGACTGATATCGAGAGTTTTAACCATGCCCTCATGGAATACACGCCCATCAGCATCAAACAATCGAAAGGCCAGCAGGTTTTCAGAATCGATGCGCGCAGATCCTCTTCCTTCAAAATCCACGTTTTCCTCCATCATTTATTGTCAAATTAAATATAACTAATTGAATATTTTAATCAAATTAATTAATGCCCTTCCTTAAATACCAATATTTTCCTGATTTCGGGCGGTATGTTTTCATCCGCTATCTGCATCTGTTTTAATTCATCAATAATCAGATTAATTTTTACCGAAGTTTCAATACGTCGGTTAATATAAAAGCAGGAATCATCATGATACCGCACCAGACCGCCCTTAAAATTTCCCCGGTCATATTTTACTGTGATACCCAGGCGGTTCAGAAAATCCACCAGGATTTGCAATGTTTTTTCATTCTCTATCAAACAAGTAACCGTTTTTTTTATTTATTAATCATAGAAATCGCGTGCACTGGTTCTTTCATCAATACAAATTTAGTAAAAAACGATCCCATATCAAGTGATGATTTTATAAATACTTTGTCATATCCCTGCGTCTCAATGTATCCACAATATCCTTCACTCTTTGTGATCCTTCCTTCCTGCATATCAGGAGCACATCATCAGTTTCTACAATCGCCAGGTCAGATACATCAACAAGCGCTATCAGCTTATCATTAGTCATGGAGACATAATTATTCCGGGCATCAAGAACTACCTGATCCGCGGCGCTGATGGCATTGCCTTGATCATCTTTTTTCGAAATATTATGTACTGATTCCCACGAGCCCACATCATTCCATTTAAAGTCCGCTTCAATGACACAAACATTTTGCGCGACTTCCATGATACCATAGTCGATCGAAATTGATTTTATTCTCGAATAAACATCCAGCATGGCATCATCGAACTGCTCTGTGTCAACTTTTTCACAAATCTTGTTTACGCTTTCGGCAAACTCAGTCAGATGCTCATCGAATTCAGTCATGATTGCGCTGACTGTCCAGATAAACATCCCGCTGTTCCAGAGAAAATCTCCGCTTTGGAGAAAGCGGTCGGCTGTTTCCCTGTTCGGTTTTTCCGCAAAAGCTTTGACTTTATAGATATTGTGATGATTTTCAGATACGGATTCCACGTCTTTTTGTATATAACCATACCCGGTTTCTGGATAGGTAGGCTTTACTCCTAGTGTTATGAGTGTCCCGGCTCGTTTGGCGTGTTTCTCAGCCAGTATCAGCGTATCGCGAAAAACATTCACATCTTCAATAAGATGATCCGCGGGAAGAACCGCCATCACCTCAGAATCATTCTTCTCGCGTTTCATAATAATCGCGCTTGCCATTCCAATACAGGGAGCGGTACTCCGTCCAAAAGGCTCACCTATTACGTTTATTTCAGGAATCTCGGGCAGTTGTTCAAGTACCTGATCCCGAAAATCCATATTTGTAATTACAAGTATTTTATCGTCAGGCGTAATTCCCTTAATTCTGTCGTAGGTCATCTGCAGCATAGATCTTTCGCCAAAAATTTTCAGGAATTGTTTCGGGCGCGCTTCTCTGCTCTTAGGCCAAAATCTGGTTCCTACTCCGCCTGCCATTAGAACAATATACATTCATCCTCCTATATTATCGCTTTTATTCAACTTTAACATGAAGCACCGCAAGCCATTTTTTGGCAACTTCATTATCAGGTTCAAGATCCAGCACCGTCGAGAACACCCTCTTTGCGTTCTCAAATTCTCCGTTTAATGTATAAGTTTCTCCAAGATTGTTCAATGCGCCGATATATCTGGGTTTTAGTGTAAGCGCTTTAAGGAATAATTCAATGGCTATATCATAATTTTCATCCACTTTATACAGGTACCCAAGATTATTGATTGCTTCGGAATAGTTTTTCTGATATTCGATAGCTTTCTCCAGGTGGTAATACGCGCTGTCCGCAAAATCTTCATAGTAGTAAGCAACCGCAATATTATTATGCGCTTTTGAATAAGTGGAATCTATCTTTAATACTTCTCTGTATTTTCTGATCTGCTCGGCATAATCATCTACCTTTGCTGCTGCCTCAGAGAGTTCAAAGGCTTTACGGCTTAGGTTACCCTTCATGATATTTTCGGTCAGTTTGACATTGCGAATTGCCGGTTCATAATGCGGGTTAACCTCCAGGGATTTATGGAAAGCAGAGAGTGACTCATCATAACGATTCATCAAGAACAGCATATACCCGCGATTATTATATGCCTCAAAATATTTGGGATTTAACTCAACAGCTTTGTCAAATTCTGATAAGGCTCCATCAATATTATTCAAGCGGTGCAGTGATATCCCGTAAAAGTTATGGATTTCAGCATCCTGTGGTATAATCTCAAGCGCTTTTTCCCATGATTTTGCCGCCATACTGTCATTTCCCGCCATGTGAAAAGCTACACCATCCGCTACAAAATTTTCCGCTTCAAGCAAGCGTCTTTCTTCAGCCGCGTTCATTTCTTCCATTGATTTATCAGGTGATTTCGAAAACCAGGCGCAGGATGATACCAAAAGAGATAATATGGCAACAACGAATAACTTCTTCATGCCAGCCTCCAAGCTAATTGATCCCTAATTATCATATCCTTCAAAGATATGATTCGCTACTTCTATATACTTTTTCTTCATGCCTACCATGTCTTTAACAGATAACTCCCGATAAAAACAATATTTGCCGGTCCTTCCAGATAGATTTTGCCCTGTTCTTTCAGAACATTTACGGATCCGCCTTTTGTTTCGACCTGCATTTTAAATGGAGACGCTTCCTGCTCCGGCCAGAAAAGAATCGCGCTCGCCGTGATTCCGGTGCCGCAGGACAGGGTCTCGGATTCCACACCACGTTCAAATGTACGTACCTGTAATTTGTGAGTATTGATCCATTTAACAAAATTTACATTTGTTCCATGAACTCCAAAACGGGAATGACTTCTGAGATAGGCGCCAATTTTTTGCACATCAATCTCATTCAAATCGTTCTGCACATTCAATACGAGATGAGGCACTCCGGTATTAATGAAACCGGCTGTTTTAATTCCTTCCGGAATTTTAAATATTTTGTCTTCAATTTGTTCTGCTGCATCCCGGACGATTACCTCCACAGTAATATCTTTTGGTGAATCCATTTTGGCATGGTGCAGCCCGTCCGATGCTTCAAACCTAAACGATTCATTTTTTCTGATTATACCCAGGGTATATGCCATCAAAACCGCGGCGCGGCTTCCATTGGCGCACATCTCCGCTTCTTTTCCATCCGAGTTGTAATAATGGAATGTGTACTTTTCTGAAGGGTGATCGGATAAAAAGATAATTCCGTCGGCGCCGACTCCGAAATGTCTGTGACACATGGACTGAATCGTTGATTCACTGAACCATTCCATTGAAAATTTTCGCGCGTCAACCAGAATAAAATCATTGCCGGTTGCTTCGATTTTTGCAAATTCAATCAAGCGTTCCATCAATTATTATTCCCATGCGGTATGCTGATATTGATATCCCCTGTCTCCCATCGCTTACGAACTTTTACGGTATCTGAGTTATAAATAAAGGGTTCGGAAAATTCAAAGGGAAATAGTTTTCCGTGTGAATAAGTATCTGAATTATCCATATCCAGATACGCGTTAATCAGATAGTTTCCTTCCGGCAAATATTTCATTATATAATCACCGGCTTCCTTTAATTTTAGTGAATATCCTTTATTTCTTCCCTTTAAAAACTCAAAGCGTAAATGCACCGGTATCCCATCTTCCCCCGCCGTTCTGACCTTACCTGATATTTCACCGAGCTGTTTTGATGAGATGATAGTAAAATAATGGGATTGAATAGAATCTGCAAGAGATTCTCCCCAAAGATTACGGACACCGCCGGGATCCAACACGGCGATATAGCTCGAATCAGTTTCAAAAAACGTTTCAGGTCTAAATTCCGCGTCATATTGTGAATTAAACTTCCAATGGCCATTTATTGTATCACCGGAAAGTTTTATGAGTGAAAAGTACTTCCTGACAGATTCCCAGTCAACAGGCGTTGTAAATTCTATAAAAACCGGATCCTCCGGTCTTACCGATTTCGCGCTGTCTGCCGGAGTCATCAGAACCATCCGGAACTTCATCGTATCTTCACGTGTGACTGCGTTAAAGGGAAAATATTTGCCTGAAAATGTCTTATTGCCTGAGCTGTCCGCTAATACCGCCGCGGACAGTAAATATCTGGCGCTGCTGTCCATGGGCTCCGTGAATAGATCCAGAATATTAGTCGATTCAATATTTTGTGATATGCCGAGCAATCTCAATGTCGCAGATGACAAACTGTCAATCACGGTGATTTTATCCAGATCCGGCATCACTACCGGTTCACTCAGACGAATTTGAACATGATGTCTGTATATGGCCCTCACACCGGTTATGAAAGGCTTAATCGTATCATTTTTTGACAGGTGGAAATCCAATCCTTTAAACGAAAGATTCATTGAATCCAGTACCACGTCACGGTACGGGATGCCGATTTTTTCAAAATCAGAATCGATCAAAAGATTGTTATTCTGGTCTTCCACGGCAAAAACTCTGTAAATTCCTTTAGCCAGATAATTGAGCTTATACGAACCATTCTCACCCGTCTGTGAGATATAGTCCGGTTCTTTTTTATTATAACCGGCTAATGAGTCATTTAAGAGACGATAACCGAATATGGAAACCGACTCCTTGCCGGATAATCCATGCACTTTTCCCGATATATCAGCCTGATCAATTTTATCACCGCTCGAAAACGCGAATTGCGCGCTTAACCGCATTTTATTGCCGCGTTCATCCTTTGCGTCTGTGCCGATTGAAACAACATAGGTCTGAGCCGATTTTAAGGTATCCTTTAAGATTAACCGTAATTTTCGGCTGCCTGACCATTTCATATCATATTTTAGTGGCGGTGAGATAAATAAGCTATTTGCCAGCGTTCCTTCACTCATCCGTTCAGAAAACTCAATCGAGATTTCTTTAAGACCACTCACCATTGTCGCGTTTGAATCGGGGTAAATCACTGAGATGTACGGAGGCGTACGATCAAGAGGACCGCCTGAAGGATTTCCTCGCGTTGCGCATCCGTAAAACAAAAAAAATATTATGGGAAAGAAGAGCAGAAGTGAATTTTTTTTCAGCATGAAACCGGAATCTCCTCTGTATAGTCGGCTTGGTATTCATTCTTAATATAATCAATATATGATTTATAAGTTGTCTAAAAAATAACGATTTTAAGTTATTATTTCTAATTTTTGCGGTATAAATAAAATATTCGCCGAATGGCGGGGAGGATGATGACCAAATTTCACAAAACTTACATTGCTTTGCAACTATACAATCAGTGATCAATTAGAATAAACGACCGGATAAGAAATTCTCTATTCTGACTTATAACGAATTATATACTCCGGGCACCGTCAGACAGAGCAACTAAAAACAGTGATGAAAAAACCAAACTGACCGGTCGCATCCAGAAGGTGAATCACGCGCAGCTTAAAAAGAAACCGCCGGTATCCCAGCGGATTCTTATTTCTCTTTAATTCTGGCGGCTTTACCTTTAAGCTCACGCAAATAGTAAAGTTTAGCTCTGCGTACTTTTCCAACTCTTTTGACTTCAATACTGGCAAGTCTTGGGGAATGAATCGGGAAAATTCTTTCCACGCCAACGCCGTGTGAAATTTTTCTGACGGTAAAGGTCTCATTAATTCCGCCACCGCTGCGTTTAATGCAAACACCTTCGAATAGCTGAATTCTTTCCTTATCACCTTCAATTACCCGCACCTGAATCCCTAAAGTATCACCGGCTTTAAACTGAGGTATATCATTGCGTAACTGATTTGCTGTTACAGTGTGTAATAAATCCATTGTCCCACCTACACTTTTATTTAAATGATTTCAAATAATTTTTATATAAATCCGGGCGGCGTTGTTTTGTCGCCGTTTCCCGCTCCCGCATACGCCATTTTTCTATAACACTGTGATTCCCGGAAAGCAGTTCTTCCGGTACTTTCACGCCTCTGAATATTTCCGGACGCGTGTAGTAAGACGCATCCAGCAATTGATCCGAAAACGAATCCGTCCAGGCCGAATCAATATCTCTGAGAACTCCGGGAAGCAGCCTGACGATTGAATCTACAATTACCAGAGCGGCAACTTCACCGCCACTGAGAATATAATCACCGATAGAAATTTCTCTCACCCGGTAAAATTCGTGAATCCGTTCATCTATCCCTTTATAATGACCACATATGAGAACCAAATGCGGCTTCATACTTAGCTGCGTCGCCATTGCCTGATGATACATCTGACCACGCGGAGACATTAAAATGATTTCCGCATTGTTTTTATCAGATTCTTCATCAAAAATATTATCCAGGCACCTGATAACAGGTTCTATTTTGAGTACCATCCCCGGTCCGCCGCCATAAGGGTAATCATCTATCGTACGGTGTTTATCATCTGTATAATCACGAAGATCATGAACTCTGATATCCACCACGCCCTTTTTTCGCCCCATTTTAATAATGCTTTCATCCAGGGGCATTTCAACTAATTTTGGGAATCCGGTTATAATATCAATTCGCATCTCAAAGACCGTTATTCAAGCAGCCCTTCCAGGCTGCGGATTTTCATTGTTTTTTTTGCGATATCCACTTCCATAATGACATCCTTAATTGCCGGAATTAAAAATTCCCGGCCATCGACAGATTTCATCGTATAGACATCATTACTACTTATAGACTCCACATCCACTAATTCACCGAGCAGAATATTCTGCTCATCATAAATCTTTATCCCGAGCAAATCATGAATATAATACTCGTCTTTCTCCAGATCCATTAATTCATCCTGCGGAATATAGAGATATTCATTCCGCAATTTTTCGGCTTCATCACAAGTATTAATATTTTTCAGCTTAATAAAAACAAACCTATCCGACAAACGCACTGATTCTATCGAATAGGCTTGTGATTCTTTTTTATTAATGTATACTTTTTTCAATCCGGTAAAGCGTTCAGGGAAAGAAGTAATTATCTCCGCTTTCAGTTCACCCTTTATACCCTGAGGCTTAATAATTTTACCGATTACGTACATTATTCAAGAATTTCAAGCACTGCTCTTTTGCCGGCTTTTGCTGAAGCAGCTGCCAACAGGGTACGGATTGATTTTGCTGTCTGTCCTCTTTTACCGATCACTTTACCCAAATCACCTTCACCTACGCGTAACTCATATACGGTAACGCGTTCGCCTTCCACTTCAGCAACATGCACTTCATCCGGTTTGTCTACAAGGTGCTTCGCGATGTACTCAACAAAATCTTTCATAATCCCATACCTCCTAAAGATAGTAAACCAGTTTCGCCTAGATAGTAATAATTAGAATCTCTACAGACATCACAACAAAACAATCTCTATTCTTATTCCGCTTTGTTCTCTTCCTGGTTCTCTGACACATCTTCCTTAACGTCATCAGCAGCATCAGCAGATGGAGTTTCCGCTGTTACGGCATCGGCAGCCTTTACTTCTTCCGCCTGAGGTTTCTCTTCAGCAACAGGCTCTTCGGTCTTCTTAACCTTTTTTGCCTTTTCATCCTCTTTTTCTTTCATTGCCTGACGCTTTTCACGCAACTCCTGCAGAGCCTCCCACTTCGAAAACTCTTCTGCAATTTTGGCATCATCAACGCCATTTTTCATCAAATCCCATCTTAGCCAGAACCCTTTTCTTTGAAAAAGATTTTTTACTGTCTGGGAAGGCTCCGCGCCATTTTTCAACCAGTACAATACCCGATCCTCTTCAAATTCAACCTGAAAAGGCTTCTGAAGCGGATCATACGTTCCGAGCATCTCGATAAAACGCCCATCACGAGGAGCTCTGCTATCCGCAGCAACTATTCGATAGAATGGGCTTTTTTTCCGCCCCATCCTGCGCAATCTCAATCTAACAGCCAAACTAAACCTCCATTAATTAAATAACGTTAAACAAGACCGAAAGGCATCCCACCAAATCCTCTCATGGATTTACCCTTCATTTGTTTAATCATTTTCTTCATTTGTTCATATTGGTTAATCAATTGATTAATATCCTGAACCCGCGTTCCACTACCGGATGCAATTCTTTTACGCCGGCTTCCGTTTAAAAGTTGCGGTTTATTACGTTCTTCAATAGTCATCGAATTGATAATAGCTTCGGTCCGTACGAATGCGCCTTCATCAATTTTTGCATTTTTAAGCTGCTTTCCCGCTCCGGGAATCATTGACAAGAGCGATTCCAACGAACCCATTTTCTTGATTTGCTGTAACTGATCATAAAAATCTTCGAGTGTGAACTCGGCTTTTCGCAACCGTTCTTCCAGGCGGGTTGCCTTATCACTGTCAAGCGTATCCTGGGCGCGCTCAACAAGAGTGACGACATCACCCATTCCTAAGATACGGGAAGCCATCCTGTCCGGATGAAACTGTTCAATGGCATCCAGCTTTTCACCGACGCCTATGAATTTTATTGGTTTACCGGTTACAGCCTTTATCGAAAGCGCCGCCCCGCCCCGGGCGTCACCATCCATCTTTGTTAAAATCACGCCATCATAATCAAGGCGATCCGAAAATTCTTTTGCCGTATTCACAGCATCCTGGCCCGTCATACCATCAGCGACAAAAAGAATTTCATGCGGGCGAATCCGGTTTTTGATCTGCACGAGTTCATTCATCATATTTTCATCTATGTGCAGTCGTCCCGCCGTATCCAGGATAATCGTATCACATAATTTTTTTCGCGCTTCCGCTATGGCGTTGGAACTTATTTTTACCGGATCTCCGGCACCTTCGTCATAAACCGGGATATCAAGACTTTTACCAAGTACCCTTAATTGCTGAATAGCTGCCGGCCGATAAACATCAGCGGCAACAAGCAGCGGTTTACGACCTCGCTTACGCAGGTACCCGGCCAGCTTGCCAGAGAATGTCGTTTTACCTGAACCCTGCAATCCGGCAATCATTATGATGGTGGGAGGAATGCCTGCGGTTTTGAGCTGTACCGTTGAAGAACCGAGCAGTTTCACCAACTCATCATGAACAATCTTTACGATCATCTGACCCGGTGTCACACTACGCAGAACATCTTCACCAACCGCCTTTTCCTGAACCGCGGCAATGAAATCTTTTGCGACTTTATAATTAACATCGGCCTCTAATAGAGCGCGCCTGATTTCTTTTAAAGAATCAGCGATGTTTTTTTCGTTTAATTTTCCGTAACCGCGTAACTTCCGAAACGTCGATTCCAGCTTAAGCGTCAAATCTTCTAGCATAATAAGAACCAGTATCGTTAAAATCCGACTATGACCGCAGAATATAAGTAAATATTCTTATCTTTTCAAGTCATTATTCCAGACGGTTTTAATTTTATAAATTAAGACCTATTCCCGTTTCTGTCATAGATATCCATCTATTGTCTGTAAAGAAACACGGTAAATTATTTTCCGACTGAGCAATAATAGAAAATGACAATATTTGAATTGTTTGTATAATAAAAATATTATTGATAAATATTACAGACAATTCTTTAACAAAGTCAAGCATCTTATCAAAATTCATCTGAATATCTTGCCGCCGGCAAATCCCGCAAATTATAGCGGGAAGCCATTATCTCTCCATAAGCTCCGGCAGACCGAATCGCCAGAAGATCATTGCGCGATGTTTCCGGTAATTCTATATATTTTCCAAAGCTGTCTGATGACTCACAAATAGGTCCTACAACATTATAATGATCAATCTCCCGGGACGAAGTTAGATTTTGTATCTTATGATAGGCCTGGTAAAGTGCAGGCCGTATCAAATCAGTCATTCCGGCGTCCACAATGGCAAATTTTGTTTTCACCCCGTTTTTTATATACATCACTTTGGTCACAAGACTTCCGCATTGCGCCACCACTGATCTTCCCAATTCAAAATGGACCTTCTGTTCCGGCCTTAACTCAAGAAGTTCAGAGAAAATCCGAAAATAATTCTCAATATCAGGGACGTTGTTCTGATCCGGATTTTTGTAATCCACACCAAGTCCGCCGCCGACATTAATATGCTCAGGAACAATCATATGATCCGCAAACCATTGCTGAATTTCATTCACTCTGATACACAAGCCTTTGAACACCGCCAAATCGGTAATCTGCGAACCGATATGAAAATGCAGTCCTATCAGGTCGATATTCTTCATTCCGGGCAATATCTCAATGATCTCATCCAACTCCCAGCGGTTGATTCCGAATTTGTTTTCCTCTATGCCGGTTGTGATGTAATGATGCGTTGAGGCATCCACATTCGGGTTAATTCTCAAAGCCACGCGGGCGATTTTATTCTTCCCCCGGGCGAGTTCATTAATAACCTGCAACTCGGGGACTGACTCACAGTTAAAACAAAAAATATCATGATCAAGAGCCAGATTAATCTCCCAATCCGCTTTACCCACACCGGCGAATACGATTTGACCGGGATCAAAACCCACTTCAAGAGCCCTTTTAATTTCGTTCCCGCTTACACAATCCGCGCCAAGCCCCGCCTCACGGATAATCTTTAATATCCGTTCATTTGCATTGGCCTTCAGCGCGTAATGCACAATATACTGAAAGCGTTCCGCCTCTCTGTTTACAATATCCAGTGTCCGATTCAGAAGCTCTAAATCGTAATAGTAAAAGGGTGTCGGCAGATTCCTAAATCTATTGATCGTATTTTTTTTAAACATGAGAAATTAATACATTTAATTTTTTGGTTTCAGTCAATATTATTTTTTAAACAGGTGATCGCTAAGAGCATTCAAGGCCGGTACCTTTTCTTCCGCGTTCACCAGCACAGAGATATTGTGCCTGCTTCCCCCGTATGAAATCATTCGCAGCGGTATATCTTTCAATGCCTCCATAATTTTTAACGCGGAGCCGCTTTTTTCGGCGATAAAATCCCCGATCACACAAATGATGGCTTTATCCCGCTCAATTTCCACCTGTCCGAATTTATTCAGCTCGGCCTCAATTTCATTCAGGTTGGTTGTATCATCAATGGTCAGCGAAACGGCAACCTCTGATGTGGTAATCATATCGATCGGAGTTTTATATATCTCAAAAATTTCAAAGATTTTTCTTAAAAATCCATAGGCAAGCAGCATTCGGTCTGATTTTATCTTTACTACCGTAATCCCATCCTTTGCGGCCACCGCTTTAATTTCATCGTGGGTATATTTACCGGTAATCAAGGTCCCGGGATCTTCCGGAAGCATCGTATTTTTCAGGCGGACAGGAATATTTTTTTCCTTACACGGTAGAACACTTGTGGGGTGAAGAATTTTTGCTCCGAAATATGCCAGCTCCGCCGCTTCATCAAATGACAGCTCTCTTAACACAGATGTGTTCTTTACAAATCTTGGATCATTGTTGTGAAATCCATTAATATCCGTCCATATTTGGATCTCGGACGCATCCAGAGCCGCTCCGATTAATGAGGCGGTGTAATCGCTGCCGCCACGTTTTAAATTATCCACTTCACCGTAGGCGTTCCGGCAGATATATCCCTGGGTAATAATAACGGATGTATTTTTGCGCGGTTTTAGTTCGCGTTCCAGATTTTCACGAATATAAAAATAATCCGGCTCGTTGTCTTTATCGATTCTCATAAAGTTCAATGCAGGGATAAGGACTGAATCTTTTTCATTCTCCCGCAGATAGAAATGAAGTAACGCGGTCGAAATTAATTCTCCCTGGGCAAGGATGGCTTTTTCCTGCAATTTTGTAAATACCTTTACGGTAAAATTTCGGATGTAGGAAAAATGTGATTCAACCATTTCGTTGCCCTGTTTTTTGTAACTTTCAGAATCAAACAGTTCATCGACCGAATGTATATACTTTTCTTCGAGTTCATTAATTTTTGTGTTTGCCGCATCTGAATTTTTATCGTATAACAGGCGGGTTATTTCGGCCAATGCATCTGTAGTACCGGACATTGCCGACAGAACAACAATTTTGGTTTCAGGATAATCGATAAGCCTGACTAAAGATTTAATTTTTTCCGGAGTCCCTACAGAGGTGCCGCCAAATTTTAGCACTTTCATAATTTTTTGCCGTCCGTCCTGATTACTCAATCAGTGGCAAGAATAGTCCGTGAATAAGTCAGTCTATTCGCCAATATAGTTCATTTTTTTATGAGCGCTGAATGTATTTAATTAAATTCACCTTATCAAGCGATTAGTCTAAAAAAGTGGTTTTTTATGAAGCAGGGCGCAGAAACTTCCATCTTTATGATCACGGTGCGGAAATGTACGGATTAAGGAATTAGAAACCCATCCGCTGAATTTTACCGGCGGTTCGGATAATTCAAATTGTTCTGTGTTTCGCTCCATGAAATCGTGGATTACCATCTCATTTTCCATCGGATCAACTGTACAGGTGCTGTAAACCAGATTGCCTCCAATGGCGAGTAATTCACCGGCTTGAGACAGGATACTTTCCTGTAATTTTGCAAATTCCACAATCTGATCCATATCTCTTCTCCATTTTATATCCGGATGCTTATTAATCACACCCAGCCCGGAGCACGGAGCGTCCAGCAATATTTTATTAAATACGGATTTAAACGGCAAGGCGCGTCCGTCAGCCACGACAAAATGCCGGTTCTTAAATCCCAGCCTTTGAACATTCTCCTTCACTATTTTCAAGCGCTCAAAATCCTGATCCACCGCCACCGCCAGAATTTGATCAGGATGATATTTTAAGATCTGGGTGTACTTTCCCCCAGGCGCGGCACAAATATCCAGCACCCTGTCTCCTGCCCGGAGATCAAGCAGTTCAACCGGAATATGGGCGCTTTCATCCTGGATACTGCAAAGCCCTTCATCAAACCAATTATTATTCCGGACAGCCTGAATATCTGATACCTTCAACATATCATCAAAGTGCTCTGATGCCTGAAAAGCGATTTTATTTTCCGTTAATAAATCTATAAAATCGGGAATTGAAATTTTTCCGGTATTTATACGGATATCAAACACGGGAAGCGTGTTCATGGCTTCACATAAGGCTTCTGTTTCAGTTTCACCCCAGACACTTATCCAGCGTTTAACAAGCCATTCGGGAAATGAATATTTTACCGCGATGAGTTCAGCTCTTACATTTATTGAATTTTCCGGCTGCAAACTTCCGGATTCGCGAACATAAGTTCTTAGCATGCCGTTAACCTGACCTCCGGAACCCATGCCCGCCATTTTTTTGGCAAGATTGACATATTCATTTATGGTTGCGCGCGCCGGAATATGCTCAACAAAAATGAGCTCATAAAGCGCCATTCTTAATATAATTTTGATTTTTTTTAGCAATTTTTTGTATCGGCCGTGATAGACTTGAGAAGCGATCCAATCCAGATACGTAAAATTTCGTACTACTCCGGATGTGATATTCTTTAACAGTTTTCTATCCTGCTGGCTGATTTTGTATTTGGAGTACGCATCATTCAGCAGACCATCTAAACGTGGTTTTCTATCTTCGAAATTTAATAATACTCTGAACGCAATTTCCCGCGCGGTCATTTAACATCCTCTGCCTGCATACCCATTCCGTTATGCTTTTTTAATGTTTCATTTAACACTTGTCTGATTCCGGGAATAAAAAGGACTTTTCCATCCACTGATCTAACTGATTTTAACGAGACATCCGCGGGGCGCCTGTAATCTGCCATGGACATTATTGATACCGGCTTTATCAGTTCGCGCCCTCTCCCCAATGATTCACATATCGAAAGCCCAAGTTCCTGACGGCTGAGAGAATCCGCGCCTGAAGCGTGGAAAACACCTGTCTCTTCCCCCAAAGCTATTTTCCAGATTGTATCCGCAAGATACCGGACGGCAGTCGGCGTCCGGATTTCATCATAAAACAGAGGAATCTCAATTTTCTGATCAAGGCGATTGAGAAACCAGTCGATAAAGTTGGTTGTTGTACCGAGTCCTCTGCCAAGACCGAGAGCAATCCTGACAATCGCAAAATCATTCATTAAGGTCGTTACCGCTTTTTCAGCCTCATGTTTTGTTTTACCGTAAATATTGACAGGATCGGGATGGCTGTCTTCCGTGTAAGGGGGATGGTCGCCTTTAAAAACGATATCCGTTGATAAAAATATCAGACGGATGCCTCGATCCGCGCTCCAGACAGCCAACTTTTCCGTGGCCCCGGAATTGACCCGCGCGGCAAGTTCCGGCTCTTTTTCACACATGCCAAGGTTGGCCATGGCTGCCGCGTGAATAATGATATCAGGATGCTGTTTTTCCAATTGTGACACCGGATCCCTAAGCAGATCATAAGACAAGACATTCGGTTGATCTAAAAGGGATTTTCCAAAGAAATTTAGAGCCCATTCATCAGGCGCTCTGCAAGTCCCTGACAATAAAACACCGTTTGGCCTGGTCAGCCATAGATACTGACCGATAAAGCCGCTTATACCGGTAATAAGTACTTTTTTATTCATTTTAATCAGAACCGGGCTGAAATTTGAAATCCAATAAAGCGATCATTTCCGGCGTAGTTATGTGAGGAGAATTTAACGTTCCATGAAGTTTGTTCCGCAATATTGCGGTTATGTTTTCTGGCCAGGCGCATGGCGTTGATTCCGCTTACCATATGGTTAAGAACGATGGCGGCGACATAATAAATATCCTGATTGGCTATTTCCGACGCGTGAATGCGTTTACCGTCAAAGATTAAGCGGTTATCACTCGAATCCCATTCCCAGTAATTCAGATCATTTTCAGTATAAATCGCGTCAATGTCCCGGTCGCGACGCCTCTGTTCATTAAAATCATAGATATTATCATATTTCCCTATATCGATCCAATACTGATCATCCTTGCCGTTTTTATTCACTCCCGCGTGTTGTGAAGCGTAAGCCGTATAAGCGTCTTCAAGCCGGTTTACATGCAGGGTATTTGCTAACCATCCGCCCCAGGCAAGCAGTTCGACGCCGAGAAAAAATTTGGCTGAACTACCATGTCCGGTATAATATTCACCGCTTCCGGGAAGCAGAAGGCTGAGCAGGAGCGCTTTTCCAACCGATTTTTTCTGTGGCGCGTTCAATAGCCCATCATTTTCCTGAACCAGCCGATCTGTGACAGGTATTTCCGCAAAACCGGAAATTTTAGCATCATTTTGAGTATATGATAAGGAAGGATTGAACGGAATATGGACCGGATTTTCCTGGGCAGACAAGATTGCCGGTATTATGGCAAATATTCCTAAAAATAGCGAGATCTTTAACTTTATCATTACATTTCCAGACATATGTGATTGTAAAATTGAATCAATTTTGGCAAAACGGTCTTTCCAATTACCATGTAAAGTAAACTCCGTAAGTCCGCATCCTCTCACCCGCATAATATTGTTGGCCAATCCTGACAGAATATCCGACACGTTTATTATACTTCTTCACTGACAACGCGCCATCCAACGCGCTTAACAAATGATTCATCAGGGCCACCCCTGACATGGTCGTAGCCAGATCATAAAAATCATTACTGGTATTTCGAATATCCCGGTACCGGCTGATGAGCGGCGTAGGCTGTGTAAAATTCGACTGATTGTAATAGTCGATTGAAGGTACATCAACCCATCCCCCGCCAAATTGCAGAAGATACTTGTAAATCATCTCATAATACTGCTGTGTCTTTGTTTCCGGGAGTGTGTGGGTGAATCCAAGCTCACCGCTGCTTTCAAGACGACGCAATTTTGAAATTGTATCATCCGTATAGTCATCATTTAAAATAATTCTGTTTTCATCTACAGAAAGCGGATCTCCCGTCCATTTATCTCTTTTGACCGCCTCGTCATAAACCCTTGACCAGTAACGCTGTTCACTCCAGTTTTTGTCCGCGAAACCCCGCATTTTTTTATCTTCGGTATCACCTTTATGTTCATAGATGAAATACCCGGTCCAGGCAAGGATTTCGACACTCAGGAACAGGGCGCTTTTCCAATAGGATTTCGCGTAGTATTCACCGGCGCCCGGTATGATTGCCGACATCATGGCTGCCTTAAGTCCCGATTTTCTATTTTCATTTTCAACGACCTGCGTTTCTGTTTTCACCTGTTCAAGCAGATCGAACCTGTCATTATTCAGGGTCAATGACGCAGAAGTGGCAATCGCGATCTGAGATGTGTCTGGTTCAGAACCGGGATCGGCCTTACCAAATACTGACGCGCACATCAAGAGGACTAAAACGATATGAAGATAACGCATTATCTCTCCTTCCGGAATCTAATTAAAATCTTCGGTCAGATCCGGATTTACTTGTTCTGAACAGACCGCCGAATCGTTCACGTATATCAAATTCAAATAATGCCCCAAAATAGAATCGCCATTCTTTGTCATAACGCGTATCGTTATTAGTAACTTTATCCAGCGGATACACCGCTTCCGCAAAAAATCGTGTCGGGAAAAGATAATACGAAAATGAATCTAATCTCAACTGAAAACCGATATCGCGCTTAAATTTTTCAAATTTAATTTCATCTTCATTCCAGGCGTTTCCAAAATCATAGAACATACCAAAGTACACTTTATCAAGATATAGATGTCCGATACGCTTATCAATATGGCTGAGAACCGGGAATCGATATGTGGCTGTCCCGATTAGCTTTTTTCTTCCTTCGAGACTATAGTAGGAATACCCCTTCATACCAATCAGGCCTCCGGCAAACAGATTAAAGAAACTATCCACTGACCGGTCTATATATCCCCCTCTCAGTCTCAGACTAAACGCGTGTCCGGCCAGGAGCGGATTTTTAAAGAATTCCTCCCAATCCATTTCAATCTGATTAAATGTGTAGTTCCTGTACTCTTCAAGCCCAAGACTTCTGTCGGTGGAAAATCCTTCCAAAAAATCATTTGACTGATAGCTGTGTTTCAGAAAAAAATATCTTCCCCCCGACGGATTTATCTCATCGTCTTTATCGGGGTGAACCATATCGGCAAAAACGCTCCACTCGAGAGCCCAGCCTTTCAGATAATTATATCGGATCGTCGGAATGTAAACCCATCCTTCATTCTCGCTATATGCCGAAGCCGGGTCAAGATTAGCGTTATAATACCGGTAAACAAATGCCGCTTTCGAATCCAGCAATCCCATCAGTCTTGCATTTATACCGACCCTTGCTTCTGTCAGGTTAAAATTTACATTTCTTTTGAAACTCAGGTATGACGATTCACCTCTTCTTATGCTCAGTGTGTCTTCGATGTTTGCGGTTGAATTATATACTTCAAAAAAAAGTGACGGCAATAATTCCTTGAGTTCAAAATAGGCGTATAAATCATAATCCAGATCAGAATTAACAGCGGCGCCCCCGATAAAATTAGTCTTCTGAAGAACATCTGAAGATACGACGTAAAATCCGGGTTTAATTGTTTTATAGTCGATAAGCAGACGCGGTAAAATATGAATTCCTGAAAATTTTCTTTTATACGGCTTTACTTCATATTCAGGATATGTTGAATCGTCAAAATTTTTCGCGGGAATCATGGCAGTATAATGTTTATCATAGACCGCCTTTTCAGACGGAACAGGCATCGGGTTCTGTATTTCATATATGTGATAGCCGAGACTGTCGTAACATGCGTAAACAAGATCACCCTCCGCGTTTACCGACGGCATGAAGGCGCCGCCCGTCACATTCGTCAACTGCTCTTTCTCACCGCTTTCCGGATTATACCTGTATATGTTATAAATTCCGGTGGTACTTGCCGAATAATACAACCATGATGAATTGGGTTTAAATACCGGGTATCGAATTTCCTCCGGCGCATCCATGAAAATATTGAAACTTTTTTTATTCAGATCATAAACACCTAAATTACGTCCGTAACCGATTGCTGTATCAAAAATAATTTCAGAATCATCGTTTGACCAGCGTGGGTGATATATCTGCCTGTTATCCTCAAATACTAAAACCTGCTGAATCTTACCGCCCACCATCCGGATTTCCCTTAAATCAGTCTTGTTCGTTTTTTCCGGAACCATTCTACCGGTTTCCCTATCCGCGTAGATGACCTGCTCATCATTCCTATCAAATGATTCGGGCAAATCATAAATATTAAGCTGATTCAGACCATTCGTTGATGTTACAAATACGATCCGTTTGCCGTCGTGACTAAAATCGGGGTTGGTTCCTCTGAGTCCTTTAGTGAGACGAATCTCCTTGTTTCCGTGTATATCAAACAGGAACAAATCATAAAATGACGACTCATTTTTATCGCGGATTTGACGGGCATAAGCAAGATATTTTCCATCCGGCGACCATGAAAGAGAAGATGATACTAACCCGGTAATATTTTTCTTTGATCCGGTTTTCCTGTCGTAAAGTACAAGACGATTTTGGCTGAAATAATCTTCTCCCCCATTGGACAGATACGCTATTTTTGAACCGTCCGGTGACCATACCGGATAAAGGTTACTATAACCCTCTTTCTCTATGGCGCGGCCCCTGACCAGATTCTTGCGGATTTCTTCCGTTCTTTGTTCATAAACTGTTTGGAGGGAATCCTTCCAGTCCGAGTACAGAATTTCCACCTGGACGCCGGTCGCCTTTCTGATCACTCCCTCAAACGTGTAGGAATTCCAGCGCGATGATATTTCGGTAATTTTTTCCAGAATTTTTTCATCAAAACGATCCGTCAGATAGTTTACAAACGAAAATCCCAGATTATAAGAAGACTCATTCCCATGGCTGTTTTTCCCGAAAACGGTCATTTCATTGTAGGTAAGTAATTTATCGTTAAGTATCCTGTCTCGTACAATCATCTCCCGATGAGGATCCCGGTAATCATACCGGCTGCTGTCCGCCTGATGCTGGGCAACGCCTTCCGCAAACCACACGGGTATATTTATTGAACTTATGGGATAAGAAACAATTGTGTTAGGAAATCCGCGCACGACATCTTTGCGCCTCTCATTTTCATAACCGAACACCTGGAAAAATCCATAAGGGAATAGTGTATTCGTCTTCACTGCCTTTTGAATCGAAATCATATGCGTGAATTCATGTGTCACCACATCACGAAGCCAGTTTTTTGTTCCGCGCATGACATAGTCCAGATTCGATGCCCAGATTTCTACCTTATCGTCAAAAAAGAATGCCCCGCCGTTTGAATAATCATCGGT
>JACDJB010000272.1_pt1 | contig 61879 bp, 59 predicted proteins | sample 7454121 | NCBI WGS metagenome assembly JACDJB01 (sample SAMN14253290, study PRJNA609438) | sludge metagenome | isolation source: sludge after 25d culture with pyrite | collected 2018-12-20 | reverse complement strand
GACTCCTGAAAATCCAATCCAAACCAGACCAATCCCCATAGGGGCAAACCGACAACCACCGGTTCAGTCAACACTGCATTCATGTTGGGTTCCCGAAAAAACGGGACAGGCTGTTCCGACCACACGAATGCTTAGTTATTGTGCATAGTTTTTTGTAGTTCAGCTAAAATCGTAATCCACGTTTGGTCATCCTTAATTTTTATATCAAATCTCTCGAGATTATTTCCTTGATTATACTTGATAGAAATTGAATGGAAGTCTTTTAAAATATTTGATTTTGAATGAAATTTTATTTTTTTTATGGCTCCTAAATCGATTTCCTGTGTATGTAATGAGTCCGATAAAGTGATTTTGTAGTCAAAAGAAATCATTCTATTTTTTATTTCAAATCCGACCAAGTAGTTTTCTGCCATTATTAATGAAAACCCAATTAGAAGAATTAAAAAAATCGAGATGGTAATAACAAAATCGTACCAATCATAGCTATTATTAAAAAAAGAAAATAGTGCCATAATAAAAGAAAAGGCGACTGGGCCTTTTATTCGATCTATTAGTATCTCTCTTTTATTAATCATAAATTATGCACAACAGTTTAATAACCCTTACTTCCCCATCCATTCCCATTATCGCAATAAAATTACACCTTTTTTTTTTAATTCTTAAAATTGTCTTAAAAAGTCCCCGGCAAATCTTTGGAGGTATTGCAAACATTGATACCATCGTTTTTGCCTATCCGTTTACAAACGTTTACAAACGATAATAAACGAAAGTAAATATTTAATAACCGACTATCACTTGCATGCCATTGTACGTTTGTACTGTCGAATGAATAGAACTTCGATAGTATCAATTGTTTAATTTTAAAATTATGTATTATGAGCACGCTAAGAAACAAAGTACAGTTGATTGGACACTTGGGACAGGATCCCGAAATCATCAATCTAGAGAGTGGCAAGAAATTGGCCAAATTCAGCCTCGCCACCAATGAGACCTACAAAAACCAAAAAGGAGAACGGGTTACCGATACCCAATGGCACAATATCATCGCCTGGGGAAAAACGGCCGAGATCATTGAAAACTACCTCGCCAAAGGAAAAGAGGTGGCCGTGGAAGGAAAACTTACCTCCCGGTCCTACGACGACAAAGATGGCCAAAAACGCTATATCACCGAAGTGGTCTGCAACGAACTGGTCATGCTGGGAGCTAAATAATTTAGCCTAACAAAAGGCTCTCGTCTTTGGCGAGGGCCTTTTATTAATTTCCGAATCTGTAAATTTGTACACATGCAAGCACAGCTCCAGCAACCAATCCTCAACATCCTTAAATCCCATTTTGGCTATGACAGCTTCCTGCCCAATCAGGAGCGGATTATCCAAAATGTGTTGACTAAAAAGGACACCATTGCCATTATGCCCACGGGAGGGGGAAAATCCCTGTGTTTTCAATTGCCCGCCTTGGCGATGGATGGTACTGCAATCATAATTTCGCCATTGATCGCATTGATGAAGGACCAGGTGGATTCCTTGCTCGCAAACGGAATTGTCGCTTCCTTTTTCAATAGCTCACAACCCTTTGAAGAGCAACAGGAAGTTTTACAAAAGCTCCAAAAAGGAGAATTGAAGTTGTTATATGTGGCTCCGGAAAGTTTGCCGCAATTGTATTTTGTTTTAAAATCAATAACCGTCAGTCTGTTTGCGGTGGATGAGGCCCACTGTATTTCCAGTTGGGGCCACGATTTCCGGCCGGCTTACACCCAGCTAAAAAGTTTAAAGGAACAGTTTCCCCACGTTCCATTGATTGCCTTGACTGCAACCGCCGATCGCCCTACCCGTGTGGATATTGCCACCCAACTTGCCATTCCGGAAGCAAAGACTTTTATAGCATCTTTTGACCGGCCCAATCTTTATTTGGATGTGCGTCCGGGGCAGAACCGCAATAAGCAGATTTTAAATTTCCTTGCCCGCCGCGGCAATCAGAGCGGGATTGTCTATTGCCTAAGCAGAAAGAGTACCGAAAAACTTGCAGACACGCTTAAATCAAAGGGCTACAGAGCCGAAGCCTACCACGCGGGTCTTACCTCGGAAGAGCGAAGCGCCATCCAGGAGGATTTTGTCAATGATCGCACCCCCATAATCGTGGCGACCATTGCCTTCGGCATGGGAATCGATAAAAGCAACGTGCGCTGGGTGATCCATTATAACATGCCCAAAAACATTGAAGGATACTATCAAGAAATCGGGCGTAGCGGAAGGGATGGGTTGGCATCGCATACCATTCTCTTTTACAGCTTTGCCGATGTGATCATGCTGCGGAAATTTGCCGAAGGCACCGAAACGGAAGACTACCAACTGGCAAAACTTGAGCGCATGCAACAATATGCCGAAGCACTGAGTTGTAGAAGGAAGGCCCTGCTGGGATATTTTGGCGAACACATAACCGAGGATTGTGGCAATTGCGATATCTGCAAAACCCCGCCCAAGTATTTTGACGGAACGCTCATTGCCCAAAAAGTCTGTTCCGCAGTAGCGCGATTAAAGGAACAGGAGGCCGTGGGGATGGTTTTGGATGTGCTGCGCGGCGCACAGAACGCCCAGGTTTTCGATAAAGGCTATCAGCATATCAAAACTTTTGGAGCGGCAAAGGACATTCCCTGGCGCGACCTGCAGCAATACGTTATACAGCTTTTAAATCAAGGAGTGCTTCAGATATACTTTCACGAAAATGGTCGATTGTTGTTGACTCCTATGGCAAAAAAGGTTTTGTTTGAAAATAAACCGGTACGCCTTGCACATATTGTTCAGGAAACCGAAACAGTCAAAACGGAAAGGACGCCACGAAAGCGAGCCGAGCTATTCGAAAAACTGAGAAATCTGCGTTCCAAACTGGCCGAGGAGATTCAAATGCCCGCTTATATTGTTTTCAGTGATGCCACTCTGGAAGATATGGAACACAAAAAACCCCGCACCCGTGAAGAATTTGCCCAGGTATCGGGGGTAGGGGAGGCAAAACTTGAAAAATATGCAGATGATTTTTTAAAAGTGATCAATCGTCATTTGGATGGATTGGAGAATCACCTGCCCACCCATGAGCGCAGCTATAAAATGTTTGTGAAAGAGAAACTTTCTCCTTCGGAAATTGCAGAAAGACGAGGTCTTTCAGAAGATTCCATTTACGGGCACTTCCTAAAAATTCACCAAACTGGTGCCGGAATCGACCTGTATCAATTTATCTCTTCCGAAGAAATCCAACAAATCAAAACGGCAAAGGAAACCCTTGAAAACCCCGATGCGTTAAAGCCTTATTATGAATATTTTGAGGAGAAAATGCCGTATTGGAAGATAAAGATGGGGTTGTATTTAATATCAGGTCAGATTTAAAAATTATGACTGTTGAACTTTGGCTTAAAATTAAGGGATAAAATTTATCGAAGCTTCTTTATATCTCAATAGGCCTTCTAAAATATGAGATTAAATTAGAATTTTACTTTCATTTAATGAAGTCAATCGAATAAGGTAATGGACACTATTAGCAAAAATTATATAGGTGATCAGGATCAACAGCGGTTAGCCGTTCAAATTGATATTCGAGATTTTGAAAAGATAGAGATTTTTAAGGATTATGCCTTGAGTCAATTAATGGAAAAAAATGATCCGGAAGAGACCTTGCATTTCCCGAATGCAAAAAAATAGTATAGCCCAATAAACAAAGCTTGATTCGTCAATCGGAGGAGGAATCCCGATTTTCCCATAATCTGTTCTATTAAAAATAAATCTCCTGCGCCAGGCGAAAAGTGTTTGAATGCGCTTCAATAATGGTTTTTATTTCCGGGGAGTATCCCCCGCCCATACTCACCTGGACAGGAATTTTCAAATCATGACAAAACTGCAATACATATCGGTCGCGTTCCTTGCAGCCTTCCACCGTGCAATTCAATCTTCCCAGTTTGTCCGTTGCCAAAATATCCACCCCACTTAGATAAAAGATAAAATCAGGTTGTTGTTCTTCTATCAAATTTGGCAATGTCTCCTTTAATTTCCGAAGATATACCTCATCCCCACAACCATCGGGAACGGGAATGTCCAAATCGCTTTTTTCCTTTTTAAAAGGATAATTTCCCGCGCCGTGCATGGAAAAAGTAAATACCGAATTGTCATTTCGAAAAATTTCCGCGGTTCCGTTTCCCTGGTGAACATCGAGGTCAACTATCAGTATTTTCTCCAGCTGTGGGTAATTTCCCAACAAATATCGAGCGGCAATGGCCTGGTCATTAAACATACAAAATCCCTCCCCTCGATCGGTATAGGCGTGGTGGGTGCCACCGGCAATGTTCATGGCTATTCCATGTTTCATAGCATATTCGCTCCCCTCGATGGTTCCTTGGGCAATTCGCAATTCGCGTTCAATCAAGGCTTCGGATAAGGGAAAACCTATCTTTCGCGCCGCCCTTCTATCGATGGTCAAATTAATCAAGCTGTCGTAATATTCCTTGGTATGGACTGCCAAAATATCAGCTTCCGAGGGAAATCCGGGATGGAAAAAATTTTCTGGTTGGCAGGTGCCTTCGTGGAGCAGTTGCTGGGGAATGAGATTGTATTTTTCCATCGGGAAACGATGTCCTTCCGGCAAAAGATATTTATAGACGGGATGAAAGGCTATTTTGAGCACGGATATTTTTAAAATTAAGGTAATTTTGTCAGGAATAAGATATCACCATGGTTAAACCTAACAAATATCATTGTTTAAAAAGAAAGTAAGTGCGAATTTTGCATCCATTTTTTTATAATTTTTATCGATGACAACTTCTGGAAAAATTGAATTGATGGCACCGGCCGGAAATTTTGAATCGCTGCAAGCCGCTCTGGACAACGGTGCGGATTCGGTTTATTTTGGTGTGGAACAACTGAATATGCGCGCGCGGGCGAGCATTAATTTTACATTGGCCGACCTACCCGAAATTGCAAAACGATGCAAGAAGCGGAAGGTTAGAACGTATCTCACTTTAAACACCATCATTTACGACCACGACTTGTCATTGATAAAAACGCTATTGGATGCCGCAAAGGCTGCAGAATTAACTGCGGTAATTGCAATGGACCAAGCGGTGATTGCCTATGCGCGCCAAATTGGAATGGAAATCCATATTTCCACACAAATCAACATCACCAATATAGAAACAGTAAAGTTCTATTCCCTTTTTGCCGATACTATGGTTATGAGCCGCGAATTGAGTTTGGGACAGGTAAAAAAGATTGTCGATCAGATTGAAAAGGAACAGGTTAAAGGTCCTTCCGGCAATTTGGTGGAAGTGGAAATCTTTGGCCATGGTGCCTTGTGTATGGCCGTTTCGGGGAAGTGTTATTTAAGCCTTCACTCGCATAATTCATCGGCCAATCGTGGGGCGTGTAAGCAAAATTGCAGAAAGAAATATACCGTTATTGATCAGGAAACAGGTTTTGAGATTGAATTGGACAACGAATATATGATGTCGCCCAAGGATCTGTGTACCGTTGACTTTCTGGATCAGGTGATCGAGACCGGCGTGAAGGTTTTAAAACTTGAAGGCCGCGGCCGTGCGCCGGAATATGTGGCCAAAGTAACCAAGGTGTATCGCGAGGCAATCGATGCTTATTACGAAGGATCTTACACTCCTGAAAGAGTTGAAATATGGATGCAGGAACTTGCAAAAGTTTATAATCGCGGTTTCTGGAGTGGCTATTATTTGGGTCAGAAATTAGGTGAATGGAGCGATGTTGACGGCTCCAAGGCAACACAGAAGAAAGTTTATATCGGAAAAGGGGAGCACTATTTCCCTAAGACGAAAATTGGACAGTTTAAGATTGAAGCTTTCGATATGAGCATTGGCGATACTTTATTGGTTACCGGTCCCACAACAGGTGCCAAGGAATTTGAACTTTCGGAAATGTTGGTCAATGATGAAAGCAATTCTACAGCAAAAAAAGGAGATTCCTGTACCATTCCCATTCCTTTTAGAATTCGAAAAGCGGACAAACTGTATAAAATTGTAGCATCTTAAGAATGGTAGTAGTAACGCTTCAAAGGAATAAATGTATTGGCTGCAACTATTGCGTGGAAGTGGCCCCGGAACATTTCAGGATGTCGAAGAAGGATGGAAAAAGTGTCCTTCTCCATTCCGAAGAAAGACGTGGATTTTTCACCCTTCGACTGGCCGATAATTCGCAGCTCGATGTCTGTGAGCAAGCAGCCAAGGCGTGTCCGGTAAAGATAATTTCTACTAAGTTGATTTGATACTATTGTCAAAAAAAATTTCTTTTGATTGACGATTTTTTCTACAATCGGACGAACTAGTTTTCAATATTTAAATCATTTATTCAAAATTAGTGAATTTTACCAATATTTTATTCCATACCAATCCAGTCCATAAGGTAATATTATGAAATAGTCGTGAAAAACCTATGGTCCGATATAGAAGACATGGATTTATAATCATGCACTGCAAAAAAGATGCGGATCGAGCACTGTCGTCGATGCAGAAAGGGAAATACAGATAAGAACTCTTATACATGCAATCCCTGGGTTTTCTTTTTTGTGAACGACAGCAGCTGCTTTTCAAGAAAGGTAACATAGATTCCGAAAAGTAAGATAATTCCACCCAATATCATTTGCCAAGTGATTTCTTCACCAATAAATAGCCAGGCCAAAAAAGCAGTAAGGACAGCCTGCCCTAAAAGACTTACGGAAACTCGCGTGGCACGCATATGTTTGGTGGCATAGCCCAAAAACAACCAAGCCATCAACTGGCATACAAGGCCCAATACCAGAAAAACCAGCCATGCAGTTTGATCGTATCCTGTAAATGGCTCGTTGTTCAAAAAACTCATTCCCGCGAGAATTATAGCCGAGGTGACCGTACTGATGGTTATAAAAGGCACTACTTCCATTTCATAGAGCACGTATTTGCTCACAAGCATGTAAATGGCATAGAAAACACCCGAAAGAATGGCAAAAACAAAAGCCAAATCAAAGTCGAGTTGCAGAAAGAAATGAAATCCCACCAGGGTAATCATTCCGAAAATGGCGATGACCGTGCCGATCCAAAAATTTGTTGTTGGTTTATTCCGCAGAAAGAAAAAAGATCCAATCCCCACCCAAACCGGAGATAGGTTTGTCAATAAGGTAGCTTGGGTTGCCGTGGAAAGTTGTATGGAAATGTTCCACACGGCTACATCCAGGGCGAAAAGGGTGCCGCAAACAAAGGTGAGGAGGAGCATTTTTGTTGATGGAACGCGCAATTTTCCAGAAATCAAGGCGTAGGGCAGCAAAAGGACCGCGGCAATCCCCATACGGTAAAAGGCCGAGATGAGTGGCAAGGCAAAGGCCAGTTTCACCAGAATAGGAAAAATGGAAATGCCGATGATACCCATGATAAGGGCTATTCTGGGTTTTGTCATGACAGTAAAAAATCAGTGGTAAATAAAGTCGGCAAAAATACTTTAATTCTTCCTGGCTTTTTAAAAAATTAACTTACCGATTATCCAGAGTCAATGGCAAAAACAAAAGACCCCAAAGATCTTTGATCTTTTGGGATGACCAATTTTAATTTCCTTTCCGTACTGACCCGATGAGACGCTTCTTTTAAGATAGACGTTGGAAAAACGGCAGATTAGTTATTTTTCATTCAGTGGGTGCAACTTTAACTGTATCCGCTTCCGTTCCACATCTACGTCCAAAACCTTTACCACAATCTGTTGGTGCAGGTGTACATGTGCGTTTACGTCTTTCACAAAAGAATCGGAAAGATTGGAAACGTGAATCAGGCCGCTTTCCTTGATTCCGATGTCCACAAAACAACCGAAATTGGTGATGTTGTTCACTATTCCCGGAAGCAATTGGCCTTCCCGAAGATCGGTAATTGATTTTATATTTTGGTTAAAGGTAAAAACCTTGGCTTCCTCCCGGATGTCCAATCCCGGTTTTTCCAGTTCTTGGATAATATCTTTCAATGTGGGAAGTCCGATACTTGCATTGACGTATTTTGTCAAATCAATCTTTTGTAAAAGTTCTCTGTTTCCTATCAACTTTGAAATTTCCACCCCTTCGTCTTTTGCCATTTTTGAAACAACCGAGTAGCTTTCTGGATGTACGGAAGAATCATCCAAAAGGTTTTTCCCATTTCTTATCCGAAGAAATCCCGCTGCCTGTTCAAATGCTTTTTCTCCCAAACGGGGAACTTTCTTTATCTCAGAACGGGAAGAAAAGGCGCCATTTTTCTCACGATAGTTTACGATGTTTTCAGCCAGCTTTGGGCCAATGCCGGAAACGTAACTCAACAAGGGAATACTCGCGGTATTGATATTCACTCCCACAGCATTTACGCAAAACTCCACGGTAGTATCTAGGGATTTTTGAAGTTTTGTCTGGTCCACATCGTGTTGATACTGGCCCACTCCAATGGATTTTGCATCAATTTTTACCAATTCTGCCAAAGGATCCTGCAGACGTCGACCGATAGAAACGGCGCCGCGCACGGTAACATCATAATTTGGAAATTCATCCCGTGCAATCTTGGAAGCGGAATAAATTGATGCCCCCGCTTCGCTCACCACAAAAACTTGGATTGGATTTTTAAAATGGACTTTTTTTACAAACTGCTCTGTCTCCCGTGAAGCGGTTCCGTTACCAATGGCGATCGCCTCAATTTTATAGGCATCGGCAAGCGAACTGATTTTTCGCATGGCTCCAATAGTGTCGCTCTTCGGCGGGTGTGGAAAAATTGTTTCATTATGCAGCAGGTTCCCTTGGGCATCCAGGCAAACCACTTTACAGCCCGACCGAAATCCTGGATCAATGGCCAACACTCTTTTCTCTCCTAAAGGGGAACCGAGCAACAATTGTTTTAGGTTATTGGTAAAAACTTTGATGGCCGTTTCGTCTGCTTTTTCCTTTGCTGCCGAAAGAGCTTCATTGGAAAGTGCCGAGAACAACAACCGTTTGTAGCTATCTTCTATAGCCAGTTTTATTTGTTCTGAGGCCGCGTCATTGGATTTTAATACCCTTTCCTCAATACGAGCGAGTGCCTTTTCGTCGTCAATCTCAATTTTCTGTCGAATAATCCCTTCGGAAGTTGCGCGAAGGATAGCCAATAGTCGGTGTGATGGAATTCTGTTTAATGATTCATTCCATTCAAAATAATCCGTAAATTTTTGCGCCTTCTCGTCATCTTCCATTTTCTTGACAACCTTGGTCGAAATAACGGAATGCCGTTCCAATTCCCGGCGCAACCTGTTCCTGATATCGGTTCGTTCGTTGATCCATTCTGCAATAATGTGGCGGGCCCCTTCCAAAGCTTCTTCTTCGGAATTGATTTCTCCTTTCGCATATTTCATTGCAAGTGATGAAACTTCAGAATCTCCAAGATTTCGGGATTGGCTCATTATAATTTTCGCCAAGGGTTCCAATCCATTTCCCCGGGCGGTGTCGGCTTTGGTTTTTCGCTTCTTTTTGTAAGGCAGGTACAAATCTTCCAAAGCAATCAAATCGGTTGCTTCTTTTATGTTCTTCTGAAGTTCTGCTGTCAAAACGTTTTGCTCTTCCAACGATTTGAGAATGGAATTTTTTCGTTTTTCGAGGGTTTCGAACTGTTCTTTATATTTTACGATTTCTCCAATCTGTACTTCGTCCAAATTTCCGGTCAACTCCTTTCTATATCGGGAAATGAAGGGAATTGTACAATCTTCGTTTAAAAGCGTGATCGTGTTTTCCACACCTTTTCTCGGGAGTTGGGTTTGGGAGGTGATAAAGGTTATTAGAGCCACAGACATGGAATTAGAGGATGAATCGAAATTATTTTGGAACAAAAATAACCATTTCGCTATGGATATGAATTTTAGATATAATTCTTTGGACTAAGGTGAACGACGGATGCCGCCCCTTCTCCGATGGGCTTCACCCATCGCTGGGGGATGCCGCCCCTTCGGGGCGTGGGTTGGTGACGCTGATTTATCAATTGTGCTGGAGCCCTGAAAGGGCGCAAATCCTCCAGCCCAGGGTGCAGCCCTGCGCATGGTTGGGCGAAATCAAATCCACAGCCCTGAAGGGGTGAAAGGACCCCGCCAAAAATTATCCGATATACACCTAAGCCATAAGACATCACATCGCAAAAACGCGGTCCGCAAAGGATTTTTAATACTAACCAAAAAAAATTACAACCGGTTATTCATGAATCTGGCTGGCCATAGAATAAATTTTCAACAATGGGGTTGATCTCCTGGATTAATTTATCATTGCTCCATTATCGACCCCCGTGGAATCCGGATTCATAAATACCAATTTGCCATTGGCATCTTCGGTCATCAAAATCATACCCTGGCTTTCCACGCCACGGAGTTTTCTGGGAGCCAAATTTACAAGTACAGTTACTTTTTTTCCAATGACCTCTTCCGCAGTAAAACTCTGGGCGATACCAGACACCACGGTCCTAACGTCCAGACCCGTATCGATTTTCAAAACCAAGAGCTTATCGGCCTTGGGCATTTTTTCGGCTTCAATTATGGTTCCCACCCGCATATCGAGTTTTGCGAAATCATCGTATTGGATGGTTTCTTTTTGTGGCGATACTTTAGATTCTTCCGAAGAATTATTTTCTTGACTATTTGCCGAATTGTCCATTTTTGTCTTTTTCAATTTGTTTAATTGTGCTTCAACCTGCTCATCTTCTATTTTACTGAAAAGCAGCTCTGCCTTTCCTATTTTGTGCCCCCCTCTGCCTAAAGGCATCTCTCCCGAAGGGGGAGAAAGCAAGCTTAAACTCGACCAAGTGGGCTTATGTTGTAAATCTTGAAAGTTCAACATATTTTTTAATTTTTCCGAAGTAAAAGGCAAGAACGGTTCGCTTAAAACCGCTAAGGCGGCGGAAATCTGTAAGGCAACGTACATAATTGTCTTGGTACGTTCCTCATCGGTTTTGATGGTCTTCCACGGTTCTTCATCGGCCAGATATTTATTTCCCAACCGGGCCAAATTCATCATTTCGGCCTGGGCTTCGCGGAAACGATAGCGTTCCAGCGAACTGGCAATCACATCGGGATATACGGCCAATTCCTTTAGGAGCTGCTCGTCCACCTCCGAGAATTCAGCCGGTTCTGGCACAATTCCCTCGTAATATTTGTCGGTGAGCACCATCACCCGATTGATAAAATTCCCGAAAATAGCAACCAGTTCGTTATTATTTCGGGCTTGAAAATCGGCCCAGGTAAAATCGTTGTCCTTGGTTTCGGGGGCATTGGCCGTCAGTACATACCGCAACACATCCTGTTGGTTGGGAAAGTCTTCCAAATATTCGTGAAGCCAGACTGCCCAATTTTTGCTGGTGGAAATCTTGTTTCCCTCAAGATTCAAGAATTCGTTGGCCGGCACATTGTTGGGAAGAATATAGCTTCCTTCCGCAGAAAGCATGGAAGGAAATATAATACAGTGAAACACAATATTGTCCTTGCCTATAAAATGAAGCAGCTTGGTTTCCTCGTCTTTCCAATAATCTTCCCAATTTTTCCCTTCCCGTGCGGCCCATTCCTTTGTGGAAGAGATATAGCCTATGGGGGCATCAAACCACACATACAGCACTTTTCCTTTTGCGTCTTTAATGGGTACAGGAATCCCCCAGTCCAGATCGCGGGTCACGGCTCGCGGACGCAGACCATCGTCTATCCAACTTTTGCACTGTCCATATACATTTGTTTTCCAATCTTTTTTGTGGTTGATCAAAATCCAATCTTTTAGGAATTCCTCGTATTCGTTCAGGGGTAAAAACCAGTGTTTGGTTTCCCGTAATACAGGTTTGTTTCCAGAGATAACACTTTTGGGGTTGATCAAATCGGTAGCATTTAAACTGGTGCCACAGTTTTCGCACTGATCGCCATATGCCTCTTCATTTCCGCATTTGGGGCAGGTGCCCACCACAAAACGATCGGCCAAAAATTGTTGGGCCTCCTCATCGTAGAGCTGTTCGGTGGTTTCCTCAATAAATTTTCCGTCGTTGTAGAGTTTTTTAAAAAATTCCGAAGCCGTGTCGTGATGTATTTTGGCCGAGGTTCGTGAATAATTATCAAAGGAAATCCCGAATTCCTCAAAACTTTTTTTGATAATGGAATGATACTTATCCACGACTTCCTGCGGAGAAATTCCTTCTTTTTTTGCTTTTAGGGTTATGGCTACCCCATGCTCGTCGCTTCCGCAGATAAAGGCCACATCCTTGTCCTGGAGCCGTTGGTAACGGGCATAAATATCTGCCGGAACATAGACTCCCGCCAGGTGACCAATGTGTATGGGTCCATTGGTATAAGGCAGGGCGGCGGTAATGGTGTATCGGTTTGCCGTAGTGGCAATGGTGGAAGAAGGAGTTGTGGAGGATGCCATATTTTTTTATTTAGAGTGCAAAGGTAGTGTATTCCCCAAAAATCGCCGGTGGATTACAATGGTGAATGGGGTCTGCAAAAATCGGACTCTTGAAAGCCCATTGCTATCCACAGAAAAATGTAAAGCAGTATCTTTACCCTTAAAAACAAGGGTATGCAAAAAAGCTGGGTTCTACTTTTCCTCTTTATGGGAATTTTATTCGGATGTGATACTAATATGAAGAAAGTGACCATTCCTGGAGAGAAAACCGTGAGTAGGAAAGATACGCTTTCGGAAGCACCGCAACCTGAAAATCCCACCATGGAAAGAATAGCCGAGCTGGCTGCCAAAGGAGAACTCCATTCGATTTTTTCCGAAGAGGAAATTCTGCGCGAAAGATCGCTGATCAATGAAGGTATGGACAGTACCGCTGTAGTGTGGGTACACGGAAAAGGAAGGAATGGTGTGCGGATAGACTTTAAGCCCAACAGTGATAAAACGGTGCTAAGGGTAACGGCGGTGGGAAAGGAAAATCCCTATTTTTCCCAAACCGGAGTCAAACTGGGAATGAGCATTGACCAGGTAAATTCGCTTAACAGAAAACCTGTGGATTTCTACGGATTCAACTGGGATTTCGGTGGGGCAGCTCTGTTTAATGACGGGTATCTGGATGATAAAAACATCTTCGTATATTTTAAGACCGATAAAAAAGTGGGCAAACAATTCATTGGCGATTCTCCCCATTCCTTTGAGGAGGCGAAAGTGGCAAAACTCGATCTTTATGTGAACAAATTGGTATACGTACCGGCAAAAAACGACAAACTGTGAAAACCCCTCCCTCTCTAAAAAAAGGCGATGCCATGGCGATTGTTTCCACCGCACGCAAAATATCACTCGAAGAACTGCAGCCCGCTTTGGATTTTATTGAAAAATGGGGGCTGCAGATAATCTTGGGACAAACCATTGGTGCAGAAGAATGCCAATTTGCCGGCGATGATGCATTTCGCACCAGAGATTTTCAACAGATGTTGGACAATCCCGAAATCAAAGCCATCTGGTGTGCAAAAGGCGGCTACGGAACCGTTCGCCTCATTGATCGGCTGGACTTTTCCTCTTTTGTCAAAAATCCTAAATGGATTATTGGCTATAGCGACGTAACCGTGCTCCATTCGCATATCCACAATTTGGGAATACAGACCCTCCATGCCCAAACCCTGTTGGGATTGGAAAATAAATCGGCGGAGACTTCAGAGTCCATTCGCGCGATTCTCTTCGGAAAGCAATACGCCATTCGCGTAAAGACAGCGAATGCGCTGAATATTTCGGGACGGGGGGAAGGACAGTTGATAGGCGGCAATCTCTCTATTCTCTATTCCCTCTGCGGAAGTGCTTCGTCTATAAACACCGACGGGAAAATTCTTTTTCTGGAAGATCTGGATGAATACCTGTACCATGTAGACCGTATGATGATGAATTTAAAACGCAATGGTTTTTTTAAGAATCTTTCCGGATTGATAGTCGGGGGGATGACGGGAATGCACGACAACACCATTCCTTTTGGAAAGACCGCCGAGGAAATAATCCTGGAGTACGCCGAGGGTGGTTCCTTTCCGGTGTGTTTTCAATTCCCGTCTGGACATATTATGGATAATCGCGCTTTGGTTTTGGGCACAGTGGCCGTTCTCGAAGTGGATAAGGAACAGGCCGAACTGCGCTATCAATGAATTAAGACTGAGCGAGATTCGGATTTTTCTACACCCCGAGTGGGGTTTTAACTTCCTGTCACCATTTTTCCGAATACTAACCAGAACCTTCCGTTTACTCATTCACGCTTACTGCTGGCTAATTGGGGGATGATTTGGTGATTTGTACTCCATACTTTTGCCCTGAACCAAAAATTAAAACAGTTATGAAAAAAATTAACTATTTCGCAATTGCGTTTGCCCTGATATTGGGCAGCTATGGGTTTGCACAGGAGAGCAGCCAAGACCATCAGCAACAGAATACCGGAAATACTCCCGTGGAATGGGAGGGGGCGTATCTCAATGGAGTTTCCACTCCCAACGCAGAAACCACTTCGGGCATTCAGAACAGTCCTGTGCAAATAAACACCAACCATACCCAGAAAGCCTATTTTGGATCCTACGGCCAATACAGGCCAGATGGCACCAGTGGATTTGGGGAATCGTTAATTTACACAAACGGACCTATTGTGGATACCCAAGATGAGCCTGATTTGAGTGTGCTTCAAGATAATTTGGGATTGGATTCGTATGGTTTTGGAGTACAGAAAGGAAGCACAAATTCATTAGCCGATGACTTCACCCTGACTGAGGATTTTGATATTTCCAAGTTAGATTTTTTCCTTTACCAAACAGGTGAAACGACTGCATCAATTACTGCTGTCTACGTCCAGATATGGGATGGAGACCCCAGTGCCGGCGGCAGCGTGGTGTGGGGCAACCTTTCCACAAATGTCATGGATAATGTGGTACTTACCAATATAAGAAGGGTATTGGATTCTGATCGGTCAAGTCAATCTAGAAAAATTCAAAAAGTTACTGCCGCTACTTCTGGCCTTTCGCTTACGGCGGGCACCTATTATGTACAGGCCACTTTTGAAGGTACTGGATCATCCGGTCCATGGATGCCTCCCATTACCGTAATGGACGAGGTGTTTACAGGAGATGCGCTGCAATTTACCGGTACGGCAAATGATTGGCAAGCCGCGGTAGATGCTGGAACAGGTGATCCCCAGGGCATGCCCTTTGAAATATACGGAGTTCTTTCGGCCAGCAACGATACATGCTTGGAGATAAACCCTCACTACGATTGGGTTTTTGAAATTGGCTGGACTATAAGTAGCGAATATACTGTAGCCAACGACGTAACTGTGGATGCCGGAACTGATTTTACCCTACAGACCATCTCTGTACCTTTGGCCGGAGAATGGCCAATCACCGATCTTAATTTGGTATATTTTGAGGATGACAATGGAAAGCCAGGCAATGAAATTGGATCCGAAAATTCGCCAACTATTAGCAGTATTACTGCCATTGGAGGATTGTTGGGAAATCCAATATTCAATGTCTATCGAGTTGAGATCGCGGTAACCCCTTTTGAGTTTTCTGGCGATGAAACAAGCGAAACCACATATTGGATAGGTATTAAAGATGTTGAAAATGACCATGGCTCCAATTCGTTTTGGGCCTCCACAACGGGCCATATTGTTGGAAACGAAAGTTATCAATTTGATAATGTTACAGGAGATTGGACGGGCCTCCCCGAATGGGACGGAAACTACACATTTAAAGGAGAATGTTCAGATATTCTTGGTCTTGAAGAAAATCAGGTGGCCACGCTTCAGGTGTATCCCAATCCGGCCAGCGATGTGCTTTATTTAAGTGCAGGGAAGCCTATAGGCACGGTTTCACTTTATAATCTTTTAGGGCAAGAAGTGATGCAAATGAAAATGGATGATACATCGGGAGAAATCAATATTTCGCATCTTCCGGTGGGGACTTACATCCTAAAAAATGACAATGGACAAGGTAGCCAGAGCCATAAGATCATTAAAAAGTAATTAGCCAAAAATTTACTTTTAAAAAGCTGCTCCTTTCGGAGTGGCTTTTTTATTTTTCGGCGGAATCATACATTGAAGGATTGGCTATTTAAACGCGTGGCAATTTTTCTTTTTATAACATCAATATATCCTTACATTTAGGCTATGGCCAGCCACAACGAACTCGGAAAAATAGGGGAGGAGATAGCCGCTCAATATATGTTGAAAAACGGCTATAAAATCCTGTGCCGAAATTATATTTTTGACAAGGCCGAAATAGACATTATTGCACAAAAAGAGGAAGGCACGATAGTATTTGTGGAAGTCAAGACCCGAAACAGCGACTATTTTGGCGACCCCCAAAGCTTTGTCACTCCCGGAAAGATAAGATTTATGGTAAAGGCAGCCGATCAGTACATTATTTCGCATGATCTGGATGTCGAGGTGCGTTTTGACATTATTGCCGTGCTAAAGAACAAAAAAGACGAACGGCTGGAGCACTTTGAAGATGCTTTTTATCATTTTTAATCCTACATCCCCCGCTCCTTTCTTATCTGGTCGTAGGCCTCCTGTACTTTCTTAAACTTTTCCTCGCCCCCTTTTCGGTGGGCCTCGTCCAAATGCTGGAGTTTGTCGGGATGGTATTTTTTGGCCATGTTGCGAAAGGCGTTTTTTACCTCGGCGTCGGTGGCGTTTCTATCTATTTCCAAAATCTTGTAGGCACTGTCCGGGTTTTTGAAGAACATGGCCTTGATGCTTTCAAAATCGCGGGGAAAGACACCAAGGTAGCCAGCGATGCGATTGATCTCGTTCACTTCCAGTTCAGATACCCGTCCATCGGCATTGGCAATACTGAACAAAAAATGGAGTATTTGCAAACGGCTTTCATAACGGGTGCGCTGCCGCAGGAGATTACAGATATTCTGGGCAGAGATTTCCTGCTTTTTAACTACCTCATTAAAAATGCGAAAAGTGGCATTTGCCCTTTCTCTACCATAGGCCTGCACAAAATACTGGCGCACGTAATCCAGTTCGGTCTGGCTTACGTTTCCGTCGGCCTTGATGACCAAGGAAGCCAGCGAAAGCAGATGTAGCTCAAAATCGGCAGGCGAAACTGATTGCGAAGGACCGAAAGAAGTTTTAAAGGTCCTCGATTTTACGCTCATGTTGTCCAGCAAGCTACCGATAAAGAAACCCGCAATAGCTCCCGGGAATCGGTATAAAAAGTAGCCCAGCACGGCGAGTAGCCATCGATACATAAATAGTGTAATTTATTTATTCGGAAACCGACAAAGGTAACGATTTTAGATTCCAAATAATCCGATGAAATTTCCAAAATACCCGCGGAATCCTATTTTTGTCAAGAAATTAAGAAGCCGAGGAAGGCGGGTTTGCCACACGGCTTTCCCTTCTAAATTCGTATCTTTGCAGCTATAAAAATAAAATTCTAAAAAATATATAGTATGTATCCACCAGAACTCGTAAGGCCCATGCGCGAAGACCTTACCAAAGCAGGATTTACCGAATTGCATTCTGCCAATGACGTAGAGGAAATATTGAAAAAAGGAGGCACCACCCTTGTAGTGGTAAACTCGGTATGTGGCTGCGCGGCCGCCAATGCTCGACCAGGAGCAAATATGAGCCTTGACAACAACAAAAAACCCGATCATTTGGTTACCGTTTTTGCAGGCGTTGACAAAGAAGCGGTTGATGCTGCCCGTGCCCACATGGTTCCCTTTCCCCCCAGCTCGCCCTCCATTGCCTTGTTTAAGGATGGCGAATTGGTCCACATGTTGGAACGACACCATATTGAAGGCCGTCCCGCGCAAATGATTGCGGAAAACCTTAAAAACGCTTTCAACGAATATTGCTGATATTACCGGGGAATGAAACTGAACAAACCTTTGACCATCGTCATCGGCGCGTTGGCTCTTTTTGCCTTGGCATTCAATCTTTATCAGAATCCAGATGTGTCCTCTCTCTTTGGAAAGGAAATAAACAACTGGCTCTACCGGGCGTTTTGGTTGCTTATAGTAGGTGTTTGTGTCTATAACTTTATTTATATTGACAAGAACACGCTAAAGAATAAATCAAAATCGTCCCCAGCCAAGAACCATCCCCGAAGACGTTCCAAGAATGGGATTTCTGGCCACGACGAGAAAGGAAAGTAACAGATGTCCTGTGTTTTTCGGAAAAATTAATTTACAGTCATTAAGATACAACCGTCTTTTATAAAGGCGGTTTTCTTATTTTTGACCCCTTATGAAGACAATCCAAAAAACCATCAGTTACCCGTTTTCGGTCTTGTTTTACTTGATCTTTGGTTTTACCATTGTGTTGTTTCACGCCATTCAATGGATTTGTTTTAACTGGTTTGGGTATGAAGCCCATAAAAAGAGCGTAGATTATTTTAATTGGTCGCTGATGCGGTGCTTGAATATTTTGGGCACCACCTTTCACGCAAAAATCGATACCCAAATACCCAACAACGTCCCCATCATCATAGTCTCAAACCACCAGAGTATGTGGGATATTCCGCCCATAAGCTGGTATTTGAGAAGATACCATCCCAAATTTATTTCCAAAGTGGAACTGGGGAAAGGCATTCCGGGAGTTTCATATAATCTGAAACACGGAGGGTCCATTTTGATTGATCGTAAAAATCCGCGACAGGCCATTGTGGAAATGGTGAAATTTTCAAAATATCTGAGAAAATTCAACAGAAGCGGGGTCATTTTTCCGGAAGGGACGCGAAGTAAAACGGGGGTCCCAAAACCATTCAGGCGTACCGGGCTTCAAACCCTTTTCAAAAAAGTGTCCGACGGATATGTAATTCCGGTCACCATCAACAACAGTTGGAAACTGCAGCGATGGGGAATGTTTCCCGTGCAGATGGGCGTTCGTTTTGAGTTGATCGCCCATCCAGCGATAAGAATTGCCGATTTTGAGGTGGAGGAACTGATCGATAAGGTGGAGGATACAGTGGTTTCGGCAGTCCATGAATAAAATTGATTGCATTTGCCTTTGCCCGTGGCATCTCTGGTCAATCAATGCCCCGCTGATGGCTCTTATTAACGGAATTGGCACGGTTTTTTTGTCGGCGTTTATTCGCGGCATATATTATTTCTGCGAGAGCCGTGGTGCTATCTCAGGTAGTAAATTTAGAGTGTAAAAATATTTCTCCCCCAGCCACTATAGAATGTTGTAACTTTCATGGCAAAAATTTTATTCCGCTTTTTTATGACAGACAGCCCGCTAATCAAAAACACCATCCAATTTGTAAAAAACGAATTAAAAGAAGCCGAGGGAGGGCATGATTGGTTTCATATTGAACGCGTTTATAGAAATGCACTTCTTATCTCAAAAAATGAGAATGTTGACCTAACCGTGGTTTCCTTGGGTGCTTTGCTGCACGATATAGCCGATTATAAATTTCACGATGGTGATGAAACGGTGGGTCCTTCAAAAGCACGCAACTTTCTTAAAGCCCAGAATCTTTCCGAAGATAAAATCCAGCATGTGGTAAACATCATTGAAAATGTTTCGTTTAAAGGAGGAAATACTGAGCAATGCTTTTGTTCCAAAGAATTGGAGGTAATTCAGGATGCCGATAGACTGGATGCCATAGGAGCCATAGGAATTGCACGTACTTTTAACTACGGCGGATTTAAAAACAGAAAAATGTATGATCCGGGAATAAAGCCGAATCTAAAAATGACACCCGAGGAATACAAAAATTCCGATGCACCCACGATCAATCATTTTTATGAGAAACTACTCCTTCTAAAGGATGGAATGAATACCGAAACAGGACGGAAGATTGCCGAAGCAAGACATATTTTTATGGAAAACTTCTTGGAACAGTTCTATGCGGAATGGGAAGGAAGGCAATAAAAACCTCTGCCACCTGCGACTGCGTTGTGGAATGTTTACCGCAGAGAACACAAAGAACATAAAGAACACAAAGAAAAAACCTACCGAAGTTAACCCCGATAGGTTTTTTTAGTTGTATAATTTCAGTCTCATCTAATGTCCTAAAGCGTAGCGGTCTTTGGTCTATTTTAAATGCTCTGCGAAAAAGCCCATCATCGTCTTATAGAAATCCAACTGGTTTTCTTCCTTGGCAAAGCCATGGCCTTCGTCGTATTTTACCATATAGGGCACCTCCACACCTCTGCTTCTAAGGTTTTCCACAATTTGATCTGCTTCGTCTATATTTACCCTAGGATCGTTGGCCCCTTGAACCACAAATAATGGTTTTTTGATCTTATCAACGTGCAAGGCTGGGGAGATTTCATCCATAATGGCTTTTTCCTCAGGGATTTCTGGATTGTACCAGATTTTGTAAAGCAGGGCCTTGTACTTTTCCCAATAAGGAGGGATGGTCTCCATAAATGTGTGCAGGTTGCTCACTCCCACATAATCCACACCACAGGCATAGAGATCGGGCGTTTTGGTCATTCCGCGCAAGACGGCGTATCCACCATGGCTTCCGCCGTAAATGGCAACTTTGTCTTTATCGGCATAACCTTCCTTGATAACATAAGCGATTCCATCTTCCACATCGTCCATTGCCTTTCTGCCAATTTGACCAAAGCCGGCTTTTAGAAATTCCTTTCCGTAGCCTCCGGAAATTCTAAAGTTTACTTGCAATGTAGCATAGCCCCGACTTGCAAAAAGCTGTGCCTCGGGATTAAAGCCCCAGTTGTCGCGAATACCTTGTGGCCCTCCGTGAGGATTGACGATCAAGGGCAGTTTATCACCTTTCTTGTAATTGGCGGGAAGGGTAATATATCCGTGAAGGGTAAGGCCATCCCTGCTTTTAAAGGTAATGGGCTTCATAGTGGCCATGTCCTCGGCCTTCAATTGGGGCAGCAATTTATAGAGCAAGGTTACCGTGTCTTTCTCCACATCGTATATGTAATATTCCCCTACAATTTTATCGCTGGTAACGATTACCAAATACTTAGACTCATCATCGGTTCTTCCTTGGGTAAAGAACTGCTGGTCGCCAAATTCCTTTTTCAGGCGTGCATATATTTTCTTATAGGTATCGCTCACGGGAACGACCTCTGTTTTTTCACCTACATAGTAATAAAAATCTATTTCGTAATTGCGTTTCCTGGAAAGGGAAAGTCCCGAAATATCAAAATCGTCATTCTTGAACAAGGTCTTGATCTTTTCGTTTTTCTTAAGGTCGTAGAGCTGGATCTCGGTTTTATCGGAGCCCAAATTGGAAACCACATAGGCATCATCGGGATTTGCAGTGGCAGGATTGAATTCGTCTATCTCAAAATTATCGCCAAATTCTACTACCAAAAGTGGCTTATACTCCCCGTCGATTTTGTACAGATATTCTATGTCTACTCCGTTTACCATTCTGGCAATGGCGCGCAGATTGCCTTTTTGGTCAAAGCTATAGCCCGCAACTGGGGGATCGCCTGCCTTTACCGTGTATAATTTGTCTATTTCCCCGCTGTTGATATTTAGAAGATAAGGTTCTTCCTGTTGTGGATTTTCTTTGTTCATTTGGATGACAATATGATCGTCGTCGTCCTTGAGCATTTCCAATACGCCCACTCTAACCCCCTCGTACGGCGTAAGTTCCTTTTTGTTGGAACCGTCTACGTCTACCCCAAATAAATGGTAATTCTCGTTCCCGCCCTTGTCTTGAAGATAAAGAATGCGATTGTCGTTTGCCCAGAAATACCCACGGATTAAATCTTCTCCCTGTTTAATGAGCAAATTTTCTTGTTGGGCAGCGATGTCTTTCAGATACAGATCGCGTTCACCGGTCTCCCGGCGTTTCATATATGAAAGATATTTCCCGTCTGGGGAAAGTTTAAAGGAAAATTCACTGGGGGTCCGGAAATAATCGGCAACGGTGTATTTGTAATTGCCGGCTGCCTTGGCAGCAAGTTTGGCCAATTCTTCTTCGGAAGATGGCAAGGCGGGATTTCCGGGGATGGTTTTTTCGGTTTTTTTCAATGTAAGTGGAAGTTTTTGTCCAATTTGTTCGTAGGTGCCTTCAATGGTATCTCCGGAAATGGTTCCCGAATAGCTGAGTTGCATTTTTGCCGAAGAAACGGTGACTTTATTCTCCTGCAAAACTACTGAATCGAATGGAATATCGCTCGCTCCCTGTGCCGGAACGTCCAGTGTGGCCGAATACCCATTTTCCGAAGGAGTGAAATTGATTATAATATCCAGTTGCATCCCTTGAACATCCAAGGTTCCTTTGTAGGAGCCTTTTAATTCTTGGGCTGTCATCGATCCAAATAGAAGAATAAATAAAAGGGGTAATATTGTTTTCCTAGAATAAGACATTTAACAAGTTAGTATAGCAAAGAACCAAATAGTTACAATTATACCGATTCCACGGTACCTTCATTCCAGCTTCCTGTTTCCCCTCCTACGGCAGGTGTGTTTTAGCTCTGGATGCCGTTAGTCCTGGTTCGTGTGCGCCTATAGTCTTGGTTCATTTTTTTCATTCCGAATACTCCCTTAAAAGCTGCCGATAATTGTTCAAAATAGCCGAGCGGCTTACAAACCCCTTAAATTTTCTTTCCTCATCGAGCATGGGAAGTTGCCATACATCGGCCTCGTCAAACATTTTTATTACCTGCATCACAGAGTCGGTTTCGGAAACAATAAAGGAGGGATTGGTGGCGAGTTGGTTTACACTTGACTCCGATGGCGATTTTTTCCCCAGCAGAAAAGGCCGGAGCCGTTCCCGATTGATAATTCCCCAAAATTTGTTGTCGGCATCCACTACCGCCATGGTATTCTGATTGCTATTTCTGAATTTGCTCATCACTTCCTCCATGCTGTCTGTGGTGTAAATGATGAGCGTGGAGGGATTGATACATTCCCGAAGATCGATATGCGAGAGGATGTTTTGGTCCTGGCGGGTGGTGAAGATCTCTCCTTTATCTGCCAAGGCCTTATAGGAAGGATTGATGGTAGAAAAAAATCGGTTGATGGCGAAGGCCATTACCGATACGATCATCAGCGGAATAAACAGGTCGTAACCGCTACTGGTTTCGGCAATAAGAAAGATACCGGTTAGCGGGGCATAGAGGGCGCCGGACATCACTCCGGCCATTCCAACCAACATCAAATTGGTAATGGGCACATTGGGCATTCCCATCATTTCGAGGACGAATCCGAAGAAATAGCCCAACAGGCCGCCCGCGACCAGAGAAGGCGCAAAATTACCTCCGTTTCCACCCGAGCTAAGGGTAATGCTGGTGGCAAAGGCTTTCAGCATAATGGTCAATCCCAGAAAGACGATGATGATCAACTCGGAAGTGCCAAAATATCGAAAGAGGCTTTCGTGGATCAACTGTTCCACATTGCCCTGGTGGAGGATTCTGATATTGAGGTACCCTTCCCCAAACAGCGGCGGAAAAGCCACGCACAACGCAGAAAGCAAAACTCCACCAATTAAGGCACGGGTTACTATTCTGTGCTTAAAGCGTTCAAAAAAGTGATGCACTTTTTGGCCCACGACCAAAAAATAGCGGGCATAGAGTCCCGTGAGCAAACCAAGGACGATAAAATAAAAAGTGTTTCCGTAAAAAAAAGTTTCCCGCGCCTGCAGGTTGAACAGCACATCTTCCTTAAGGATAATGGTGGAAAGCAGGCTTCCGCAGATGGCGGCGATTACCAGCGGAATAAAATCGGTAAAGACCAGGCCGGTCAATAAAATTTCGAAGGCAAACATCACCCCAGCGATGGGTGCATCAAAAGCGGCGGCAATACCAGCCGCGGCACCCGAGGCCAATAGCAAAGTGCGTTCCTTAAAGCCAAGACTGTAGCGCTGGGCATAATTGGATCCAATGGCCGACCCCGTTACGGCAATGGGAGTCTCCAGGCCCACCGAGCCTCCAAAGCCCACTGTTACCGCACTTTGGATGATTTGCGAATACATCTTGCTCGATTTCACCTTACTTCCGTTTTTGGAAATATCCTTGAGAATAAAAGACAATTCCTTGTCCTCATCGCCCTTAAACAAATACTTCACGATCAGCGAGGTCAGCACGATTCCCAGCAGGGGAAAAATGGCAAACACGTACATCCGTTCCTGGAATGGCACGTCATTGTTGACGAAAAACTGGATTTTATGCACCAGCACTTTTAGAAGTACTCCCGCTAACCCGGCGGTAAGGCCTACCAAAATTCCGGAAAGGATCAAAAATTGGATCCGGGTGGTGCGTTCGCGGATATACACCAAGAGGATCTCGACAAAATTGAATTTTCGGAAGGGATAGTTTACAAAAGCCCGCTTAAACTTTAAAAAGTTGACTATCAGTTTTTTGATTTTGTAAACCATTGGTTTATAGTGTCAATTTTAATGAAAAATTCCGATTAATGAAATCTATATAAAGATAAGTGATTGCAAAATTAAGGTATTTGGAGAATAGGTTCTCTGATGGATTTGGGAATCTAAAGGAATATTTTTTGAAGAAGAACGGATCTTTAACCTGAAACTAACCGAAATGTTGTTAAAAAACAAGCTGCCGATCTTCCCATGGAGATGGTCGTATAGCGATTTCTCGTTGAAAGCTTTAAATAATATCCTGGTGTCTTGTAGGAAATTTGGATTGCGGGGAACGCACTTCCAACGAATGCAGCAAAAATGATCAGGGGTGGGCCGAGCGGTGAACCACAATAGACAAGATGCCCGCTAATCCGTTCTTTCTGAGCTGCTTTTTTGCCACGGGAATTTACCTTGGATTTCAACCTCGATTGACAAGCTCAAAAAGGTTCTTATAAGCACAATCACGGCCAAAACAAGAACTCTCTCCATTGTGGGTTCCGTTACGACCGTGCCAATGATGTCGCCGGCAACGAGGATTTCCAATCCTAACAAAATTGCTTTTCCCAGATCCTGCCTCAAAATTTTATAAGATCTGGGTGTTATTCCTTGGCGGGTGGCGACAAATTTTCCCAAGGCCAGAAAAGTACCAATAATAATGGCAATAATTCCTACAATTTCAACAGCTTTGGCGACGTAAGCTATGTAGATCTTTATTTCTTCCATAATTTAAATTTAAATGGAGGGATGGGTACATGGTGCAATAAAAACGGAAGTGTTTGTTTAAAATAATAAGCTTTCAGTAAAAATACGTCAAACAAGAATTATCTTCAAATAATCATTTGTCTCTTTATAGCATCGATTGACGTGAATGAAATATGCGGAAATCAGATTTATGAAACCAAAATTGCTCCTTGCTAGCCGAAGGATAGTATTGGCAAGAGCAAAGATTTTGAAGGTCGATATTCCACCTACTCGCTTCAATTCTGAAAAATCTTAAGAGTATTGGCTAATGGAGGAGAAATAATTTTGGCTTGCTTATCTATGCAACCGGCTCTACAAAACAAGTTTTACAAAAATGGGGAAATGGTCTGAGCCAATATAGGGTAGGCGTTCCAAACTTTGCAGACTGAATTCCTCACTGACAAAAACGTGATCGAGTGGCCACCGCATAAAAACATTTTTGGCATTATAACTATTGTAAAAGCCTCTTCCCACCCTTACATCAAACAGGATATTCTCGGTTTCGGTCAATTCGTCAACATAAGACCATACCACATCATTCAGATCGCCTGCCACCATGGTGGGGAGTTTCCTATCTTCTACCTGGTTTCCCAATTTCTCCAATGCCTCTGCTTGCTGTCCGGCATTGTCTGGCAGCTCCTTAAAGGTGGTAGGAGGCACGGGATGAATACAGTGAAGATTGATGTTCTTCGCCTCGGAAAGAGACACTGTGGTTTCAAAGGAGGGGACTTTGGCATTATTCAGATAGTCCACCTCCACCTTTTTTAAAGGATATTTACTGTACAAAACCATGCCATAGGTTACCTTGTTTACGGTGTGTTGTGAATAGGGATAGCGATTACCCAATACCTTCAGTTGCTCGTTCCACCATTTATCCACTTCCATGGCCAAAATGATGTCCGGGTCTTTTTGCACGACCAAATCCAGTAGAGGTTTTGAATTTCGGTTGTTCATTTTCACATTGCACAGCAAGATACTGAAAGGAAGAGTGGAATGGACAGAATGGTTGGTCCATGGCACCGCTACGGGGACCAGGGGAGTATAATTTACGAGGAAGAAACCCTGAACCATCAATCCGGCCAACAGACCAATTATCAATAGTAGATTGTACCAGAGCCATTTCTTTACGGTGAAGAAAAAAACAATGAGAAGTAAGAATGTGGCAATAAAAAATTGAATCCGCGGAAAATCGAGCATCTTAAGATAACGCACTCCAGAATTTCTGAAAATGGAGAAAAGCGAGCCCAGAACCAAAAGATACGCTACAACGTAAAAAATAAAGATCAATATCTTTTTCATCATTGATTTCTCCTGAAATTATAGTCGTCGTGAAGTTGTTTGGAGTTTAATTTAGCGAATTGAAATGAATGGATAGTCTTAATCTATCTTTTTTTCCGAAATAAAATTTCATTAAAACATCCGCAACTGAGGATCTTTTAGCTGCAAATAATGGGAGGAGTCCAAAACAGGCATTCCTTCCCCAGAGAGATATTTCCTTTTGGCGAGGGCAATGGTGTCTTTTACTTGTTCTGCAATGGTGCCATTGCCTTTGATCCTTCGGCCCCAGTTGCTGTCATTGAGGCTGCCTCCATGGCATTGTGCTATTTGATTTAAGATGCGCTCTGCCCGATGGGGAATGGTTTTACGGGCCCAATCCTTGAAGATTTCGGCTACCTGCCCGTTAAGGCGAACGATGGTATGGTTTACGTCGCGAGCGCCCAATTCCGCTACTGTCTTTACCAAGGGGATAATTTCATGGCTGTTTAACGAAGGAATAATGGGGGCCATCATTACCCGCACGGGAATATTGTTTTTGGAGAGCTCCTCCACCACTTTTAAACGCTGTTTGATGCTTGCCGTGCGGGGTTCGAGCAGTCTTCGTGTATCTTCCGAAAGGGAAGTGATGGAAATGTTGACAGAAATGATATTCAGCTTTGCCATTTCCTTTAAAATATCCAAATCGCGCAGGATGAGGGAATTTTTGGTGATGATGCCGGTAGGGTGTTTCCACTTTAGCATTACTTCCAGGCACTTTCGGGTAATTGCCAGCTTCCGTTCCAAAGGCTGGTAACAATCTGTGTTTCCGGAAAAGACAATGGTGCTGCCGGTCCAATTTTTGGAAGTGATCTTCTTTTCCAACAATTCCGGTGCGTTTTTTTTGAAAAGAATATTCTTCTCAAAATCCAGACCTGCCCCATAACCCCAATATTCATGGCTGTTGCGCGCATAGCAATACACACAGCCGTGCTCGCAGCCTTGATAGGGATTGGCAGAATAGCCCATGCCCACATCGGGACTGTCCACTCTGTTGACAAAGGTTTTTGGAAAGACTGCCAGATAGTTGGTCGTGTTACTGGCTGCCTCCTCGCCCTCTGCCTCACAGAAATTCAGATATTCGTCCAATATTTCATATTTGTTTTCCGAAAAACGATTGTCGATATTTTTCTGGGCTCCGCGGCCTTTGATCAGATGTTCTTTCATAAAAAAACTTTGGGCAAAAACCCAAAGTTATAAAGAAACTTGGAAAAAATCCAAAAGATATGGGAAATATTCCAATCTATGCTTTAAACTTGCTATTTCCGCGCAAGGATCTTATGAGCCTGTTCTGGTGGTAATAGGCCACGGTTCGCTGGCCATTTTTATAATAAACGCACTCCACAATTTTTCCTGAGCCATGGTCTTCATTTTCCTTTTTTGGGGAAGCGGCACAGCGGGTAACTTGCATAAATGGAGTTTCGTTTTTGCCTTTTAACCTAACCCAATCTCCGGGTCTGAATTTTCTCATGTCCATATCCAACAATTTTTAATAGGTTATTGTATTCAATTTTCAACGGATGTAGAAAAGAATGTTGTAGCGCAAAAAGGGGCTAGAGGCCCCTTTTTGTGTGTCTGTTTTCCAAACGATTAGGAAATTTTTATACTGCGTGGGGGTTTTTGTTTGGCCTCTTCTTTTTTTGGAAGGTGCACGCTCAAAATCCCATCCCTGTATTCGGCTTTTATCTTGCCATCATCAATGGTTTCGGGTAGATTGAAACTGCGCTTAAAAGAAGAATATCCAAATTCCCTACGGGTATAGTTTTCTTCCTTTTGCTCGTTTTCCTCTTTTGTTTCGTTGGAAATCACCAAAACATGGTTATCCAAACTAATTTGAAAATCCGATTTTTTCATGCCCGGAACGGCCATTTCCACAAAGTATTCCTCCGCTGTTTCGCGAATGTTTACCTTGGGAAGGGTTATTCCCGAATTAAAATTCTGGGTAAAAAGACCAGGCAAATCACGGTTAAACAGCTCATCCACCCAGGAAGAGAAGGTGGGCAGGGAGGTCTGGTTTTCATTGCTTGTTCTTGTCAAACCTCCATTTCTAGGAACAGTCATCAAAGAGTTCATATCAATCAAGATTTAAGTTAAACAATTATTTTTTATAATGGATTATAGAAAAAAATATGCCAAACGCGGTATCTGGGCTATTCGCAGGCGAAAACCGTAAATCTTTTGCCAATTCCGAGGATTTATAACATAAAAAATGACATTACGACACCAATGTCTGCCAAAAATTCAGGATATCGTTATATCCTTTTTATTTCCCTGGAAAATCTGCCTTTCTTTTCTGAAGGAATGCCTGTGTCCCTTCCTTGAAGTCTGCTGTTCCAAAGCAGTTGCCAAATTCGGTGATCTCTACCTCAAACCCATTGGTTCCCGATTCAAAGTTGGCATTGATGGCCTTAATGGCCGAGGCAATGGCAACAGGAGAATTTTTCATGATTTTTCCGGCCATCTTTTCAGCAAATTCCATCAACTCCTCCAGCGGGGTCACGTGGTTTACCAAACCGTACTGCAAGGCTTGGGTGGCATCGATCATAGCTGCGGTCATTATCATTTCCATGGCCCGGCCTTTTCCAACCAACTGGGGTAGCCGCTGGGTGCCGCCATAACCGGGAATCACGCCCAAGGACACTTCCGGAAGTCCCATTTTGGCATTTTCCGAAGCGATTCTAAAGTGTGCGGCCATGGCCAATTCCAGCCCTCCGCCCAAGGCAAAACCATTGATGGCTGCAATTACGGGGGTGGATAGGTTGGCCACAAAATCGAATAGCAATTTTTGTCCCTGTGCGGCCAATTTACCTCCTTCCGCTACAGAAAAATCGGCAAATTCGCTAATATCGGCACCGGCGACAAAAGCTTTTTCCCCACTGCCGGTGATGATCACCACCCGGGTTTCCGAATCGCTCTCCGCCTCTTCAAAAGCGTTGCGCAACTCTTGAATGGTCTCGCGGTTAAGGGCATTTAATTTTGAAGGTCTATTGATGGTAATGGTGGTAACACCATGCCCGGTTTCAGAAAGAATATTATTGTATTTCATAGTAAAAGGTATTGCTTGGTTCTTTTCGGAACGAAAATTACTTACTTTCTAAATTGATTGGTCCTAACTGCTGCACAAAGCTACTAAAACCTATGGGATGGCGGGAAAGAGAACGGTAAAAGTTGTCTTTTCCGAAGAGGAGTCCAGTGTAATGTTGCCGCCGTAGGTTTCCACAATGTTTTTCACCATTCCCAGGCCTAAGCCCATTCCGCTGGTCTTGGTGGTAAATTGCGGCTCAAAGATGCAGTCTCTGTTTTTTTCCGGAACCCCCACTCCGTTGTCGGAAACACTAATGACGGCCAACATTCCTTCCAAATGGACAGAAACCGTTATCCGTGGCTCCTCGGGCTGTTTCTGCTCTACCGATTGGATACTGTTTTTTACCAGATTGGTAACCACCCGGATAAGTTGGGTCCTGTCAAAGCGCGCACGTATGGTTTTCTCTTCGGAAAAGAAATAAATGTAATCCTCGTTGAAAATGTCCAATGCCAGCTTCACAATTTTTACCACATCCAGGGTTTCATCTTGTTGGGCAGGCATTTTGGCATAAGTGGAAAAAGCAGAGGCAATGGAGCTTAAGGTGTCTATCTGTTGTAGCAAGGTATGGGTGTATTCCTCCATCTTCTGGTCCACCTCGGGATCATTACAGTCAAATTTCCGTTGAAAGCTCTGTACGGTAAGGCGCATGGGGGTAAGGGGATTCTTAATTTCGTGGGCCACCTGCTTGGCCATTTCGCGCCAAGCCGTTTCCCGTTCGCTGGCGGCCAATTGTGCTGCGCTTTTCTCCAGCTCGTCTATCATTCCGTTATAGGCATTCACCAAAACGGCAATTTCCTGTGGAGTGTCCCGAATATGGATTTTTTGATTTCGGGTGTGAAACCGCGTGCGGGAGAGCTTCTCGCTTATTTCCTTCAGGCTGCGGGTAATATATTTTGAAAGAAAATAGGCCAGGGCAATGGCCACAAGCAGCATAAAGATATAGGCTACCCCCAGCCGATACAAATATTCGGTAAGTTCCTTGGTGATAAATCCATCGTCCTCAATATACGGAAGGTTTAATATGGCCAATGGTTTAAAGTAATTGTCGGTGATATAGGTATAGGAAGACTGATATTTCTGCCCGTCCTCCTCAAATTCCTTAATGTAGCTTTTGGTGGGTGAATTCTGAAGGGCTTCCAGGGCGTATTTGGGCATTTTGGGCAAAACGGTATCGCGGAAAAAAGACGGTTTGGAGCTCTTTAGCAAATTGCCGTGAAGGTCGTAAAGGAAAATTTCCAGATTGTGGATGTCTTTAATCTCGTAAATCTTATCCTTGAAAATAAGCGGAATCTGATCGGTCTCCACCGGATAGGTGGTGGTCTTGAGAATGTAATTGATGTTTTCACGAATAGCCGCTTCCTTGCGCAACAACCTATCCCTGTGATAATCCTGGGCCTCTTCCTTGTACTGGAAAATGGTGACAATGGCTATCAGCACCGACGCGCCAATGACCAGAAAGATCATGGATAAGAAAATACGGGTGCGAAGGGATTTCCTGTAAAACTGCATGTAGCGTTTTTTGGTGAAGAAAGATAGCAATAATTGAACCATCATGGCCATGGGCCTGCCGAAGCACAAAATACTTACTTTCTTTCCCTGATCCTTTTATACCACTTGTAGCCCAGCATCAACAGCAATGCAAACACAAAAATGCCCAAGGTGCCATAAATCCAGTTCACCGCATTTTTAAGGACGGCGAGAAAGACAACGGCAAAAAGCACCACGGTGGGCACTTCGTTAAACAACCGCATATAATTGGAGGAGTGCCTTACCTCATCGTTCTGGAGTTGTTTAAAAATACTGTGGCATTTTAGGTGATAGATTACCAGTGCCAGCACAAAGGCCAACTTTACCTGCATCCAGGCATCGGCGATAAAAAAGGTTCGCATGCTCAACAGCAAAATACCAAAAAGCAGGGCCAAAATCATAGATGGCCAGGTGATGATAAACCACAAGCGGGAGGCCATGACTTTTAACTGTTTCCCCAATATTTCCTTTTCCGGAGATTTCTTGTGAAATGCTTCCACCTGATACACAAACAACCTGACAATGTAAAAAAGACCTGCAAACCAGGTGACGATAAATATAAGGTGCAAGGCTTTTATATAAAGGTAATATTCTTCCATGGTAAGGTTTTGCCCGGCAAAATTACGCTTTTCCCCGCATTCCTCTCCGTTTGGGAAAAATTTCGGATTGGCAAAGCCCGGAAAGAGGTTACTTTTTGATAAATTTCTTGGTGATACTTCCTTCGGAAGTAGTAAGGGTAATGAAATACATACCTGCCTTCAATTGCGAAATGTCTACCCCTGCTGGGTTGATGTTGTGGTTGGCCATTACAATTTGGCCTGGGATACTCTGAATGGTTAGGGTATGAACCGGGGAGAAGGCAGATTGGATATGCAAAATATCGGTTGCCGGATTGGGAAAGATATCTACCTGTGCAAGCTCAGCGTGTTGGATACCCAGGGCCGGAAAATTTTTAAAAAGCTGATAGCCGTATTCCGAACCGTATTTCAGCACTATCTGTTTTTGGTCCCCTGGCAATTGCACTTCTTGTATTTCGGCTGTTTTCTCTTGGGAAAAGGGAATAAAGAAATGATTTTCCATGGCTTCCAGGTTGCCGCAATTTTCGGTTTCGCGCGATATATTCCGCGGGATAAAGTTGTCGTCAATCCCCAGCGGTTCATGGTTTATATATTCGTAATCTCCAGAATATTCATTGCAGAAACCTGTTCCGTGTAGAGTGAAATCGGCTTCAATGACTAGGGTGGGGCCTTGGGATATTTCTAAATCGGCAACATGGACCACATCATTGTTAAAGGTGAAGCTGTGCAGATACCAATGGTCGACAAAATATTCCGAAGGTTGGGCCATGCAAATTTGCAGCATGGGCAGAAACAGGAGAAGAAGCAGAAATTTTTTCATCCGATTTTTATGGTGGGTGTTATGGAAATCGGTGCAATTTTCCATCATCGTTACTTTTTGACAAATTTCTTTGTGATATTTCCTTGGGAAGAGGTAAGGGTAATAAAATACATTCCCGAATTCAGGGCAGAAATATTGATCTCCTTAATTGTTTCGCCTTCCCGTAGCAGGACTATCCTTCCGTTCAGGTCGGTTATGGTTGCCGAAGAAACAGTGAGTCCACTGTCAATAAACAACTTTTCCTCTGCCGGATTGGGGAACAATTTAAATGTTGCCACGGAATTCTCCGGGGTTTCCAGCAGTTGATTTCTAAAGTGATAGACAAAGCCGGCAAAATATTCGTATTGAAAATAATCTATACCGTCATTGCCTTCATAGACCAAGCTCCGCAACGGTTCGCCAATCTGCAATTCGAAAAGGGAATAATCGGGCGCGCCGTTACAGTTGCTCTCATCGGCTTCAAAATTTATGGGCTGGAGGATAAATTCAGGACCCACTTCGCCTTCGCTAAATATAAAATCGCCGTCAATAAGGGCGCAGTCATCGATTCCCGAGTAGCTCAAATCTTGATGTATGGTTAGCTGGGGCGGATTGGGACCGGGATAAAAGACGGGGTCGCCCAAATCCACTTCAGACATGTACAGATACCAAGTTTGGAATAAGTTGGGATCGGGATCCTCATTGGCCATGGTGTTGTACTGTGCCACATTGTTGTTGGCATCCGTTAGCCGCAGGTATTTGACGCCATTGGTTTCGGAATAGTTGTAGGTAAGGGTTTTGGCCTCCATCATATTATTGGTCAGAATGGAGTAAAAATAGAGGTTTTCATAGTAGCAATTGGGCTCCAGGCAATCGTGGAGTGTTACTCCCGGTTGTGTACTGGTCATCGTGTTGCCCGAAAACGTTACGGGTCCAAAAAGTTGGTTTGCAATTCCCCCGGCCTCCATGAAATAGGTTCCTGAATTCTCTGTGATGAGCAAGTTCGGATTTTCGCCGTTGGGAGTGTAATACGTTTCGCCCACCTGTAGATATTTTAACTGAAAGGTTTCATTTATCATTCCCGCAGGTTGAGCAAAGGCGGTGAAACACGTAACGATCGCAAAAAATAGGAGTAATGGTTTTTTCATATCGAAGGACTTAAACCTTAAATATATGAAAAATTACAATACATTTAACAAATTATTCCGATTTTTAAGTCTTTTTCTTTAGTTAGATCATATCTTCAAAAAGTAAAAGATTTCCGGCTTTCTTTCAAATTTCTATTTTGAAATCGGCTCTTCTTCCGAAGAAATAAAGAGAAAAATCAGTTTTATGGTTTTAAGGTTTTCCGAATTTCCCGATTGAGGAAATAGCCGGTGATGATGGTCGACAACAGATCGGCCAAGGGAAAGGATATCCACACTCCCAGTTCGCCAAAGAAATAGGGGAGGATAAAAATAAGGGGAATAAAGAAAAATCCTTGTCGGGTGAGGGTGAGCAAGAGCGCGGGCACAGCCTTGCCAATGGCCTGAAAATACGCCGAACCGATAAGTTGGATAGCAATAATGGGAGTGGCGGCAAAAACCCAACGCATATATTGGGGCGTTTCCGAAAGAATGGCCGGATCCTGGGTAAAGACCGAAACGATGGCTTCGGGAAAGGCCATGATAAGAGCGAAGACCCCCAAGGCCAAAATTCCCGCGTAGAGAATGGCCTTATTGATGCTTTCGCGTACCCGTTTAAACTGGTGGGCGCCATAATTATAGCCTGCGATGGGCAAAAATCCTTGGGTAACCCCCAACACGGGGAATAGGGCAAACATGAGCATCCTGCCGATGATACCATAGGCAGCCACTGAAGATTCTCCTCCAAAATTGAAGAGAATGTTGTTCATCAACAAATAGGTTATGCTTACCACCGCCTGGCGAGAAAGGGTAACAAATCCCAGGGCAGTCATTTCCTTTAAAATGGGCAAGTCCAATCCGAAATGGGAGACGCTGATGCGCAGTTCCGACTTGTCGCTAAGGAAAAAGAAGAGCACGTATAAAAAGCTCATGCCATAGGAAAGGGTAGTGGCCCAGGCCGCACCGGCCATTCCGAAATCGAATATGTAGATAAACAGATAATCCAAAACCAAATTCCCAATGGACGGAATGATCATGGCCACCATGGCAAATTTTGGCTTTCCCTCGGCCCGGATCACATTGTTGCCCATCATGCTGAGGGCCAACAAGGGCACTCCGTACAAAACAATGCGATAGTAAATCTTGGCCGGTTCAAAAATATCGCCCTTTCCTCCAAAAGCGGGAATGATATCATTGATAAACGCCAAACCAAAAACCACCATGACGGTGGTAAGCAAAAGAGTAATGGTTATCTGGTTGCCAAAGGTTTTAAGCGCCTTTTCTGTGCTGCCGCTCCCCAGGGCCCGTGAAATGATGGAAGAACCGCCAATTCCAATGGCCATGCCTAGGGCGGCGATGAAGAACGAAACGGGCAGCACCACATTTATGGCGGCAATGGCAATGGACCCAATCCAGTTTCCCACAAAAATCGTGTCTACCAACACATTCAGGGACATCACCAAAATGCCAATAGAGGCCGGCACGGCTTGTTTTACCAGTAACCTGCCGATGGATTCGGTGCCCAGTGCCGCCGATTTGTTGCTTGTGGATGTGGTTTGTTTATTCATACGTCCTGCTGTAAAACGACGATTGTCCTAATCCGGTTTCAATTAAAATGAAATGAAAATCACAGATTAGGCTATTGCCGTTTTAACGTCTACTATTCTCCAGTGGTCTATCCATCCGGTGAGTACCTCGGCCCAATCGTCACGATCGTTCAGGCAGGGAATTACGGTAAATTCCTCGCCTCCGGCCTCCAAGAAAATATCCCGGCCTTCCATGGCAATTTCCTCCAGAGTTTCCAAACAATCGCTGACAAAGGCGGGAGTAACGATGGCCAATTTTTTTGTCCCTTCCAGTGCCAAACGCTCAATGGTACGGTCGGTGGGAGGTTTTAACCACGGATCAAAACCCAGTCTAGACTGAAAGCTATTGGTATAGGTGCCCGGTTTCAGATTTAATTTTTCGGCGACCAGGGCAGTGGTAGTAAAACACTGATGGCGGTAACAAAACTCGTGGGCGGGAGAGGGCGTTACGCAACAAGTGCCATCTATCTTGCAGTGTCCATTGGTGACATCCCTTTTGTGGATATGACGCTCCGGAACGCCATGATAGGAAAAGATAAGATGCTCATAATCCACATTTTCAAGTTTTTCCGCCATGCTGCGCGCCAAGACTTCAATGTATTCCGGTTTGTTGTAAAAGGCGGGCAGGGAAGTAATCTGCACATGGGAAAAAAATTCCTTTTGAAGTTCGGCCACCTTTACGTCGATGGTTTCGGTAGTGGCCATGGCAAATTGCGGGTACAGTGGAATGGTCAATACCTCGTCCACGCCTTGGTCAACCAATTCCTGAAGTCCTTTTTTTAGGGTCAGGCTGCCGTATCGCATGGCCAAGGCCACCGGAATGGCCGTTCTTTCCTGTATTTTCTTCTGAAGCCGTTCAGAAATGACGATGAGGGGAGAGCCTTCTTCCCACCAAATCTTTTCATAAGCTTCGGCAGATTTTTTGGGCCGGGTGTTGAGGATGATGCCGCGAACGATAAATGACCGAAGCCAAAAAGGCACGTCGATCACCCGGGGGTCCATCAGGAATTCATCCAAATATTTTTTTACGTCGTTGGGGTCGGTACTGTCTGGGGAACCCAGATTTACAAGGAGAACTCCTTTAGGCATGGCATGGTTTTGAAAGGTGAATAACTCGTTTTGAGGGCAGGGGCAAACTAACGCCGGCCATTCAAAAATTTAGAGTGTTTTTTAAAAGGGACAAAGGTACGAGTCTTTACAATAAAAAAATTGGGTTTAGGCTTTCTTATGAAAACTTAAACATTCAATCCCGACATAAATTTTTTGGGGGTGGTGCCGAATTTTTTCTTGAAGGCCGAAATAAAATGGCTGGAAGCGCTGTAACCTACCTTAAGCCCCACCTCGTTGACGTTGTGGTTTCCCCCGGCCAGCAATTGCCGGGCCACTTCCATTTTGTAGTCGAAGAGGAAACTAAATACCGAATCGCCATAGATCTGCTTAAAGCCTTCCTTCAAACGATTGAGCGGCAGGTTTATTTCGTCTGCCAATTCCTGAAGGGTAGGCGGTTCGGCCATTCGGGCAATGACAATTTGTTTGGCCTTTTTTATTTTGGAAACATTTTCCTCATCGGCCAAAAACGGGCACTGTTCCACATCCAAATCGGTGGGACGGTTAAAGTACAGGCTTAGCAATTCGTATGCTTTAGCCTTAAAATAGAGCGACTTTACACTGGGATGTAGATTGTAGTGCATCAATTGGTTCAATACGATGGACATGGAAGGCGAAATTTGTCCGTCCTTATAATATTTCCTATCGCGGTTATCCTCGCTGAGAAAGGAAATATGGCTGGCTTCGGAAGAAAAAAGACCGTGGAATTTGTGGATGGGAAACAACAAGGTTATCGCCGAGGAGTTTTTTTTCAAAAACAAGTGAATGGGCAGATCGCGCTGCGGATTGTACAACAACATTGAATTGCCCTCTTTGAGCGGAAGTACGTAATTGCCCTCGTTAAAGCTTAGAGCCGCCGAGCCCTTTATACAAAAGTGAAATTGGATAAAACTGGCGCTCACCTCGCGTTTAAACACCTGATCTTCTTCGCTTTCGTTGTGGATGCACAGAATATAAAAACCATCGTCGATTGGGGTTTCTTCGTACAGGCCGGTTTCCATCCTGGGAAAACCTGTAGCGACATTTTTTAAAAATTCCATAAGATTATTGCCGTTATTCTATTTAGAATTGTTCTAAATTAATTTTGGTTAGATTTGCCATAACCCTGCGAATTTAGGGCTTTCTGATATGACAAAACTCATTTTTTCCCAAAAATTTCCGCAGAGCGATATAAAGATACCGCAAGCGTTATTTTTTAAATGAACCTGCCCCTACTTTTGTTTGCTGTTTTACTATGGAAAATAATTCTCCCTTACATATCGATGCCGATTCAAAAGGCAATTTTTACGCCATCGGACTCAACTATAAAAAAGCAGATGCCGAAACCCGTGGGCACTTCAGCGTAAACGACCGCGCCAAGGAATTGATCTTAAAAGAGGCCAAGGCCTCGGGTATCAAGTCGTTGAGCGTGCTCTCCACCTGCAACCGCACCGAACTTTACGGCGAAGCCCAGCACCCTTACCAGCTCATCAAATTACTGTGCCAATACACCACGGGCTCGGTAGAGGAATTTGGAAAAGTAGCCTATATCTACAAAAACAGGGAAGCAATATCGCACTTGTTCAAGGTGGGTACGGGTTTGGACAGCCAGATACTCGGCGATTTTGAGATAATCAGCCAACTGCGCAACAGTTTTCGCCTTTCAAAAAAAATGGGGTTGATGAATCCGTTTCTGGAGCGTCTGGCCAATGCCGTCATCCAAGCGAGCAAACGCATTAAGAACGAAACGGCCATCTCTTCGGGAGCCACTTCCGTGAGTTTTGCCGCCGTGCAGTATATTATGGACCGGGTACCGCGCATTTCAGAAAAAAACATTCTGCTCTTCGGGACCGGAAAAATTGGGCGCAATACCTGCGAAAATCTTATCAAGCATACGCAGAACGAACATATTACCTTGATAAACCGCACCAAGGACAAGGCTGAAAAAGTGGCGGGAAAATTCAATTTGGTTGTCAGGGATTATAGCGAACTTTCAAATGAACTGGCCCATACCGACGTACTGATAGTGGCTACCGGGGCGCAACAACCTACCATTTACAGTGAATTGCTGACCCTTCACAAGCCACTGCTCATTCTCGATCTTTCCATTCCAAAGAACGTTTCGGAAGATGTAAGGCAAAGCCAATATGTAACCCTTGTCCATCTGGATGAGCTTTCCGCGGTAACGGATCAAACCCTGGAGCAGCGAGCTGCCGAACTGCCCTTTGCACAAGCCATTATCGATGAGATTGAAGCCGATTTCAACGAATGGTATGAAAACAGAAAATTTGCCCCTACCATTCGGGCCCTTAAAATCAAATTGGCCGAAATCAAGGCAGGTGAGATTGACTACCAACGGAAAAAGATTGCCGGCTTCAACGAAGAGCAGGCCGAGATAATCAGCGATAGGCTTATTCAAAAAATTACCACCCACTTTGCCAACCATCTTAAAGGGGAAGAAGGTTCGCCTGAAAGTATTGAACTGATAAGAAGGGTCTTCCAATTAGAAACCGCATAACCTTGGAAAAAACGATAAAAATTGGTACCCGCGATAGTGAATTGGCACTTTGGCAGGCCAACACAGTAAAGGCCAAACTGGAAGCCTTAGGCTACAAGACCCAATTGGTCCCCGTAAAATCCGAAGGCGATCTGGTTTTGGACAAGCCCCTCTATGAAATGGGAATCACCGGTATTTTTACCAAAACCCTCGATGTGGCCATGCTTATGGGCAAAGTAGATATCGCCGTCCACAGCATGAAGGATGTACCGACCCAACTGCCTGCCGGAATTGTGCAGACGGCCGTGCTGGAGCGCGCAACTGCGCAGGACATTCTGGTAACCAAAGAACAGGTAGATTTTGCCCAGCCCTGTACCGTGGCCACGGGAAGTTTGCGCAGAAAGGCCCAATGGTTACATCGGTACCCACACCACCAAGTTGTGGATTTAAGGGGAAATGTAAACACCCGGCTGCAAAAGTTACGCGAAAGTGATTGGGAAGGTGCCATTTTTGCCAAGGCGGGCCTGGTAAGAATCAACGTACTGCCCCCACGGTATATTGAATTAAACTGGATGCTGCCTGCACCAGCCCAGGGTGCCATGGTTGTGGTTGCCCTTGAAAATGATCCCTTTTCGGTGGAGGCCACGAGCAAACTCAATCATGCCCAGAGTGAAATCTGCACCACGGTGGAACGCCAGTTCCTGCGCACATTGGAAGGCGGTTGCACCGCGCCCATTGGAGCCCTCGCGGAAATACAAAACGACCAAGTGCTCTTCAAGGGATGTCTGTTCTCACTAGACGGCAAATCCAATGTCGATATAGAGCGGAGCGCTTCCAGCCTCGATCCCCAAACCTTCGGCAGGGATTGTGCTCTGCATATTTTGAAAAATGGCGGCCAGGAATTGATGCAAACCATAAAAAACGAATTGAAATGAGCAGGGGGACCGTGGTAAAATCTCGGCTGTTTTCTTCTGAAAAAGGATTGGGATTTTATAAATCCCAATCGTTGTTGAATTCCATAACTTCCAGACCTGCGGGAGAGTAAATATTCCATAGAAATGCCCACGGTTTTATCGACAAAAAGATTAAAGGAAAACCAACGTCTGCTACTGCTAAACGCCGGCCTCTCCTTGGTGGAATACAATGCCATACAGATTGATGCCGTACCCTTTCATTTACCTTCTCCCGTGGGAAATGCAATATTTACCAGCCAAAATGCAGTGGAGATAGTTCTGGCACCCGAGCCGGAGATAGGAAATTGCTTTTGCGTGGGGGAAAAGACGAAAGCATTGCTGGAAGAAAAAGGCCAAAACGTTGTTTTTATGGCAGAATATGCCACCGAATTGGCAGATTATTTGGTCGCTCGGCACAAAGCAGACAGTTTCCATTTTTTCTGCGGAAATATTCGAAGTGACGAAATCCCTGTCCGTTTAACCGAGAACGACATTGCTTATAGGGAGATAGTGGTGTACAAGACAACCTTAAATAAAAAACGGTTTCACAGAGACTTTGATGCCGTTTTGTTCTTTAGCCCCAGTGGCGTTCGCAGTTATTTTGAAGCCAATGGATCTGAGAGGTTTTCCTCTTCCGATAGGGCGGAAACCCTTTGCGTATGTATAGGAACCACTACTGCTTCCGAAGCAAAAGACTATAGCGGCAATATAGTGGTGGCAAACAGCACCACAGTAGAAAGTGTAATTGCCAAGGCCGTAAAAACAATAAAATAACCTGCATGCCTTTCCCGTTAGCAGGGATTATGTGCAGGACCGTACTTTGGTAAAACCAAACCAAACCGGGTTTTAAAAAAATAGACTATGATAAAAAACGATTTATTCTTAAAGGCTCTCCGCGGCGAGACCGTGGAAAGACCCCCGGTGTGGATGATGCGACAGGCGGGGAGATATTTACCCGAATTTCAGGAAATCAAAGCCAAATACGATTTTTTCACCCGTTGCCGCACTCCCGAATTGGCCAGTGAGATTACCGTGCAGCCCATTCGGCGATACGGTATGGATGCTGCCATCCTCTTTAGTGACATCCTGGTAATTCCCCAAGCGATGAACATCGATGTGGAGATGAAACCCAATTTTGGTCCTTGGGTGCCCAACCCCATTCGCAGTGCAAGAGATTTGGAAAGGGTTATTGTGCCCGATATCGATCCAACTTTGGGCTATGTGATGGAGGCCATAGATATGACCAAGGAAAAATTGAACGGCGAGGTGCCGCTTATTGGCTTTGCCGGCAGTCCTTGGACCATCCTCTGTTATTGCGTGCAGGGACAAGGTTCAAAGAACTTTGACAAGGCAAAGGAACTTTGTTTCACCCAACCCGAGGCTGCACATACTTTGTTGCAGAAGATTACAGATACAACCATTCTCTACCTTAGGGAAAAAGTAAGGCATGGGGTAAATGCAGTGCAGATTTTCGACAGTTGGGGCGGAATGCTTTCCCCTGCGGATTACAGCGAATTCAGTTGGAAATACATTCAGCAAATAATAGATGCGCTAAAAGGGGAAACGCATGTGATTGCCTTTGGGAAAGGATGCTGGTTTGCTCTGGATATTATGGCCAAAAGTGGCGCTTCCGCATTGGGAATTGACTGGACTTGTTCTCCACAAAATGCACGGTACCTCACTGGCGGGCAGATTACGCTTCAAGGAAATTTTGATCCCACGCGGCTTTTCAGTCCTCCTGCGGAAATAAAGAAAATGGTAAAGCAGATGATCGATGCCTTTGGAAAAGATCGATACATTGTCAATTTAGGCCATGGAATCTTGCCGAATATTCCCTTGGAAAATGCGGGGGCTTTCATTGAAGCTGTTAAGGAATACAAGCAAGGGTAAATGGACATCCTCGCGCGGATTGGGGAACTTAAATTCTCAGGGCTGTGGCAGCTCGCTTGGATAGGGATCAAAAATCCGTTGTTGGTTTTCCCTACCCACAGGGCCACCAGCAGAACAATGGCAATCTGCAATGCGCTTTTTGCCGGTTCCCACCATCTGGACAATAAGGCCAATGTGTTTCGCCATGCCCTCTGGAATATATTGATTGCCCAAGAGGTTTTGGCTACGGTGAAGTCAACGGAGAACGCGGTGCAGTGGGCAGAGAGGATAACCTCCTTGCACGAAAGGCTGATGCCAAACCCGCCCCTACAAGAGGCCATGGATTTGCACAACAATGAAGCGGGACGAATGTTTTTTTCCCACCTGCAAAATGCTTCGGAAGAAGAAATTATACAGTATTTAAAAGATAAGGCCGAAGGTGCCGTACAAATTAAATCGGTAGCGGAAACCCAGAAGTTGAAAGGAAAACTCGTCTTTATTGAAGAATGAAACACCAAATTGTAATCATCTTCATAAAACCGCAGTTATACCGAAAGTTTTTCTCCGTGGAAAGCCGGTGACAAAAACCTTTAGATATTCAATATCGTTTCATGATTCCAGATGTACTAAAAGCGATCAAAGCATACGCCGGAACCTTTAGGCTTCTGGGCACCCTGGGGCTCTGGAGGTATTTTGCCATTCCTATGGCCATTAGTTTCTTTACGGCCGTTTCCATTGGCTTTTTGGCCTGGGGCTTGGGTGACAACATCGGAAGGGCGATTTCCAAAGTATGGTTTTGGCAGTGGGGCGCAGAAACTTTCGGCCTCATTGCGAATTTTGTAGGAGCGCTTATTGTTATTGCCATGGGTTTGATCCTCTACCGTCATGTCGTCATGGCCCTCAGTTCCCCTTTTATGGGTCCAGTTTCCGAAAAGATAGAACAACATTTATACGGGAGCAATCATTTACATAGAAATACCTCCTTTGTCCAACAACTGTGGCGGGGAATCCGCATTAATGGGCGAAATCTGTTGCGCGAATTGTTGCTTACCGTGCCTATTCTGTTGGTTGGATTTATTCCCGTAATCGGAATAAGCTCATCTATCTTATTGTTTTTGCTACAGAGTTATTACGCGGGTTTTGGAAATATGGACTACACTTTGGAACGGCATTTTAACTATTCGCAAAGCATCCGGTTTGTCCGTCGAAACCGGGGATTGGCCTTGGGAAACGGAATGGTATTTATGATGATCCTCCTCATTCCGGTGGTGGGGATTATCTTGGTGCTGCCATTGTCGGTCACCGCGGCGAGCACCGAGACATTGCGGGTCATGGAAAAATCTAAATAAAATGAAACAAAAATTCGTCGATTATATCAAAAACCTTCAAAACATCATCACTTTGGTCTTGGAGGAAACAGATGGCAAAGCCAGATTTAAGGAGGACCTTTGGAGTCGTAAGGAAGGCGGTGGCGGAAGGTCCCGGGTGATTGAAAATGGAAATGTTTTTGAAAAAGGAGGCGTGAATATCAGTGAGGTTTTTGGAAAACTGCCCGAAAGCATGCAGGCGTATTTTGGCGTAAAGGATGCCGATTTTTTTGCCTGCGGCCTCAGTTTGGTCCTTCATCCCAAAAACCCGATGGTTCCCACTGTGCACGCCAATTGGCGTTATTTTGAAATGTATGATTCTAAGGGAAAAATTGTGGATAGTTGGTTTGGAGGCGGGCAGGATTTAACTCCCTACTACCTTTTTGAAGAAGACGCAGAACACTTTCATCGAGTGTGCAAAAGGGCCTGCGATAGGCATAATCCAATGTTTTACCCGAAATATAAACAACGCTGTGACGAATATTTTTGGAACACCCATCGCAATGAGGCAAGAGGAATCGGAGGTTTGTTTTTTGATTATTTAAAGGAAACCGATGCAATAGACATGGAAGGATGGTATAATTTTGTAACGGAAGTAGGCGATAGTTTTTTGGAAAGCTATCTCCCTATTGTCGAAAGGAGAAAGAATACATCCTTTTCACCACAGCAGCGCGAATGGCAGGAAATAAGGCGCGGCAGATACGTGGAATTTAATCTGGTCCACGATAAGGGCACCCTGTTCGGCCTGCGGACAAACGGACGGATAGAGAGCATTTTAATGAGCCTTCCCCCGCACGTGCAGTGGAGGTATGATCATCATCCCGATCGCGGAAGTGAGGAGGAAAAACTACTCGAAGTGTTAAGGCAACCACGGGAATGGACTTGATTTTCGCACTTGTTGGAACAACTTAAAGTGAGAACCTATGTCACGGAAAAAAGCAAGTAAGAAAATTTTTGAACTTTTTGGCCACCATGGGTGACGATGGTACAAAAAAAAGACGTGTTGCCCATTGGTTTTATTTTGAAAAAAGAAACCAAATTGAAACAGATAGAAAGCTATTTGCACGATGTGGGTTTCCATACCATGGAAAAGCACCTGAGAAAAAGGAAAGGCTGTGATGCCCTTTTGCTCATCGTCTTTAAAATGGAAAGTGTGGACAGGGATTATATTGAATTTGACATAAAGGAATTATCCCGGCTTGCCAAAAAGGTACAATGGCAACTACAACGGGTGGGAAACCTCTGTGGAACTGTGAGTCCCTATTGATTTTAAAAAGAAGAAATAAGAATAATAAAACACAAAAAATGTATCCATTAAGAAGAAATAGAAGATTGCGAGCCAGTGAAAGCATGAGAAACCTCGTGCGGGAAACAATTGTCCATCCCACAGACTTTATTGCACCGCTGTTTGTGGTCGAAGGTAAAAATGTTAAGGAGGAAATAACTTCCATGCCGAATTACTATCGGTTGAGTCTGGATCTCTTGGAAAAGGAAGCAAAGCAGTTGTGGAACTTGGGCATTCAGTCTGTTTTGTTGTTTGTAAAGATAGATGACTCCCTAAAAGACAACACAGGAAAGGAAGCTCTCAACCCAAACGGATTGATGCAACGGGCGGTAAAGACGGTAAAAGATGCCATTCCGCAAATGGTGGTCATGACCGACGTGGCTCTGGATCCCTTTTCCTGTTTTGGCCACGATGGAATTATCTGTGATGGAGAGGTGTTAAACGACGACTCCAATGCGGTGTTGGCCGAAATGGCCTTGAGCCACGCCCTGGCGGGTGCCGACGTTGTGGCTCCCAGCGATATGATGGACGGGCGCATTTTTGAAATCAGGACACTGTTGGAGGATGAAGGATTTTTCAATACCGGCATCATGGCTTACAGCGCCAAATACGCTTCTGCTTTTTACGGTCCTTTTCGCGATGCCCTCGATTCTGCACCGGTGGACGCAGAGAATATTCCAAAAAATAAAAAAACCTATCAAATGGATTTCGGAAACCGAGAGGAAGCCATAAAGGAAACCTTGATGGACATCGATGAGGGAGCCGACATTGTCATGGTAAAGCCTGGACTGTGTTACCTGGATATCGTGCGGGAATTGAAAAATTCCGTTCATGTACCCATTGCCGTATATCAGGTGAGCGGGGAATACGCCATGCTGAAAGCCGCAGCCGAAAAAGGATGGTTGGACCATGATGCCGTGATGATGGAGCAGATAACCGCAATAAAAAGAGCGGGAGCAAGCTTGATTGCTAGCTATTTTGCCAAGGATGTGGTGAAGCTTATTTCATAATGGGGATAAGCCTAACTCTTTCTTTTTCAGGATCTGATTTTCGGTTTTTGATAGAATAATCGAAAGAAAATTATTTTCCATTCATCATAAATTTGGGCTAATTTAGCCGGGTGAAATCGTTGCAGCGACATCTTCCAAATTTGTTGTGGGCCATTGGCCTGGTTTTTCTATTGGGAAACTCGGCCATGGCTGCGCATCCGGTACATGAAAGGGCTGAGGTTAATGTTATTTCTGCCCTTCAAGACAATAATGGTTCAAAGCCTTTGGTCATTGATCATGTGGTGGCAGCAGAAGTTCCCCAGATAATTTCCTTTCAGGAATTTTTTGCCCTTCATCCCGGAATCCTGGTTTCCAATAATGCAGAGATACCCTTTGCCGGAATTTCTCCTCTTTACAATGCCTCCTATCTTATACAGGACAAAAGACAGTTTATCTATCTCTATCTCTTCCCATTTCACTTCTTTTGGTAATTTTTTCTGAATGATTTCTTATCGGTTTGAATTGGTTTTCAAACGTTTCACATAAAAAATTCATCTTTAAAATTATCTATTATGGAATTATCTGCAACTTTCGTTGGAGTTATCATACTATTATTGGTCTTTGTCCCCGTGGGATTTATGATCGCCAATGCCAGTGGAAAAAATAAAAAAATAAAAAAACAGGTTATCAACCTATCCAAAAATCACGGAATTGCTCCTACTACCATAGAAATAATGGGCGATACGGTGATTGGTCTTGACGATCGAAATGGAAAAATGATCTATACCACCCGCAGAAATCCGTCGGGCGATTTTACCGTAGTTTCAATGGATCAAATAAATGACTGCAGAACCAAAACGATAAAGCACGATGGCAATTCATACGATTGGGTGGGCCTGGAATTGGTTGAAAAATCTGGGAAAAGGGAAATTCAGTTTTATGCCGAGACAGACGAATCTGTGGTTGCCAGAGATCCGCTGGTCTGTCTTCAGGATGCAAAGCGCTGGGAAATGTCTCTCCGTACCTTGCTCAAGGCTTCGTAGTCTTTTCCTATAGAAAGCGATCCTCCTGAAAACCACCCCGAGAATGGAACCTTCCATTTTTGGGGTGGTTTTTTATGGAATTAACAAAATCTTATGCGAATTAAGCCGCCAAATATTTATTTTAGGTGGAAAATTAATTTTCTGCCATGACGCTGCTCATTGTCTATGCCCTTCTTTCCATATTGGTTTCCTTTTTATGCTCTATTCTGGAAGCAGCCCTTCTCAGTTTCACACCTACTTATCTGCGGATGAAAAAACAGGAGGGAAAGCGCTATGCCACTACCCTGACCAACTTTAAGCAAGATATCGACAGGCCTCTTGTGGCCATCTTAACCCTCAATACCATTGCCCATACCGTTGGGGCGATACTGGTCGGGGTTCAGGCAGAGAAATTGCCATATAAGGTGGAGCTTTTTGGAATGAACATCGTGGGGATTGTCTCTGCCGTTATGACCCTTCTTATATTGATTGTTTCAGAAATTATCCCCAAGACCATCGGTGCCACCTATTGGAAAAAGTTGGGACCGTTTACCGCCACTTTTCTACAGTTCATCATTTTTCCATTAAAATACACGGGAATCTTATGGCTCTTGATGCTCATAACACGACTGGTGGGAAAATCGGCACACGTAAGCACTATGAGCCGCGAAGAATTTCTCGCTATTACCGATGCGGCAGAGGAGGAAGGTGTTTTTGAGGAAAATGAAACCACTGTCATTAAAAACCTGCTCGTCTTTAAATCGGTTAGGGCAAAAGATGTAATGACGCCGTTTCCGGTCGTCACCTTGGAAAACGAGGAGATGGACCTTAACCGTTTCCACGAGGTCCACGGAAATCTGCATTTTTCCAGAATTCCCGTTTACCGCGAAAAATCCCATAACATCACCGGGTTTGTCCTTCGCGACGACATACTGCAAAATCTGGTCGATGACGCTGGCGAGAAAAAACTGCTGGATATTAAAAGGGAAATGACCCTGGTCGATGCCGAACAGCCCATTCCCTTGCTTTTTGAAATGTTTATCCGCGACAGGGTTCACATTGCCGGGGTGGTTGACGATTACGGCAATACGGTGGGAATAGTAACCATGGAAGATATTATAGAAACGCTTTTGGGCTTGGAGATAATGGATGAAAGCGACAGTGTGGAGGACATGCAATTGCAGGCTAGAAAAAACTGGGAAAAACGGGCCAAGAAATTGGGTCTGGAACTCGGTTCGTCACAGGCCGAAAAAAACGAAAAATGACAGAAGACACTGCGGTAATTTCTACTCCTTTGGGGGGTTTGATACTTACAGGAAATGCCAGTGGCCTTATATCGGTTTCTTATCTTGATGACGACTCATTTATTGCTTCGGAAGAAATCCCGCCCGTGCTGCGGGAGGCAGCAAAACAGCTCGAGGAATATTTCACCGGAAACAGAAAGCACTTTTGCATAAAAATCCTTCCGAAGGGCAGCGAATTCCAAAAGCGGGTCTGGGACCAACTGCAGAAAATTCCGTACGGAACCACGGTGTCTTATCGCGAAATGTCGGTACGTCTGGGCGATACAAAACTCATTCGCGCTGCCGCTGCCGCCAATGGCAAAAATCCATTGGCAATCATAATTCCATGTCATCGCGTTATTGGCAGTGATGGTTCGCTCACTGGTTATGCGGGCGGGCTTCATCGGAAAAAATGGTTACTGGCACATGAGAATCCGGTCAAACAGCAAATGTTGTTGTAATCCTGTCTATTGCCTTGTCCTTAATTTTTAGTACTTTTAGCCTCTATATATAAAAATGAACAATTTATGACCTTTATTAGCCGAATCCCCAAACTATTCCTCTCTTTTCTTTTGATAGCCAGTATTTCAATGATCTCCTGTAAAAATGAACAAGAATCTTCTGTAGAGGCGATGGAAACTCCACCAGCAGCAACCTTGGAACAGAAAAAGCAGACTCTTCAGAATGTGGCGCCAGCTTCCAACACAACCCAATCCACCGGCGGTGCCATAAATCCAGCCCATGGACAACCCGGCCACCGTTGCGATATTCCGGTGGGGGCGCCCTTGGATGGCGGTACAAGCACTCCGCTGAAGAAAGTAACTCCGCAAAGCCAAAACACAGTGCCCACTGGAGGGGCGGGATTAAACCCTCCCCACGGACAGCCCGGCCACCGTTGCGATATCAAGGTGGGCGATCCCCTGTAAACATTCGCATTTAAAAAAAGCCCGATTTCGCAACGAAATCGGGCTTTTGCTATTATACCGTGCTCCCCACTACTCTTTTAGGAAGCGTTTAACCATCTGGTTTGTGCCGGTATTTATTTCCAAAATATACATTCCACTAGGGAAATGGGATACGTCTACCGTTTCCAAAAATTCACCTTTCTGAACCTCCTGGCCCAGGGAATTGTATATAATGTATGATTTTCCGGTATCGCCCAGAACGGAAATGTTCAAGGTGCGTTTCACCGGATTGGGATAAAGCGACAGTTCCACATTGTTGCTCGGCATATCGCCTGCTATTCCTTGATTCACCGCATTGCTTATCACCACGGTATAATCTTCCACTTCACCGTACGAAAAGGTTTCGCAAGGCGAGGCATAAGCATTGTACTTCATGGCCACTCTCATGCGCGTTGCCCCGTTGAGAGCAGAGGTGGGAACTGTAAAAGTTCCGGAGATTGAAGTGGAAGTGGTGCGCGCGCGGGAATAAACCAGTTCTCCCGAATCGTCAAAATCGCCGTCCTGGTTGTAATCTATCCACACTCTATAGGCTTCCCGATATTTCGATCCCGTCCATTTAGGTGTGATGGTGATGGTATTGGAGCTGCCTTTTGCCAAATTGGTCGATAGACTGGTAAAGTCGGCATATCCTCCGTTGTTGCCGGAGAGATTGTTGATGCTTCCCAAACGTACCCGGTCAATGTATTCATCACGCGTATTGTTTCCTTTGGAAGAACAATAACTAACCGATGTAGAAAGTGTGGTAACCGAAACGGTGTTGCTAAAAGCCGAATTATTTCCGGCGGCATCATGGGCGCGAACCTTAAATGAATAGAGGGTTGCGGGAGAAAGTCCGGTAATATTGGCACTGGTGCCGGTTACACTTCCCAGGTTGCTGCTGCCCAAGAAGACATCGTATCCCGTAACGCCCACATTGTCGGTAGAGGCATTCCAAGAAAGAGTTACCGATGTCTGGGCGATATTGGATGCCACAAGATTGCTCGGTGCCGAAGGAGCCTGTGTATCGCCACCGCCCGTACCGAGAATGATGGTATAATCCTCCACTTCGCCATAGCTGAAGGTTTCGCAGGAAGAGGGAATTCCATTGTATTTCATAGACACCCTCATCCTTGTTTCGCCCCCTACCGTACCACTGGGAACGGTAAAAGTGCCGCTGTTGGGTGAATTCTTGGAGGCCGCCTTGGACCAGACCAATTCCCCCGGATCGTCAAAATCCTTATCGCCGTTATAGTCAATCCACACAGCATAGCCCTCGTTGTAAGTACTGCCTGTCCAGGTTGGGGTTACGGTTATTGTATAGGAATTTCCTTCGCTTAAGGAAGTGGAAATATTGGTAAAATCTGAATATTTCTGAGCACCGGAAACATTGTCTATGGTATTGAGCTGCACTCTTCCTATATATTCATCATTTACGTTATTGCCTTGCGAAGCACAATAATTGCTGCTGCCACCGCCGCCATAGGCATTTCCTACACCCACGGCATACCACGCATTTGTAGTGGCTATCTCTTCGGCACTGCCGGCTCCATAAAGGTCTTTAGCGGCTTGAATGGCCCCATTTCGCGCATCCATATATTGCGAATTGGCATTTAAGTAAACAGTGAGATTTCTATAGGCAATGGCCGCCGCCTTGTCCATTCCAATGCCCGATACATTATAGGCATTTCCCAGGTCATTGGTACCCGATTTTCCCACACTGAGAATGTAAAACCAGAAGTTTTGAACGCCGGAATTGGTATGTACTCCTCCCGAATCGCCCGATCCGGAGTACCAGTTGGTCCCCAAATAGGTATCGGGATCGCCGTAGGCATTGGGATTGCTCATGGAACGTAAGGCGCCTCCGCTTCCCCCTGCTCCAATGTCGTCTCCCATTAGCCAATCGTTGGTGCCGGAGGCGTATTTTTCAATGGATTCCCCAAAGATGTCGGAAAACGATTCGTTCAAGGCTCCCGATTGATAGCTGTAGACCAAATTTGCGGAGTATTCGGTAACGCCATGGGTAATCTCATGGCCGCAGATATCCAGCGAAACGAGGGGTCCGTAGTTGCTGCCATCGCCATCGCCATAGGTCATACGGCTTCCATCCCAAAAGGCGTTTACATAGTTGCTCGAATAGCTTACGTACGACTTGATGACCCCACCGGTATTGTTATAGGAATTTCTGCCGTATTTCTGGTAGAAGTATTTATAGGTGCGTTCGGCGCCAAAATGGGCCTGGACTCCCGTGGGATTGCTGGTGAAATTGGTGGAACCGCTTGTGACGTCACTGGCGTTGTTGTAATTGGTGCCGTTGTTGAGGTCAAACGTCTGAATGCCACCCCCGTCTGCAGTCTGTCGCAACCGGTATGAACCCGAATAACTGTCGGCGGTAAAAGACACATTGCCGTTATAGAGGCTGTTACCGGTAGCGGGTACATTGGCGTGGTGAATTCTTTTGTTTTCAAAAATGAATTCCCCGGTTACGGCATCGATATAAACATCGGCGCGATAGAGAGGCGCTACGGCATAGAAATCAAATTTATAGGCCAATCTGTTGGTGGTGGTAATGGCCTCCAGTTGTGGAAATATTACCAATTCCCCCGTGGGTGTTGAATATCCCAATAGATTTGCTTCCCCTTGATTTTCCCATAGATACGCCGAAGCCCCAACATGGGCAATGGCACGGTTGAGGGCCTGGGATGAAGTCAAGGATGGAATAACGGCGAAATCCTCTTCAAGAGGTGCGTATGCCGAATTTATTGTTTTTATTTCTCCTCCTTGGGTATTGAGGGTTACGGTAGCAAATTCCACTTTCACGCCTTTAAAATACTGCTGAAGCTTTTGATGGAAAAATCCCAGGGGATCAACTTCTTCGCTAAGGGAAGAGAAGCTGGTAGGGGATGGGGGATTGAAGATTTCCTGAAGGATTGCCGGAGCGTTTTGGAGCGATCGGTTTTGGGCGGCATCCAAGGCAATCAAGCCTTTTACCGGGGTTGCCTCCGAAGTTGTGGACCTTTTTCCTGTGCGGAGATTTCCGCGGTAATCCCCAGGAGAAGAAGGATCGCACAAAACAATAATTTGTCAAATTTTCTCATAATTAAATAGATGAAGTGAATAAAAACAGTTCGATTTGTTAAAAAAAGAATATAAATTAACGACAAAAAGAGATGAAATAAAATTTTTTTCGATAAAGTGTAAAAAATTTATTTTGGCATTTTGCCCTATCTTTGATGCCATGCAGCCCAGACCCTTATTAATTGTGGACAATCTCACTCTCTCCTTTGGAAAGGACAAGACGTGGACAGAAGTTTTGCATGGCATTTCGTTTGAGGTGTTTCCCAATGAAATTCTGGGAATTGTCGGGGAATCCGGTTCGGGTAAATCGGTTACTTCCCTGGCGGTAATGGGATTGCTTCCCAAAAAACACATTCGTTATTCCGGAAATATTTTTTGGGAGGAAAAAAACTTGTTTCAAACGGAAGAAAAAAACTACAGAAAGTTACGTGGGAAGGAGATTGCCATGATTTTTCAAGAACCGATGAGCGCCCTGAACCCTTCGGTTAAATGTGGTCTCCAAGTTTCGGAAATCCTCAGACTTCACATGGGTATGGGGGCATCCGAGGCCAAGAAGGAAACCCTTTCGCTGTTTGAGAAAGTGAAACTTCCGCGGCCCCGGGAAATATTTCGCAGTTATCCGCATCAAATAAGCGGTGGGCAAATGCAAAGGGTAATGATTGCCATGGCAATAGCCTGCAAGCCCAAACTTCTTATTGCCGATGAACCCACTACCGCCTTGGACGTTACCGTACAAAAAGAAATCCTCACGCTGTTGAAGACCATCCAGGCCGAAACCCAAATGGCGATGATCTTTATTTCGCACGATCTCAATTTGGTTTCGGAACTTGCCGACCGGGTGGTTGTGATGTACAAGGGCGACATTGTGGAGGCGGCCCCCACCGTGGAACTTTTTAAAGACCCACAAGCTGAATACACCAAAGCGCTTTTGGCGGCAAGGCCTTCTTTGAAGGTACGTTTGGCACGGCTTCCTACCATCTCCTCCCTTTCGGATAATAGTTTCTCCCCGCAGGTGGTGCGAAATTCCGAACGGGCGAGGAGGCATAAGAAAATTTATACCCGCCAGCCCTTATTGAAGGTGACCAACTTGAGCAAATATTACTATTCACAAATGGGCATTTTTGCCAGAGACAAGGTAGTAAAGGCGGTGGACGATGTAAGTTTTTCTGTTTATGGGGGGGAAACACTGGGTTTGGTAGGCGAATCGGGCTGTGGAAAATCTACTTTGGGAAAGGCCATATTGCAGTTGGAGCCTGTTACCGCCGGGAGTATCAGATATCAAAACAAAGAGCTTTCGGCCTTGTCTAAAAGCGAGATTCGCGAACTGAGGAAAGACATTCAGATTATCTTCCAGGATCCCTATTCTTCGCTCAATCCGCGTCTTTCCATTGGCAGGGCCATCATGGAACCAATGGAAGTGCACGGGCTGGGGGCATCGAAACAGGAAAGGCAGGAGCGGGTGTTGGCACTCTTGGAGCGGGTTGGCCTTGATGGATCGTATTTCCATCGATATCCTCACGAGCTGTCGGGAGGACAGAGGCAAAGGGTGGGAATCGCACGAACGGTGGCCGTGGAGCCGCAATTGGTTATTTGCGACGAATCGGTATCGGCCCTGGATATTTCCGTGCAGGCGCAAGTGCTCAACCTGCTCAATGATTTAAAGAACGACTACGGGTTCACCTATATCTTCATTTCCCACGATTTGGCAGTGGTAAAATATATGTCGGACCAACTGATGGTGATGGAAGGAGGAAAGATTGCCGAACTGGGCGATGCAGACGAAATTTATGAGAGTCCGCAAACGGAGTACACCAGACGGCTAATCGAAGCCATTCCCAAAGGCATTTAAAATCCCTCGGAAGGTAGACTGGCAAGAATAACACGCAGAACACTGGAAATGTAGCCTTTACTATTCAGAAAGAAGATGAAATTATGATATTTAGATTTCGGCGTCCAAGATGAAAAAGGAAGTCCGTCTTTGGGGTCACCTGTCGGAACCCTTGTTATCTTGTTTATTATGGCGATCGTCACTATAAACGGACAGTAGTGCTTTAAAATAAAAAAACCCGTTCTAACCTCACGAGGAACGGGTTTTGGGTTTATAAATCTGCTTATGACAGATTTGGGGCATAGGCAACCACAAAAAAGGTTAGATCAGCAAAAACACCTTTTTACATAGGAAAAGCACGTTCTGTAATAATCCTAGAGTGCCTTTTACCGATCTAATTGCCTTTTTCATAGGTGAGGTTTGGTTGATAAGATTTGGGACTGCTAATATGAAACGAAAAACTTAATAAAGCGATTAAACTCCAAAATTTTCGATGAAATGCACTAAATTTTAACATATCAGGGGATTTTAACAGTAGCTGCTGCCAAAATATGCTGTTTTTGAGTTTAGATTTTCATTTCGGGAATTTTCCCGTCTACCACCAAATCACCCGCGGTGGCTTTTTTTATGTCTTCCACGGAAACGCCCGGAGCGCGTTCCAAAAGATGGAATTTATTATCCCGGATTTCCAGAACGGCGAGATTGGTCACTATTTTTTTAACGCAATTTACGCCGGTGAGGGGGAGGGAGCATTCTTTCAGCAATTTTGAATCGCCATCGCGGTTGGTGTGCATCATGGCCACGATGATATTCTCTGCCGAGGAGACCAAATCCATGGCCCCGCCCATTCCCTTGACCATCTTGCCCGGAATTTTCCAGTTGGCAATATCGCCGTTTTGGGCCACTTCCATCGCGCCCAGGATGGTGAGGTCCACGTGCTGTCCCCTGATCATTCCGAAACTCATGGCCGAATCGAAAAACGAGGCTCCGGGAAGAGCGGTAATGGTTTGTTTTCCCGCGTTGATCAAGTCTGGGTCTTCTTCTCCTTCAAATGGAAAGGGGCCCATACCCAAGATTCCGTTTTCGCTTTGGAATTCTACGCTGATATCGTCGCGTACGTAATTGGCCACGAGGGTGGGAATGCCGATCCCCAGGTTTACGTAGTATCCATCCTGTACTTCTTTAGCTATTCGCTGTGCTATTTGTTCTTTGGAAAGTGCCATCAGTTTCTTTTTCTTACGGTTAGTTGCTCAATTCTCTTTTCGTACTTTTCGCCTTGGAAAATGCGTTGTACAAATATTCCGGGAATGTGGATATGGTTGGGGTCCAACTCGCCTGCGGGCAGCAATTCTTCCACTTCGGCCACGGTAATGGTCGCCGATCCGCACATTGCCGGATTGAAGTTTCGGGCCGTTCCCTTAAAGATAAGATTACCGGCCTCATCGCCTTTCCACGCCTTGACGAAAGAAAAATCGGCCTTAAAGGCTTCCTCCATCACATACATTTTTCCATTGAATTCGCGGGTTTCCTTGCCCTCGGCCACTTCCGTGCCATAGCCGGCAGGGGTAAAGAAAGCGGGAATTCCACTTCGGGCCGCTTCACATCGCTGGGCCAAGGTTCCTTGCGGAACCAGTTGCACCTCCATCTCTCCGCTGAGCATCTGCCGTTCAAATTCGGCATTTTCCCCTACATATGAGGAAATCATTTTCTTTATCTGATGTTTTTTGAGCAAAAGCCCCAAACCAAAATCGTCTACCCCCGCATTGTTGGAGATACAGGTTACGTTCTGTACGTTGCGCCTTACCAATTCGGCTATAATATTCTCGGGAATTCCGCAGAGGCCAAAGCCCCCGAGCATAAAGGTCATCCCGTCCGCTATGCCTTCGCAGGCTTCTTGGACATTGGAAACTGTCTTTTTTATCATGTTTAAATTTTTCCTAAAATTACGAATTTACAAGGTATAAAAAAATTGCAAGACCACCGTATCCTTGCGCCCTGGGAAAGATTTCCGAAGAAGTCGTTACTGTCCGAGGAAAGAAAAAAGACCGCTGGCGCTACAGAAACCAAGAATTCTTCCCGCTTTCCCCAGAAGGCAGCACTTCTTTGGGGATTGGAAGACAAGACTTGGGACGACTTCCCAGAAAAAAGACAAATATTTGAACCGGAGAAGAATGCCCTTTTAAGGATAACTTTATTTTCATCTCTTAGAGATTCCTAGATTTGTCCTAGATTTCCCTATGGGAATCCCCACTTTGTAGCATTGGGAACCAGTAGTCAATATCCACCGTACTATCTCTTTTTATTTTAGATTTCCAATCGCTATTGCCCGAGATAGGAAGCAAGAATTCTGGCACTACAGGAATCCAGAACTTTGCCCGCCTTTCTCCGGGGCATGCCGGGCGGAGATATGGCAGGCGCTACTTGCGATGGCTTAAAAGAAATACTACTTGCGGTAAAAATTCATTTTATCCACATAGGTCCATACCTCGGAAGGCAACATGGGCCGGATATCTTTTTTATCACGAATGGCCTTTCGTATAAAGGTGGAGGAAAGCTCCACGATGGGTGCCTTAAGACGAATGATCCTTGCATGGTCTTTAAACTGTAGATTCTCGGGTTCCCCGGAAATCCGCGGATACACATATAGGAGATAGCGAGATAGGAGCACTTCGTAATTCTTCCACTTATGAAGATTTTTTAAATTGTCTTCGCCCATTATCAAACAGAATTCCTTTCCGGGATATTTTTCCTCCAGATGGGCCAAGGTATTGATGGTGTAATTGGGTTGGGGCAGGTGGAATTCTATATTGCTTGCCTTCAGCTTGGGATAGTCCTCAATGGCCATCTGTACCATTGCCAACCGATGGTGATCCTCCAGGAGGGTACGTTTTTTTTTTAGGGGATTATGCGGGGTTACTACCAACCACACTTCGTGCAGATCGCTGAATTCCGCCATATAGTTGGCAATGATCAAATGCCCGGTATGGATGGGATTGAAGGTGCCAAAAAAGAGTCCTATTTTTTTTGTGGCCGTATCGATGGCTATTGCATTTTTATTTTTTCTGTGCCAAGGCAACAGCAATGGTTTATTCCTTGATTTCTTGTTTTAGCTCAATCGGTTTGTCGGCAATAAAGTTGGCCACCAGATCGTGTGCTTCCAGAAGGGCCGACTCCAGGTCGTGGTTTTTGATGATATAATCAAATTGTGGGGCGGTGGCCAATTCTACCGATGCCTTGGCAATTCGCATGTTTATGCGGTCATCGCTTTCGGTCATCCGCTTTTTTAGACGGATTTTCAGTTCATCTATGCTGGGGGGCTTTACAAAGACGGCGAGGGTCTTCTCTGGAAATTTCTTTTTTATGCGCAGGCCTCCCACTACGTCAATATCAAAGATTACGTTTTTGCCATGGCTCCAAATACGTTCCACTTCGCTTTTAAGGGTGCCGTAGAAATTGTCGCGGTAAACTTCTTCCCACTCCAGAAAATCGTTGTTTTTTATATGCTGTTTAAATTCCTTGAGCGAGATAAAATAATAGTTTTTGCCATGTTCCTCATCGCCGCGTGGCTCCCGGGACGTACAGGAAATGGAGAATTCCAGATTTAGGTCGTCTTGGTTCAGCAGATGCTGCACAATCGTTGTCTTGCCACTGCCCGAAGGCGCCGAGAACACAATAAGTTTTCCTCCTTTTTTCAAGCTCATCAATACAAATTTCTATAGCACGTTTAGGGCCTGTTCCTTCATTTTCTCCAGTTCGTCCTTCATCTGCACCACCAACTGCTGCATGGGTGCGTAATTGGCCTTGCTGCCAATGGTGTTGATTTCCCTTCCGATTTCCTGGGTGATAAATCCGAGTTTCTTGCCATTGGAATCTTTAGATTTCAAGGCTTTCCGAAAGTATTCCAAATGGTTCTGCAGCCGTACTTTTTCTTCGGTGATATCGTATTTTTCAAGATAATAGATCAGTTCCTGCTCAAAACGGTTTTCATCTACTTTGTCTTTTAATTCCGCTACGGCCTTTCGCAATCTTTCCCTCACCGCTTCAATTCTATCGGGATCCATCTCCACAACTTCTTCCAGCAAATGGAGGATGTTTTGTGTGTGTTCCAAAAAGTCTTTTTCCAGTGCCTTGCCTTCGTCTGATCGGTATTTATTGACCGATTTTAATGCCTTTTCAATACCGCGCACTATTTTTTTATACTCCTTCTCATCGATTTCATCTTTATGGGTAACCAGGGCATCGGGCATGCGAACGGCCATTTTCAACAATTCCACCGGGTCGCCGTTTACCACATTGGCCAGTTGCTTGATGTATTGGTTCACTACCGGTTCATTGACATGGGTAGTGGTTTCCTCGCCCGTAACTTCCAAAAAAATAGACAAATCCACTTTTCCTCTTTGAAGGGATTTTGCCAGAAGATCGCGGATTTCGAGTTCTTTTTCCCTGTAAGCGGTGGGAATTCGGGTGTTTAAATCAAGGCCTTTGCTGTTGAGCGATTTGATTTCTATGGTAATGGTCTTGGAAGGCAGTTGAAGCACCTCTTTGCCGTAACCTGTCATGGACTGGATCATAATCAATTTTTTGTGATGGCAAAGGTACTAAAATCCCACCATTGAATTATCCCCCTCACGGATCGGGAATTGCGATAGGTAATCACGGGATAAAGAAATACTATGCCTGCATAATAAATTCCTTAAATTTGCAAGAACCGTTCCCATATCGGTTCTTCCTCGCCACGGTTTTAATTGGAATTTAGGAGGGTGCGGAATTATGGGGAAATAAATTTCAACTTTAAACAAAACAAGGATATGTACACCAAGGAATTTGAAATACGCTGGAGCGATGTCGATGCCAACAGGCACCTGCGCAACAGTGCCTACATAGATTACATGAGCCATACGCGAATGGCCTTTCTTATGGAAAACGGGCTGGACCAAAAGCACTTGGTGTCCTACAATCTGGGTCCGGTGGTTTTTTATGAGCACATTTATTATTTCCGCGAGGTTTTTCCGGGAAAGCCGGTTAAAGTTTCCCTTGAGTTAATGGGAATTTCACGGGACGGCATGTATTTTCAGTTCCTGCACAACTTTTACGACCTCAACGGCAAAAATTTTGCCCGCTGTGAAATGATGGGAGCTTGGATCGATTTGGATTCCCGAAAACTCACCGCCCTGCCCCAAGAGGTGCTGGAAAAATTCCACTCTTTTGAAAAGGCGTCGGATTTCAAATATCTGGAACGGGAAGATACCCGCAAGTACAATATGCGTCCCCAGGACCTACAATCTTAGCTCCTCGGTACCAAATTGTTCTTTTTGGGCTTCCGCGTGGAAAGAAACACTCCCGCAAAGATAAGACACGCGGCTCCTATGCGAAGGGCATCGAGGGTATCGGCTCCCACCAGCACTGCAAAAATGGTGGCCACCACCGGCTGAAGATATATAAATACCCCTACGGTGGATGGACTCAGTTGTTTTAAGGCAAAAATATTAAACAGATAGGTAAGAAAAGAAGTGGCTACCACTACAAAGAGTATTTGCCCCGCCTGTGCCGTGTTTATGGCTGTCCATTCCACTTCCATCAGCTCTCCATATCCTATGGGAAGATTTATGAAAAAGGCTATTAAAAAGAAAAATTTGAGGAGGGTAATGGCATTGTACTTTGCGACCAACGGTTTCACCAAAATGAGATAAAAGGAATAGGAAACCGCATTAAGAACAAAGAGCAGGTTTCCCAAAGGAATATTGGGCGCATTGCTCTGGGTTTTTTCCTGAAAGAGGATAAGCACCAAGGCTCCCGAAAGACCCAGAAAGATACCGGCAGTCTTTATCCACGTAATGCGCTCCCGCAGAATGGCCGCCGTTAGCAAGAGCAGCAATACCGGCGTTATTGTCATGGACACGGCACTATTGATGGGGGTGGAGAGGCTTAGTCCCTTAAAGAACATCAGCATGTTGAGCACCATACCGAAGATGGCACATCCCAGGATCCGCCACCAGTCGCGAGGTGCGATTTTTTCCCATTTGGTGAAAATACTGATTGCCCAGAACAGTAGGGCGGCCCCTCCCACGCGCAACACAATAAATCCGAATGGCTGGATTACGTGTGGCATCAATCCTTTGGCAACGGTGTGATTGATGCCATAAATAGTTTCGGTGGCGGTGGCCGCCAATATGGCAATCAATCGCCTGTCCATCAATTTTCTTTTAGATATTCCTTGGCCTTTGACACCACCCTGCTGGAGCTTCCTATAAAAATATGGTTTCCTGCCACGATGACGGGCCGTTTTAAAAAAGTGTAGTGCTCCAGAAGCAAATTTCTAAAATCTTCCTCCTGTAGGTTTCTGTCCTTGAGATTCCTGGCTTTGTAAAGTTGCGCCCTGCGGTTGAACAGAGCTTCATAACTGTTGGTCAAACGGTATAACTGTTCAAGCTGTTCCGCGGAAGGTGGATCTTTCTTAATGTCCTGCCTTTCAAATTTAGGGGAAAGGGAAAGTTCGTCCATTACCCTTTTACAGGTATTGCAGGTGGAGAGAAAATATATTTTATGCATAATAAGTTTAGTAAAATCATTTGATTCGCAAAAAGGGTTTGGCCTCTTCACGGGAAATTTTCAGTTCAATCGGGCCTTCGGCATAGCTGGCAATATCGTACTGGTTGTATATAAAAATCAAACTGTCTGGGGTAAATCCTGCCGCGGGGGGCAGATAGAACTTCTCGTCCTCAAACCAAAATCCTGTGTTGTTGATTGATTCATCTAAAGCGATTTTCTGCTGGGCGCGGAATTTTTTTTCGGCAAAAGCCACAAATTCATCCCTATTTTTGAAGAGCTGGTCAAAAGACAGTTCCTCGCCCGTGGTAGGATCAAGGTTTAAAAAGGAGGTGGTGCCATATCCGTGTGCCCCGCCGGTGTAAAGGTATTGCCGTAGCTCCAGACACAGATGGTGGGGAGCGTTGTAAATTTCATTAACCGAAATCTCGGCGAAATATTCACCAGCCATATCGGGAAATTGGGCCCGGTCATCAAAATAAACAGTCACAAATTCTGTTGCTGCTTCTTTGATTGTTTTTGCCGAAGAAACGGCATCTTCCTTAAAAGAAAGGGAATTGATGATAAAACTGTCTATCTTTTTATTGATACTTTCTGCGATTTGCGCATCGCCAAATACGTGAATGTAATTCAGGGTAATTTCGGGACAGATCCTCTCACGGCAAATATCGAGATCGTTTTCCGTGAGGCTCTCCGCCTCCACTTCTACCTTCCGTTCTTTATCACATGCGGTCACTGCAAGGCCCAGCAGAAAAAATAGAATAATTGTGTTTCTCATGGATAGAATTATCGAAAATTTGGTAATGGCAATATGAAACCCCTGCTTGCACATTTCAAAAGTAAGAACTTTAAAATCAGGGAGTGCAAAAAAATTATTAAATCGATTGCAAGTGTTTTTCTTTCCTTAATTTTCCGGTGAGAATTGGCAAAAAGGAGCAAACCAGAAGAATTAAAATTATGAAATTCAATACCAAGACCATTCACGGGGGCCAAGAACCCGACAAAGCCTATGGCGCGGTGATGCCGCCCATTTACCAAACCTCCACCTACGCCCAAAGCACCCCCGGAGGCCATAAGGGATACGAGTATTCCCGAAGCCATAATCCTACCCGATCTGCTTTGGAACGGGCGGTGGCCAGCTTGGAAGACGGTGGGTTTGGAATTGCATTTGGCAGTGGATTGGCCGCCATAGACGCCGTATTAAAGCTATTGAAATCGGGCGATGAGGTTATTTCTACCAGCGACCTGTACGGAGGTAGCTATAGGCTCTTTACCCAAATCTATGAAGGCTTCGGGATCAAATTTCATTTTGTGAATATGGAAAACCCAGCTCATCTGGAATCTTACATCAATGGGAGGACCAAATTGGTTTGGGTGGAGACTCCCACCAATCCCATGATGAACATCATCGACATTAAAGCCGTAGCTGAGATTGCAAAAAAGCACTCACTTCTGCTTGCCGTGGACAACACTTTTGCCACTCCTTACCTGCAGCAGCCCCTCAATTTGGGCGCAGACATTGTAATGCACAGTGCCACGAAATATTTGGGAGGGCATAGCGATGTGGTATTGGGCGGATTGGCGGTAAAGGATAAGGCGTTGGCAGAAGAATTGTATTTTATCCAAAAAGCCAGCGGTGCCATCTGCGGGCCACAGGACAGTTTTTTGGTATTGCGCGGCCTGAAGACTCTGCATGTGCGCATGCAGAGGCATTGCGAAAACGGCAGGGCAGTGGCCGAATTCCTGACGAACCATGACCGGATTGAAAAAGTGTATTGGCCCGGGTTTAAGGACCATCCCAACCATAAAGTGGCGCAAGAACAGATGAAGGATTTTGGCGGAATGCTATCTTTTGCCACCAAAGGCAACCATCTTGAAGAGGCGATACGGATTGTGGAAAGACTTAAAATTTTCACCCTGGCACCTGACTTCCTAATTTTAACACCCAAAATCAAAAAGCTCATCTAAGAGCTTATGTTCTGGGGTCAATAGGAGCGTTTTTATTATTTTTTCTTTTGTCGTTGGCGTAATGATTTCTATCTGATAAATACTCTGTAAAATCTCGATGACTTTCTCTGGGGATAAGGAGGACTTCTTTTCTTTGAGCCGTCTTTCAAGTTCCTT
>JACDJB010000271.1_pt1 | contig 62141 bp, 56 predicted proteins | sample 7454121 | NCBI WGS metagenome assembly JACDJB01 (sample SAMN14253290, study PRJNA609438) | sludge metagenome | isolation source: sludge after 25d culture with pyrite | collected 2018-12-20 | reverse complement strand
AGAAAACCTTTGGGTAAGCAGGTAAGTACATTTTTTAATGATAATTACCTTTATAAAGATAGAATAAGTAAGCTTGACCTTCATTTAAATCTTCTAGATAGGGATAATATTTCTACACGAGAGATTGCAGAAGTGATTGATCGGGCGAAGCTAAAGAATGATCATTTCACCTACACTCTGTATGGAAATGAATATGACCAACTGATGACTTCTAATGATAGTGACATTACATTTAACGATGAGGGTAATATCTTTTACATTAAAATCAATGAATTCGCTAAAACAACGGATGATAAAATGATTAAAGAACTAGATACGATTCAAAAACCAGAGGAAAAAGTACTAGTAATTGATTTACGGGAGAACCCAGGAGGTTTGTGGGAGAGTGCAAATAACATTTTAGATGCTCTTCTACCAAGATGCGTCTCAAGTTCGTTGATATACTACGATGGCACAATGAAGAATTATTACTCGGATGCCTCATTTATCAAATTTAAAAAAATCTATATTTTTGTAAATGAGAATACTGCTAGCGCAGCTGAACTGCTGACTCTAAGTTTAAAGACATACTTAAGCAACGTTACGATTGTGGGTCGCAATACTATTGGGAAGGAAGTTGGTCAGGAGGTTTTTGAAGACAAGAAGAAAAAGATTTTACTCTACGTTGTAAGTCATTATTGGCATGTTAAGCAAAACAACATTATAAACACCAATATTAAACCGGATATTTATATTAAAGATAATCAACTTGAAAGTTTTATGAGAGCTGTTAAATTCGAATAGTATCATCTATAAAGGGAGCGTCTACGAACCATCGTTGTTCTAGACGCTTCTTTTTTTCACTCTAACCAGTTCAAGCTAGCTATGGCCCCTTTTTAACTCTGAGAAAAATTGGACGTACCTAATATATCAACAATGAATATTTTAATTGATATCAGGAGTTTGCTTCATACAATAACTAAGAGTGTTCAGTGAAATGGGAGGGGCGACATGAAAGCACTAGATGTAGCTGATATTATAAAAGTAATAGACGGGGATCTACGGACAGTAAACAATAACTTTCTCATTCGTAACGCTGTACGGCGGTCACGAGAACTGAAAGAGAATACGTTGTACTTCCATCTCTATAAAAATAGAAAATTAAATTGGACCCAATTAAACAATCATAAAACCATCGTGATCGTTACAGAGGATGCTAGTGTTTTCGAAAGGATAAAAGAGGCTGTGCCCATTGTCCAAGTGAAGAACATACAAGAAGCCTATTGGAATTTCGTTGAGTATTATCGCGGTCTGTTTGAAATCCCAATTATAGGGATTACTGGAACATGTGGTAAATCAACAACAAAAGAAATGATTAAACATATTTTATCTGCTCAGCTTAACGTTCGAGCAACCTATAAAAGCAATAATGGACCGAGCACAAATTTTCGCTATTTGATGCAGATTGATGATCATACGCAAGCCGCTGTGATAGAGATGGCGGTGATTAATCCTGGGGATGTAGCCAAAAGCTGTAGACATTTCAAACCGCAGATTCGGGTTTTGCTAAATATCGGAACATATCATTTGGTAGGCTGCAAGACTCCAGAAAATTATATCAAAGCTAAAGCGGAAATCCTGACTGACATAGACCCAATAAATGATGTTCTCATCGTAAATGAGGATGACGAAAATATTAAAAAAATAGACCTCAGCGATTGCAAGCGAGTCATCTCTTTTGGCTATCAAGATCATTGCCATTGGCAAGCAAAAAAAGTTAAATCAGACGAAAATGGGACGTCATTTTTCTTAACCTACGACAATCACGATTATAAAGTGTTTGTGCCCGGCCTTGGACAGCATAATGTGTATAATGCATTAGCAGCATTAGCAGCAGTAAAAGAAGTGGGTGTAGATTTAGAGGATGCAATTGAAAGGTTACAGACATTTACCCATCTTGAAAAGCATTTGGAGGTACGAGAGGGTCCCAATCGTTGTACCATTATAGATGATAATTGGAATAATACTCCACCCTCTATGGAAGCGGCTCTTCGATCCCTATCAGCATTAGCTGGTAAGAAACACAAGATCGCGGTCCTAGGATATATGTACAATTTAGGCACAAGCAAGTATGCCAGGGAGCAATACGCCCAATTGGGCAAGATTGTAGCAGAGGTTGGTGTAGATACACTCGTTGTAATAGGGGATAAGCCAATAGAAATTGGAAAGAAAGCGATCGAATCAGGTATGGATGAGAAAAAGGTATATTTTATAAAGCGGGGCGCAGAAGTTCCACAATTACTGGCTCCGCTATTAAACAAAAACACCGTTGTCCTGTTAAAGGCTCCAGAGGATGGCGTTACATTGTAGTATGAGCAAAGCATGGGAGAGGGGTTGGATGAAAAAGCCTTGCCTCGTTATCGATTTAAGGAAAATAGCGTATAATACACACACGATCGTCAACTTATGTAGAAGTCATGGCATCGAAGTGGTAGGCGTTACAAAGGGAGTTTGTGCTCATCCACTCATTATCAAGGTGTTGCAAAATAGTGGTATACGGAAGTTCGCCGATGCAAGGCTGATGAATCTGATTAATCTTAGAAAAGCAGGCATTGAGGGTGAATTTGCCTTATTACGTGTGCCGATGATATCAGAAGCGATGGAAGCCGTTTACCATGTTGATCTTAGTTATCAATCAGAAATCGAAGTGATTGAGGCGTTTCATAAGGCTGCGCAAAAACTGAATAAGATTCATAAGGTCATATTAATGATGGAGGTGGGGGATTTACGAGAAGGGATCATGCCCAATGAATTGGATACGATGCTTCCTCAAATCCTTACGTATTCTCATATTCAGTTACTAGGATTGGCTATTAATATAGGATGTTTTAGTGGTTTACGTCCTTCATACCAACACACCTCTATCCTAGTGGAGTTAAAGGAGTATTTGAAAAGTAAATACCAGCTTCATCTACCTATTTTGTCAGGTGGAGCATCAACTTCCTTGAATCTACTAAATAAGGGAGAGCTTCCTCCAGGGATTAATGAATTACGAATAGGAGAAGCCATTTTTCTTGCAGGTGTTTCATCTGGAGTAACGATACCGGGTGGTTTTCACGACGCGTTTGAATTGGTGGCGGATATTATAGAAATTCGTGATAAACCATCCATCCCCATAGGAGAAAGAAACCTAGGTCCAATCGGCGGTAATCCCCATTATATTGACAAAGGTATCCGAAAACGAGCGGTTTTTGCTATTGGTCAGCAGGATGTGCCTTTTCAGACGATTACTCCTAAACTCTCAGGAATAGAAATATTGGGAGCCAGCAGTGATCATATGATCGTGGATATAACCGATGCTCCATTTCCATTACGTGTGGGTGATTCAGTCTCCTATTTCCCAAATTATAAGGGACTTTTAGCGCTGATGACTTCTCCGTATGTAGAAAAGTATTATTTATAATTATTAGATTTCAAAATTACCCTTCCCCACCTAGTTTTTAATATGTTTTTTTGCTAGAGTAAATTCTAATAATACTAATATGTTGCGTAAAAGAGAGGGAAAATGTTGCACAAATATCGACCAAAGAAAATACGTGAGAGTGGTATCGTAATCGGAAGACTCCCGATCGGAAAGAAAAACTGTATTACCGATGTTGAAGGAGTGCGAGTTGGTCATGTTACGTTGGATTATCCTTTAGGAAACGATGGGGAGTACGCTTGCACTGGTGTGACAGCGATATTACCACATAGCGAGAATCTATTTAAAGAGAAGGTAACGGCAGCGAGCTATGTCTTAAATGGGTTTGGTAAAACAACTGGATTGATTCAAGTTAATGAATTGGGAGTGATTGAATCTCCCATTATGTTGACGAATACGTTCGCGGTACCTGCGGTTACTCAAGGGACGTTACAGTATATGCTAGAGGAGAATCCAGAGATCGGAGAAACTACGGGTACGATCAATACCGTTATAGGTGAATGCAATGATAGTAGGCTAAACTCAATTCGCCTTATGACTGTACAACCAGAGCATGCGGTCGAAGCCATCAAACAGGCTTCTAGTAATACTGCTGCAGAAGGTGCTGTCGGAGCGGGAAAGGGAATGATCTGCTTTGGCTATAAAGGTGGTATTGGTTCTTCGTCACGGGTTATAAAAGATGATAAAAGTAAACTTTCATACACAGTTGGATGCCTTGTGCTTAGTAATTTTGGTAGAGAGGAAGAGTTTCAAAGCAAGAAATATACAACGTTACAAGTGGATCATATTGATGCTTTAGAGAATCCAACAGATGGATCGATCATTATTGTGTTAGCTACAGATGCTCCACTGAGTAGTAGGCAGCTGCAAAGAGTTGCCAAGCGATGCGGGATTGGACTTGGTAGAACTGGCAGTCATTTTAATCATGGAAGCGGGGACATCGTAATCGCTTTTTCCACAGCTCATAAGATCCCTCATTATACTGAAGAAATCATAGAAACACGTCAGCAGCTTAGAGAAGACCATCCACTTATGAATCTACTATTTACGGCAGCAGCAGAGGCTACAGAAGAAGCGATCATTAACTCACTCTCTCAAGCAGTGACCACAACAGGTAGAAATGGACAAGTCGTTCATGCCTATCGTTTTTTTGCTTCGCCTAGTTTATAGATTATGATCCAAACCCATGTCTTTATGATGTGGGTTGAAATGTACCTATTGGAGGGGGATTATGCAACATCTAGACTCATTTAAGAACAGAGTTATTGGCGCTTATGGTGAGATAGGAAGGACTTGGCTAGAGACGCTTGAAATACGTGTAGAAACCTTTTTAGCTAGATGGGAGCTCACGTTAGAGTCCGTTGTGCCAAATCTCTCCTATAATTATGTAGCAAAAGTGGTAGATTCAGAAGGAACGCGCTTGATTTTGAAGCTAGGCGTACCAAATTATGATTTTCAAAATGAGGTTCGTTGCCTCCAAGCTTATGATGGCAATGGATGTGTTAAACTCATCAAGACGGATGTCAAGCATGGGGCTATGCTTCTTGATCGGCTAGAGCCAGGAATTATGCTTACAGCTGAGACAGATGAAGAAGCGGTCATCCACCACTACATCAAGGTATGGAAGGCGATCCGTAGACCTTTGCCTACTGGAGCAATATTTCCTTCAATCATGGATTGGGCTACTGGTCTTATACGTTATAAGGAGCGCTATCAAGGGTCAGATGCTCCGATTTCGATCGAAGCTGTAAATCTAGCAGAACAATGGTTTCAGGAATTGGCAGAAACTTCGGAGGGACCAGAACTACTTCATGGGGATTTGCATCATGAGAACATTCTGTATTCTGAGCATCAAGGGTGGTTGGCCATCGATCCTAAGGGTGTTACAGGAGATCTTTATTTCGATATTGTTTCCTTTTTGATCAATCAGCTTCACAATAAGCCGAATCCAAAGGATCTACTGAAGCTTCGTATCGATCTGCTTTGTAAAGAGCTACAACTAGATCGAGCTCGACTACTTAAAGCAGCTGCAGCCATGTCTACCCTTTTTGCCTGTTGGGGAATTGACGACCAATCTGATTGGGAAACTACATATCAGACTGTACAATGGTTTCAGGAGTTTATTGTTGCTACGTGACTGGGGACTAAGAGAGTCCATGAATATGTTATACTATTTTGAAATGGAGGAGGGACTTTCATGGAGAAAATGGAGTTAAGAGGGATTCAGGACATATACCCAGATGAATTTGCTTGGTGTTATGGCTGTGGACGAAAAAATGATGCAGGTCATCAATTTCGGACGAATTGGCAAGGGGACAATACGGTTACAATTTATACGCCACTACCAGAGCATACAGCCATTCCGGGCTTTGTATATGGTGGGGTGATCGCTTCACTGATAGATTGTCATGGTACAGGATCTGCATCTCTAGCCCTGCATCGCAAAAATGGGCATGAGATAGGAGATGGCGCGGAACCGCCTCGATTTGTGACCGCTTCCCTCAAGGTGGACTTTATCAAGCCAACTCCACAGGCGGTAGCTTTAAAAGCGGTTGGCACGATTCATGAGATTCATCCAAAAAAGTGGAAGGTTGATACTGAGGTATATGCAGGTGATACGCAATGTGCCCGTGGAGAAGTGATCGCTGTAGTGATGCCGAGTACATTCTTAGTAAAAGAATAGTGGCAAGTAAATAAATATTGTTGTCAAACCCGCAGAGAATGCGGGTTTTTTGCTGTTTTCGATGCAAATAATCTCTTAACTCTACTATGCTTCCGACGGATATAAAATATGAATGAAGCATCAAGAACTTAGCACTGTTCATGACGCTTTATTATTATATTGTATTGACACAATCAAGAGTATATGATATTTAAAGTAGTAATTAGCACTCTTGTGTTTAGAGTGCTAATTGTGTGCCGACATCATTACAAACCTGTGATAGGACTAATTGACCAAGATACTGAAAGGAGCTTTAACAATGGCAAAAAAAGAGTTTCAGACTGAATCCAAGCGATTACTAGAAATGATGATTCACTCTATTTATTCGAACAAGGAGATTTTTTTACGAGAATTGATCTCTAACTCCAGTGATGCAATTGACAAAATGTATTACAAGGCTTTAACGGATGATAGCCTAAGCTTTGACAAAGAAAGCTATTACATAAAGGTAATTGCGGACAAGGCGAATCGAACCCTGACGATCATGGATACAGGGATTGGTATGACGGGAGAGGAGCTAGAGAATAACTTAGGGATCATTGCCAAGAGTGGTTCTTTAGCGTTCAAAAATGAGAATGAGCTAAAGGATGGCCATAATATTATTGGTCAATTTGGAGTAGGTTTTTATTCTGCATTTATGGTTGCAGATGCTGTAACTGTAATTAGTAAAGCATTAGGAGCGGAGCAGGCATATAAATGGGAGTCTACTGGGGCTGATGGATATACAATCGTTCCATTTGAGAAGGAATCCGTAGGAACTGAAATTATCCTAAAGATCAAAGAAAATAGCGAAGAGGAGAACTACGATGAGTATCTTGACGAGTATCGCCTTCGCGCTATCATCAAAAAACACTCCGATTTCATTCGTTACCCAATCAAGATGGATGTTACCAAGCATGTGCCAAAGGAAGGTAGCGAGGATTTAGAAGAGGTTCGTGAAGAAGAAATTATCAATAGCATGGTTCCGATCTGGAGAAAGAACAAAAATGAGCTTACTTTAGAGGATTACAACAATTTTTATATGGAGAAGCGATACGGCTTTGACAAGCCAATCAAGCATATCCATCTTAGCGTCGATGGTGCTGTGAGATATAACGCTATATTGTTTATCCCAGAAAACATTCCGTTTGACTACTACACAAAGGAATATGAGAAGGGGCTAGAGCTCTATTCCAATGGTGTCTTGATCATGAGCAAATCTGGAGATTTATTGCCTGACCATTTTAGCTTTGTAAAAGGTATGGTTGATTCTGAGGATTTATCCCTCAATATATCTCGGGAGATCTTACAGCAGGATCGCCAATTAAAGCTTATCGCTAAAAACATCAAATCCAAAATTGCAGGCGCCTTACAAAGCTTGTTAAAGGATGAACGCGAACAGTATGAAAAATTCTATAAGTCCTTTGGTAGACAATTAAAATATGGGGTCTACAATGACTTTGGCGCCAATAAAGAAGAGCTTCAAGATTTGCTGCTATTTTATTCATCTACAGAAAAGAAGATGGTCACTTTAGGTGAGTATGTTGCGAGAATGCCAGAGGATCAAAAGTATATTTATTATGCCTCTGGAGAGTCCTATGATCGTATTGAGAAGCTGCCACAGACAGAATTGGTCGCTGAAAAAGGGTATGAAATCCTATATTTCACCGATGATATTGATGAGTTCGCGATCCGTATGCTGATGAACTACAAGGAGAAGGAATTTAGATCGGTATCTAGTGGTGACTTGGGTATTGAAACCGATGAAAGCCAAAAGGAAACAGCTTCAGATGAAAGTGAAAATAAAGAACTGTTTGATCAGATGAAAGAGATTTTAGCAGGGAAGGTAAAGGATGTAAAAGTTTCTAAGAGGTTAAAGAGCCACCCTGTATGCTTAGCATCGGATGGTGAAGTATCGATCGAAATGGAAAAAGTATTACGAGCGATGCCGAACAACCAAAACATTGAAGCAGAAAAGGTATTAGAAATCAACCCGAATCATCAGGTGTTCCAATCATTAAAGTCAGCTTTTGCATCAGATAAAGAGAAGCTAAGCCTGTATACGCATCTATTATACAATCAGGCATTACTAATCGAAGGGTTACCAATCCAAGACCCAGTAGAGTTTACAAATGATATCTGCAAAATAATGGTGTAATAATAAATGGAGCATGGGCTTAAGCCTATGCTCTATTTTTATGTCCTGCCATCATTTCTGCTCTCCCCCTCTTTTATGTAGTGGTTCACTTGTCTAAATTTCATTTTGTTGCATTGCGTGTATTCCTGTTAGTAATGTTTCAATCAATACATGTAGGGTAGTGTCGATATCTAGTGGTAGTCCGAATCCATTACTCTGTTCCAAAGAAGCGAATCCATGAAGCATACTGCGAAATACGCGTACAGCATGCAATGCCTTTTCTTTCTCTAAGCCATAGTGTTGCATTACGCGCGTAGTAAGGCGAACAATTTTCTCAGCTGCTATTTGTAGTTCCTCCTCTTCGGGAGCTGGGGCACTTAATGTAGCTGTATATAAGCCCGGATGAGCGCGAGCGAATGAAATATATGCTATAGCAATAGCGCGAATGGCATCGTTACCCGACCTCCCAATTGCTGCCTGAGTTAATACTTCGTTTAGCTGTTCTAGTCCATAAAGAGTGAGCTTCATACGTAGACCAGGAAGTCCGTCAATATGGTTATATAAGGATGGCGAGCGAACTCCTAGTTTTTTGGCGAGGGCAGCTAGAGTAACTTCTTCTAGACCCTCTGAATCGGCGATTTCAGTCGCTGCATGTAGGATTGTCATGAGATCAAGACCAGCTATTGTTGACATATATAATTCCTCCGTTTGCTTAGTTTTGATTGAGCTTCCGTTCCGCATAGGTTATAGCGTGATGAATTGCTTCCATAGGTTGACTGAGCATGTGCCCATGACCTGGGGCTAGTAGCGAAGGCTGATATTGCAGTATCTTTCGCGCGCTTTCCAATGCAATGTGCGGATTCCATGTCCCAAAGGCTGGGAATGGAAAAAATGGTCGTATTTGCCCTGCTACAGCTATTCCACCTCTCGTTTGTAAAGCATCACCTACGATAAACGCATTGTTACGCGTATCCAGAAATGACATCAAACCAGGTGTATGTCCAGGAGTAGCTACAGCTAACAGTGATCCAATGCAGTCCCCATCCTGTAGTAAAACATCAGCTCTAGTCTTTAGTTTCTTTGGTATTCCTCCTCGAATCGGTGTTTGTGGCTCACTCGGATCGAGTGATGTGTCACCATTCATTAGGCGGGCATCCCTAACAGAAATATAAACTGGGACATCAGGTAGTACTAGTTTGAGTGAGTCGAGAGCGCCAACATGGTCATCATGCGCATGGGTTAATAGAATACGAGTAATCGGCTTTCCGATATTGCGCGCAGCCTGCAAAATTCTTTTGGCGCCATAAGGTAGCGCTGCATCGATCAATGTTAATTCATCTTTTTCTTCAACTAAATAACAATTGACTGGGAAAAGTCGCGGTAAAAAGGCAAGCTGGAAAACAGTCTTATCATGAGAAACTCTCATAGGCTATCCCCGTTTCAGAATAAACTAATAATATTAGTATCAATATAACTAATTGTATTAGTTTATGCAAGCGGTATTTTTATATTTGGATTTCAAATTATGTAAGAGCCTTTAAAATAGATAAACTGATTAAAATACAGTTAAAATAGATGTATTCATATAGAAGTGAAATAAATATAAGCATAGGGAGGCTTTTTCATGAGTAGCGCTAGTATCTTTCAGCGAGAGATCAAAAGGGTGTGGAAGGTTAATTATCATCATCAGAGCCCGACGCATAAAGTAGGCTGGTTATTGGAACCGGGAAATTGGGAGGAATTCGATCCTTTTTTAATAATGGCTGAGGATTGGTTTCAAAAAGGTGATTTTGGTTTACATCCTCATCGTGGAATGGAAACAGTAACCTATGTGATTGAAGGAAAACTAGAACATTTTGATAATAAATCGGGTTCAGGGGAGCTGCTTGCTGGCGATGTTCAATGGATGACTGCTGGTAGTGGTGTGATTCATATTGAAGAACCACCTGAGGGAGAGATGGTTCATACTTTACAGCTATGGGTTAATCTTCCGAGTGAAAAGAAAATGACACAGCCACGTTATCAAAACCTACGTAGTCAACATATGCCTGTTCGACAGGAAGAAGGAGCAGTTGTTCGAGTATTTTCTGGATCATCAGGGGATGTTACTTCCGATACGCAAAACCATACTCCGGTGACCATGGTGGAAATACAACTGGAGCAAGGTAAGACAATAACCCAGGCTCTCCATGGAAGCTATAATGGATTTATATATGTGTTAGAGGGAGAAGGTATTTTTGGCAGTAATGAAACGGTTGCGGAGCAGGGGCAAGTACTATGGCTGGGTTCAGCTAAAGAGAGTAAGGATAGTGAGGTAAATATCAGAGCAAGTAGCCCCCTTCGTGTATTGTTATACGCGGGTCAACCAATTAAAGAAAAGGTAGTCGCTCGGGGGCCATTTGTAATGAATTCAGATGAAGAAATCCTACAAGCGTACAAAGATTATCAAGAGGGCAAATTTGCAAAATAGAACAACAAGCAGAGCATGGACATATCCTATGCTCTATTTTTGTAATCTGATAAGGTAATATATTATAAAAAAATGTTGGTTACAAAAAGTAAGTTAGTGTACAATGGAAAGTGATGACGCGAATTACTACTTTCATTACGAAAGGAAGGAATGTAATATGAACGATCAGTTTCATCAAAAACCAGTGACATATGTTGAAGAGGTCAATGTTAAGGTAAAGGATTTAGGAGCTTCTCTTACCTTTTATCAAAATATTATTGGCTTACAAGTATTGGAGCAAACGGATCATAAAGCCGTCTTAACAGCAGATGGTAAAAAACCGTTAGTAATACTAGAGCAGCCAGTCGACGTTATCCTTAAAACAGGGCGCTTTTCTGGGCTTTATCACTTTGCACTCTTGCTACCAACTCGCGCCGATTTATCCGTCTTTCTGCGTCATTTACTCGAAACGAGAGTTCCATTTGGAGCTGCGGATCATTATGTAAGTGAAGCATTATACATTAACGATCCCGATGGAAACGGCATTGAGATCTATCGAGATCGTCCATCTACTGAATGGACTTGGAAGGGCGAGATAGTAGAAATGGCAACAGAGCAGTTAGATGGTGAGGGCATTCTAGCTGAGAGTGATGCACCGTGGACGGGTTTATCAGCAGACACGATTATGGGGCATATTCATCTACATGTTGGAGATTTAAAAAAAGCGGAGGAGTTTTATACGAGAGGGCTTGGCTTCGATGTTGTCAGCTATTATCCACAAGCGGTTTTTCTGGCATCGGGAGGCTACCATCACCATATCGCGATTAATACATGGCAGGGAGTGGGTGCTCCAAAACCGCCAAAAAACAGTGTTGGTCTTAACTGGTATACACTCGTTTATGCCGATCAAGAAGCTCGAGAGCAGATTATTCAACAATTGCAGCAATTAGGAGCTTCAGTAGAAACGAAGAATGATTACTATGTCACCTATGACCCATCAGGTAATCAGATCCGTCTGCTCATTTAACTGCATAGGAGGAGAAAAAGATGAACAAACAAGTAATCGTTTATACGACAAAGGATTGTATTGAATGCACTCTAGTCAATCAAATGTTGATTCATCTAAATATTCCATTTGAGCTAAGAGATGTTACCGTTGACCCTCAATATCAAATGGAAGTAGAAAAGCTAGGATTTTTGGGGGTGCCTGTTACAGTAATAGGTGAGCAAGCAGTCAAGGGCTATCACCCTGAAGAAATAAAAAAACTATTAGAAAGTAAATAAAGGAGAATTGTTTATAAGCTCTTTGCGATGATGCAAAGGGCTTTTTCTTTGTAAAAAAAGGTAAATAGAAAGAGATCAGGAATAATAGTTTTTAACGATAGCGTATTAGGAAAATTCTAAAGAGGTGATGCGAATGAGGTATGATGTGATAGACGTTAGGAGGATTACAAACGGACCTATCGGGACGAGTACTAAATTCCTCGGGGGAAGCTGTCCCTAGGCTTTTATGCCGCAGGTGAAGTAGCGGGATTTGGAGGAGGCGGAGTGCATGGTTATCGTGCACTTGAAGGAACATTCCTTGGCGGTTGCCTCTTTACAGGGCGTGTGGCTGGCCGCTCGATTGCAGGTTCATTAAGCTAAGAAAATAGCGCAATCGAGCCAGCCAAGAGTACACGATTAATTCAAGATCGATAGTGAAGCTTTATCTTTGCTCATAGTGATCGTTTTCATATTATGTGCGATGCAAAATTGCGCACTGTAGTAGGTGATCATGATGATTTGACTTGAGAAAGCGACATCCGTGACAAACATGTTCCAAGCCAAAATCGAGTCTGAGATCATAAAGAGAATGCTGCCAATGATTAGCCACAGCTGTCCAGTCATAATCGCAGACCAAGCCATTAAGGAGATGACGAAAATATATAGGAGCACAGGGATGATGAGCGCCTCGTTTCCAGACATATTTAAGGCTTCTATCATCCTCCAGCTCATAAATGCTGCAAATAGAGCAAGTGGGATGAATGAATAGAATCGGAATCTAGAATACTGCCAGCTGCGGAAAAAACCTGTCATATAAAAGAGATGACCAATAAGAAATGCAGTAAGACCAATGACAAACCACACCAAGAGCCCATCACCAAGCATGCCGAAAAATAAACCAATGAATATTATCCAGTGAATACTCGTTTTCTTTGTTGGCATCCGTAGATAGGCATACAACAAAATGAGCCACATGGGAATCAGCTTAAACAGCAGCTTGACGATAAATGGCTCAGTAGGAATGACGAAAATATACAGCATGCCCATCACAGCAATGAGAAACGGCAATCCATATTTCAAAACAAACACCTCCATCATATTCTTAAATACTTGTAATAAAACATTCGCCTTATTTACAATAAATTCCTCCTAAATTATCGATGGATTGGTTATTATATAACTAGTATTTGTGTCGATTACTCATTGAAAGGAGATCGGAATATGGCTTTAGTAAAGGATAAGGTAGCGATCATTACAGGTGCAGGCAGTGGGATGGGACGAGAAGAAGCGCTTTTACTTGCTCAAGAAGGCGCATATGTAGTAGCGACGGATATTAATGAGGATGCTGTTCAAAAGGTCGTCGAGGAGATTGGAGCAGCAGGTGGTACAGCTACAGCCTTCCAACATAATGTCGGTTCAGAAGAAGACTGGATCAGAGTGGTAGACAGTACCATTCAGAAATATAGCAAAATAGATGTGCTCGTGAACAATGCAGGGATCTCCTTCCCACCGGGGTTACTAGAGACTACTATGGAACAATGGAATCGGGTTATGAATATTAATTTGGCGAGTGTCTTCTTAGGTATGAAGCATGTCGTTCCACATATGCAAAACAGTGGCAGTGGCTCGATCATCAATATTTCCTCGATCGCTGGACTTACGGGTGGTAGTGGTGCAGGAGCATATACGGCTTCGAAAGGTGCTGTACGTTTGCTTTCCAAAGCGGCTGCCGTTGATTTCGGGAAACATAATATCCGTGTAAACTCAATTCACCCTGGCTTTATCGAAACTCCGATGAGTGCAGAGTTTATCAATAATGAGCAAATGCTTAAGTGGTTCCTCTCGCAAACAGCACTACCTAGAGTAGGACAGGCTTCGGAAGTGGCTCAGGCAGTACTATTCCTAGCATCTGATGCTTCATCCTATATAACAGGGATCGAACTACCTGTCGATGGTGGCGTTACAGCTAAATAACGGCTAGCATCTCGAATATACCGAACAGTTAAATCCATCCGAAAATGGGTGGATTTTTTGTCTTTATCGGTGATTAAAGAAATGGTAAAATCATTGGAATGGGATCTTGGTATACTGAGGAGGAATTCTAGTATGAAAAAAGTAGTGATCGCACTTGGCGGTAATGCAATCTTGCAACCGAAACAGGAAGCAACGTACGAGATCCAAAAGGAGAATGTGCGGAAAAGCTGTGAGGTAATCGCGAAAGTGATTGAGAGTGGCTATCAGGTGATCATTACTCATGGTAATGGTCCGCAGGTTGGCAATATTTTGCGCCAAAATGAAGAGGCAAAGCATGTAGTTCCTCCGTTTCCGCTGGATGTTTGTAGCGCTGAATCACAGGGATTTATTGGCTATATGATTGAGAATTCATTACGAAATGAATTGCATCGGTTAGGCATCGATAAGCAGGTCATCACTTTATTAACAGAAGTCAAGGTTTCTGCAGATGACCCTGCCTTTTTGAATCCATCGAAACCGATTGGTGTTTTTTATAATGAGGAAGAAGCAAAAAAATTGGCTGCCGAAAAAAATTGGGTTGTCAAAGAGGATGCAGGTCGTGGCTGGCGCAGAGTAGTCGCCTCACCGATTCCACAGTCGATCATAGGTGCTAATATTGTAAGGAGCCTCACAGATCTAGGACATATTGTGATCTCTTCCGGTGGTGGTGGTATTCCCGTTGTCGAGCAAGAGAAAGGTGAATTGGTAGGGATTGAAGCTGTAATTGATAAGGATCGTAGTGGCTTTAAGCTCGCACAAGAGGTAGGGGCCGATATATTTATGATCTTGACCGACGTGGAAAATGTCTATGTTCATTATGGAAAACCAGAACAAAAAGCACTTTATGATATTTCTCTGCAAGAAATTAAGCAATATGCGGAAGAAGGGCATTTTAAAGCAGGTAGTATGGGACCAAAGGTTGAAGCGGCAATCGCTTTTGCCGAAACAGGTGGAACGGCCATCATATGCTCACTTGAAAAAGCAGATGCAGCATTACGTGGAGAGCTAGGAACTAGAATTATAGGATAATGAGTCGACTTTGCTAACCTAATCATGTTTAGGTTAGCTTTTTTGTGACATGAAATGCAAAAAGTTGTATGATATGGGTTAAGAGATCTAACGAGGTGAGTGTATGAATCATAAGGCTGTAATCTTAGGAACGAACTATTATATAGGGCTTAGCGTAATTCGCGGCTTAGGGGTTCATGGTATTTATACAGTAGCAGTTGATTATTCGTCCGAGAATACATATGGTGCGAAATCCAAATACTGCAGCGAGCGATTGATTTCACCTCATTATAAGGAAGATCCCGACGGTTTAATCCGTTTTCTCATCGAATATGCACAGAAACAAAGTGTACCTCCTGTATTGATCCCATGTCATGATAATTATGTTGAGATTGTTGATCAATATTTGGACGAGCTTAAGAAATATTACTTGATTCCACAAACTGAACAAGGTCTCTATACCAAGCTGATGAACAAAGAATCCGTCCATCGTTTGGCTGAGGAGCATGGCGTTTTGGTGCCGGAAACGATTCGGGTAACTGAGGACAATTACCTTGATAAAGTGGATGAAATCATTAAATATCCATGTGCTGTAAAGCCGGTCGATTCACCAGCATTTATGGCTAAATTCAGCAAAAAGCTTTTTTTAGTGAACAATCGCAAGGAATTGATTGCTGCGGTTGTCAAAGCTGAGGAGGCTGGCTTTGAAGTGATCATCCAGCGTATCATTCCTGGCTTTGACGATCATATGTATACGTTTGACGCTTATATAAACCAAGAGGGCAAGGTGACTCATTGGACAACCTGCCAAAAGTATCGCCAATATCCAATTAACTTTGGGGCTTCTGTGTATACCGGGCAAAAATATGTTCCGGAGCTGTATAATATTGGGGCCAAATTTTTAGAGGCGATTGGGTTTAAAGGCTTTGCCGAAATTGAATTTAAGAAGGATGCGGAAACGGGCAAATTCTATCTCATAGAGGTCAATGTGAGAATCACCAATTTCGATACTCTTTTACATAAAGTAGGACTCAATATGCCTTATATCACCTATCGTGAGCTGACAGGCTCCCCTGTGGAACCCAAAGCAATAACGGAGGATCGAAATATCGTATTTTGGTATCTATACGAGGATATATTAGCAATAAGGGACTATTTACGAACGAAACAGCTTACAATTAAAGAGATCCTTCTTTCACTCTTGAAACGTAAAGCACCAGCGATTTGGAGCTGGCGTGATCCGATGCCTGCTTTCTCATTTTTAGGCATAATTATAGGTAAAGTTATTGCAAAAATTAAGAAGAGATAATAGGAGTTTTCATTAGATGGCAAAATTAAGCGAGCTCTTACAAGCGATTGAGGTTGAACAGACATTATATGAGCGAGATATGGATATATACGGTGTTTCCTACCATTCGCAAAAGGTAGCAAAGGGACATTTGTTTGTCTGTATCAAAGGCTATAAAACAGATGGGCATAAATATTTATCACAAGCAGTAGCAAATGGAGCTACTGCAGCTGTTGTTGAGGATTTTCAAGAAGGGATTGCGATTCCGCAGTTTCGTGTTGCGAATAGTAGAATTGCTTTAGCGCAATTAGGAGCTACCTACTATCATCATCCTGCTAAAGAGATGAAGATGATCGGGATTACGGGGACAAATGGTAAGACAACCTCCTCTTTTATGACAAATACGATTCTTGAGCATCATGGCTACAAAACAGGATTGATTGGAACAGTCGCAATCAAAATCGGTGATGAATCTATACCTGCTGAATTGACAACACCAGAGTCATTGGATTTGCAATATTATTTGCGGCAAATGGCAGAGCGACATGTCTCCCATGTCACGATGGAGGTATCTTCGGCAGCTTTAGAGCTATACCGAGTACAAGGGGTAGACTATGATATCGTTACGCTTAATAATGTAGGTAGAGAGCATATCGATCATCACGGCTCCTTTGAGCAATATTTTGAGTCCAAGTCGAGTCTCATCCGCAATGCCGGTGAACATAGTGTTGCGATTTTGAACTTGGATTGTCCATATTCGTCCTCACTGATCGATGAGACAAAAGCACAAGTGCTTACGTATGGTGTGGAAAATGCTACGGGTCATCTCCATTGCAAGAACCTAGATTTAAGCACGGGAAGGGCCAAATTTACAGTAGAGATCACAAAGCCATTTATAATAAACGGAACCGAGTATCACCCTTCTGAATTTGAGGTTGAGCTAAAGGTTCCTGGGCTACATTCCGTATACAACTCAATGGTGGCGATTGCGATCGCATTGATCAGTGGCGTATCTGTACCAACCATCCAAGAAGGGATACGTTCCTTTCCAGGGGTGGAAAGACGTTTTGAATACATTTTTGAAGATGAGTATAAGATTATAGACGATCATTTTGCCAATGCGGTCAATATTGATGTCACCTTAGGAACATTAAAGTATATGGATTATCATCAGCTACATCTCGTCTATGCGATTCGTGGCATGAGAGGTCCTACGGTTAATCGCGAAAATGCAGAGGCGATTGCTTATTGGGCGAACAAGCTCGGCTTTACGGAAATTATTGCGACCAAAAGCAGCTCGCATGTAACGGAGAAGGATGTCGTAACGGCTGAGGAGGAGCGTGTGTTCTTGGAGGTTATGGAGCGTGCGAACATTACCGTACATCTATATGATGAATTGCCTGATGCGACTGCGGCCGCCTTGTCCAAAGCTGGATCAGATGATTTGATCATGCTCGCTGGCTGCCAAGGAATGGATTTTGGAGCTGATGTGGCATTACGGCAGTTAAGCACTCTCAAGCCTGAGTATTCTAAGGATAAGTTATTTGCGCCACTTCGTCACAGAGTAATTGGTGTAACCAATAGAGATGAGCTCGAAATCCAATCTTCTACTATGAGGTAATAGGCTGTGAAGTTGCAGGACCGGGATTGATTCTAAAGTTGAAAGGTGATCATATGAGTGGATTTGTCGGGTTTGCAGATGCAAAGCACCCTATAGATAAAGAGAAAACAATTGAAAGCATGATGGAGACGATCACTCATCGCGGCGGGCCTGACAGTGGTAGTCATCATGTAGATGAACGAATTGCTTTTAATCAACCAATGTACAATGAGGACCGTAGCATTGTACTTGTTTTTAATGGGAAAATTTATAACTTCCAACAGTTGCGCACGGAACTACTTGAAAAAGGACATCAATTTAAGAGTAATGCGGATTGTGAGGTCATTCTTCATGGATATGAAGAATACGGCATGGAGATTGTTCAGAAGCTAAGAGGCATGTTTGCCTTTGCGATTTGGGATGGGAATAAGGAAGCATTATTTTTAGCGCGCGACCACTTTGGGATTAAGCCGCTCTACTATTCTCAGAATACGACAGATCAATCCTTTATCTTTGGCTCTGAAATAAAGTCATTTTTGCAATACCCCGCGTTTACTAAGGAACTGAACAAGACCGCACTTAAGCCTTATCTAACCTTTCAATATTCTGTTTTGGATGAAACCTTTTTTAAAGGGGTGTACAAGCTTCGTCCTGGCCACTATATGATGTATAAAAAAGGGAGCATCGACATCAAAAAGTATTGGGAACCCGTATTTGCAGAGAAAAACAATAGTTTAGAATATTATAAGGAACAGATTAATAGGATTGTGAAAGAATCGGTAGACCTGCATAAAAACAGTGATGTACCGGTTGGAGCCTTCCTATCAGGGGGAATTGACTCAAGCTATGTCACCTCCTTATCGCTACCGAATAAAACATTTTCTGTCGGTTTCCAAGATTATGAGACTCTTTTTAATGAGACAAACCTAGCAGCAGATCTCTCCGATCTATTAGGAATCGAAAATTATAAACGAATGGTTACTGCAGACGAATGCTTTCAGCTGCTACCTACGATTCAGTATCATATGGATGAACCGCAGTCGAATCCGTCGTCCGTACCTTTATATTTCTTGGCAGAGCTTGCGAGCAAGCATGTGACGGTCGTTTTATCAGGAGAGGGAGCGGATGAGATTTTTGGTGGCTACATATGGTACCAAAACTCACCAAACCTAAATAAATACAAGAGAATGCTTCCCAATACTCTTCGTCGCCCGCTCTCATTACTCGCGAAGAAGCTACCGCAAAATCGAATCACCGCTTTTTTGGTAAAAGGTGGGCAAAAGGTAGAGGAGCGTTTTATTGGGCAGGCCAAAATATTCGAGGAAGAAGAAGCGTTACAGGTGCTTCGTTCCGAGTACAAAAATGGTCCCTCGGTACATGAGATCACAAAAAAACATTATGATCGTGTCAAGGACAAGGATGATCTTACCAAGATGCAATATCTTGATCTTATGCTATGGCAGCCCGGAGACATCCTGCTAAAGGCAGATAAGATGAGCTCCGCACATTCGATTGAGATTCGGGTGCCGTTTTTGGATCAGCAGGTGATGGCAATTGCTGCAGAGCTTCCGAGCCATATGCGTGTCAACGAAATCAACACCAAATATGCATTGAGAGAAGCGGCGAAGGATGTTTTACCTAAAGAGTGGGCAAATCGCCCCAAGGTGGGCTTTCCAGTTCCGATTCGACATTGGTTACAAGAGGAGAAATATTACAGCTTAGTAAAAGAGATGTTCCAGTCAGATCTAGCAAAGGAATTCTTTTCTACAGATGAATTGATGACATATTTAGATGATCATTATACGGGGAAACGAAACTGTGCGCGTAAAATTTGGACTGTTTATGTATTTTTGATTTGGTATAGGAAGTTTTTTGTAGAGCTACAATGAAGCCTTCTATTGCCAGTTTCAATCCCTTTTAAATTGGGAAGTTACTAATTGTAAAAGGGGGTAGTGGATTGCAACATACGATCAGAATTACGGCGTTTTTGGTTATTGTAATCGGTGCCTACCTATTGGTTAGTAATTTTTTGTTGAATACGGAAACCTATTCTTATTATGCCAAACAGGGAACAATTACAATCGTGTCAATCGATGCACAAACGGAGGCACCGATCAAAAATGCTACGTACACAATTCGTAGTAAAAAAACGGGTGAGATCGTTGCAGAGGTCATGATGGACGAAAAGGGAAGAGGTACAACAGTTCCACTTGATTATGGCTATTATACCGTAATGCAAAATGATGTTCGGCAACCATATCTTCTTAATGAAAAGGAGCTTCACCTTTCTTTGTTCACGGACACGCTGGAGTTCGAGATCGCCAATGAGATCCCTGCGTATGTGAGAGATTTTGAATACACCGATGAAGGTGAATTCAAAATCAAATCGGTATATATTACGGTTCCTACCGTATTGCAATTACCTGAGCTGCCTCATGGCTGTGAAATTACGTCAGCTACCGCAATTCTTAGGTCATATGGCTACAAAGCATCGAAAACGGTTATGGCCGATAAGTATTTACCTAAGGCCCCATTTACGGTCAAAAATCGCAAGCTGTATGGACCCGATCCATATAAGGCGTATGCAGGCGATCCGCGTAAAGATCCAGGTGGATTTTTTACCTATGCTCCACCAGTAGTTGCAGCGGTAAATCAGTATATAGATGATGAAGATGGGGTAGAAAGAGCGATTGATATGAGCGGTAGTACAAAAGAGGAAATCTTTGCGCAGTTGAACAGAGGGATTCCAGTTGTAGTTTGGGTCACACTTGATCTATCTAAGCCCGTCCGCAGTTATTCATGGTATATCAATGGTACTGATGAGAAATTCATTGCTCCGATTAACTTACATGCGGTTGTATTACATGGTTATAATGAAGAAAAGGTTTTTGCTATGAACCCATTAAAAGGGGAAATTACGTACGATATCGAAGCTTTCTTTGACAGTTATAACGCTTTAGGAAGTCATGCACTTATTATAGAATAGTTCTCCAAGAAAAAATGATGAATATAATAGTAATCAACATCAAAAATCAACATCAAAGATCATCTGCAAAAGGTTGCAGTGGAGTACAATCCATCTGATTCGGGATGTGAGGTTAATATGAGGAATACTCATTTCGAACAATTTATTACCGACTCCTTTAGAGATGGTATAGCGATTAGAGAACTCCGATTATCTCATGAGGAAGTTGAATACATTAAAAGCAGCTACCCAAAAGCTTCCATCACGCCATGTGTACAGCAAGGAAGTGATGACGGTAGACATTGGTATGAAATAAGTCTTTATGGATTGAAGTTCAATGAAGATAAGCATTTCGAGTCTATGGATGATGTTACGCTTCATGCAGAAAAAGCACGACTGCTTCAAGAGCTTGAACAGACCAAAAAAGAGCTCGAACGCGTAATGCAAGAGCTTGCAATGGTAAAATCGAGCATTAAATAATAAAAAATTAGTTTACAAGGTTGTCCTATAAAGGGCAATTTTTTTTTGTGATCAGCAGCCTCTTGACTAAAATGCAAAGTATTGTATATATTACTAGTTATATATATCGAAATAGTAAAAACTCCTATTTTGAGACATGATTCGATATTTTTTTGCGTGAGAAGTAAACAATTATTAGGAGAGTAGGAAATGGATGTTTAAGAAAAAAATAAAACCATGGAATGAATATCTGCAAAACAATGGATCAACAGATTTGAAGCAAATGGATAAGCGGATTAATGATCGTCTTACCTTTATCGGTATCAATGAAGATACATTACGTCAAATTAAAGAGGTCGCGCATATTATTGCCCCTTTTAAATCGGAGATTGTCGATAAATTCTATGCAAAGATTACTGCTGTTCAGCATCTACAACAAATAATCACGAGCAATTCCACTGTAGATCGATTAAGAAAGACGATGGAGAAGTACCTAGATCAATTTTTACAAGCAGAGGTAAATCAGGAATATATCAATACAAGGATTCAGATTGGAAAAGTACATAGTCGTATTCGCTTAACCGCTGAACACTTCATCTCCGCTCATAATCTATTACTTCAAAGTATGACGATGATCCTCATGAAAAATTTACACCAAAAACCAAATCTCATGATGCAGTCGGTGCTTGCGATTCAGAAACTGGCGTCATTCGATCAGCAGCTGATTGTGGCAGTGTATATGGAGGACACTATTAAAACCTCTTTATTCGGAGTTTCCGATATGATTAATCACTTGACTCAGCTTGATACGACAAAACAACTCATTACAGCAATGGATAAACAAATTGAGGAAAGTCATAGTGTTACTGCAGCAACCCAAGAAATGAGTGCGTCTATTCAAGAGGTCGCACATCATTCGATTCGTGTCGCAGAAGGTACAGATGAAGCAGTTCAATCGGCTGAGAGAAGCAAGCAGGTCATCAATACTGCATTAGGTGCTATCCAACAGGTTGGTAGTGTGTACAATGATGTTTTGACACGAGTACATCATCTGAATCAAGAAATAACGCAAACTCAAGATGTGATTAAGATTATCCGAGAAGTGGCCGATCAAACGAATTTACTCGCCTTAAATGCGAGTATTGAAGCTGCACGTGCGGGAGAGCATGGAAGAGGTTTTTCCGTCGTTGCCACAGAGGTTCGGAAATTGGCAGAGCATACAAAGGAGCAAATTTCTCAAATTACTGAGCACATGGAGTCACTACAAAATCTCTCAAGCTTAGTCACCGAACAAATCGGTGATACTGGTAAGCTCGTAGAACAGAGTGTAGGTGAGGCTCGGGATGCGGATGAAGCACTTTATCAAATCGTTCTGACGATGCAGGAAATCAATCAGTCGACCTCGCAAATTGCTGCGATGACTGAAGAACAAACATCTTCAGTTATGGAGATTGCGAGTCGCAATTCGATTTCCTTAGAACTGAGCATGCACTCCCAAGAAATAGGTAAGACAACGGCTCGATTAATTAACGAGCTAAGTCAACGTATGGATCACTATCGCATATCTTTGCTCTCCATTAATGTTAATCTAGATTCTAAAGATATTGTCAGAGTGGCGAAAACCGATCACTTACTTTGGAAGTGGAGAATATATAATATGCTGTTAGGAATTATAGAAATAGATCCGAATCAGGTGGGGTCACACGAGGCTTGTAGATTGGGTAAATGGTATTATGGCGATCTACCTTCTCAAATTACTACTCAATTTGCGTATAAACAGCTTGAAGAGCCTCATAAAGCTGTACATGACAGTGCAAGATTAGCCGTAGAAAGGTATGCAGCAGGAGATGTGGCTGGTGCTCAACGTGCATTTGAACAGCTCCAAAAAGCATCTGATCAAGTAATTGACTTGTTGTCTCAATTAGAGGAGAAAATTGCATAAGATTTCATAAATACATTAAGGTAAAAACACGAAAGTCTAAGTCCGCACTTGTATACGTTTCGGTCTTAGACTTTATTTGTGTTTTGAATATAATATGCAATAAATTTGCAATGGTTCTTAAAGATGATATAGTCATAATAAGCAATTATTGACGAGGTGTGACAATTGATTCAATCGATATTGTCTAATTTTGCAATACTTTTTTTGATGCATATTGTGATTGAAAAATTGGAGTCGTCACGCACTTATATCCGTAGAGAATGGATTAATGTGCTCGTAGTGATCGTGGTCTCCGTTAGTGTAATCAGTATGTTTTATTTGCCGATTTCATTTAATGGGTATCATTTTGACCTACGTTTTATCCCTCTTTTATTTATCGCACTTAATCGACCTCGTAGAATTACATTGACGATATTATTGATTGTAATCATCTTTCGCTGGATTATGGGAGGAGAAGGGGCACTCCCAGGAATTATTTATGGTCTTGTCTTACCAACTCTATTTACGATGTTATTTCGGATTAAAAAGTATAATGCACTCAATCTTTTTTCAGTATTGCTCATTTGTACTGTTGATTGGATAATCTCTGATCTGCCCATCATCTTTATTGTTCCAAATGGTTGGCAAATATTCGAGCAGATGGCGGTACTTAGGTATACGGCATTTATCGTTGCCACTATTGTACTCTATGTATTAATTTATAATGCAAGAACAAGAATACAATTGGAAACACAATTAATGTATGAATCAAAACATGATCAACTAACAGGTACTTTGAACAAGAATGCTCTCTTAGCAACGATTCGGCAAAGAATGACTAATAGAGACTTCGCTTTTATCGCCATGATCGATGTAGATTTTTTTAAGCTGGTAAATGATCAATTTGGACATATGACTGGAGATAAAATCCTAAAAGAAATCGCTGAACAATTACATCAATCAAGCGATCGAGAACCATATTTTGCATTAGGTAGATATGGTGGTGAAGAGTTCATTTATTATCTGGAGGTCAATACATTAGAAGAGGCGATTGCCCACCTCGATGAAGTCCGTAATCGTATCAAATTGAAACAGTTTTATTCTGTAAAGGGTGAACCTATTTTTCAAATAACCGTGTCAATGGGAGTAAGTGAAATTGAAAATAAAGAGATAGACCGAGGTCTTGAAAAGGCGGATCATCAGTTATATCTAGCAAAGGAATCTGGACGTAATTGCATAAAGTATTAGTATCTATTAATCTATCTATTTTAGCTGTAATCATTGTAGAGGAAATTGTTATGAATCTTTCATTTCTTAAACGTTATGGTGGTTGACAGGAGATGAATTACTAGATAACGTAAAATTAAATAGTATGTTTGTGGGAGGCGAATATCATGGATCGTATGTTAATTGATTTAGCTCCTGTACCGATGTTTGTCTATAAAGAAAAGGTGATCTATGCCAATGCCTCCTTTTTAGAATTAACTGGATATCAATATGATGAACTATTAACGATGAATGCATGGGATCTTATGGGTGGAAAATTCAAAGAAAACTTCAAAGCTGCAGTCAAAAAAAGACTGGCCAATGAGATTTCAAAGCAAGAGTATCAGCTATGTATTAGAACAAAAAGCAATCAGGAACGCTGGGTCCACTTAGTTGCGAACTCTTTATTATGGGAGGGAGAGAATACAGGGTTTGCGGCGTTCTATGATATTACGGAAAAGAAAAGATTAGAGGAAGAATTAATTGCTCGAGAAAAGCTGTGGACGGACATTTTCAAAGGACATAGTGCGGTTATGCTGTTGATAGATCCAGAGGCAGGAGGCAGGATCATTGATGCTAATCCTGCTGCGGTCAAATTTTATGGATATACGTATAAAGAATTATGCAAATTGAATATTAGCGATATTAATCTACTCTCTGCATCGCAAATACAGCATAATATGCAGGGTGCAAGAGAAGGAGAGAGCAATCAATTCTTTTTTGAACATCGGCTTGCGAATGGTAGTATTCGAAATGTGCAGGTGTCCTCTGTCGCCATTAAAAGACAGGACAAGGAGTTGTTATTTTCTATTATTCATGATATTACGGAGCATGTGCTACAAGAGAAGCAGATGAAGGAAGCCAATCAGCTTCTAGAACAAATCTCTGTCCTAGATGGATTAACGACAATCCCCAATCGTCGAGCATTTGATCAGCATCTCACGTACAATTGGGAAGCAGGAAAGTTTGCCTCCTTACTCATGATCGATATCGACTACTTCAAGAGCTATAACGACACTTATGGACATTTACAGGGTGATGATATCTTGAGGAAGGTAGCAAATCGTCTTGCACACACGATGAAACCCTATCATCAGTTTATAGCAAGATACGGTGGTGAAGAGTTTGCTGTCGTAATGGTAGAACCCATAGATATTGATCCTTTAATAATTGCAGAAAAGCTTAGAAGCGGTATAGAAGCTCTAAACATTCCGCACTCAGGCTCGGAGATTTCCGATCACTTAACGGTTAGCATAGGTATCTGTCTTGGAATATCTGCAGAATCGATCGAGGATCTCATTAACAAGGCGGACCAAGCGCTTTACCAAGCTAAAAAGGCAGGGCGTAATCGGGTTTATCTATATGATGAATCCGAGGAACTTGAAATGCTAGCGTAAGTAAGCTCGTTTATTCACATAGCGAGCAAGGAAGCTGTATCCTAAATATTGTTCCTTTACCAATTTGGCTTTCTACGTTGATGGTTCCATTTAATTCCTCGATTACTCGGAATGCGACCATCATACCGAGTCCTGTACCTTTTTGTCCTTTCGTAGAGAAGTAGGGTGTTCCCAATCTGGTGATTTGGTCAGCATTCATCCCTACTCCAGTATCCTTGATCGTAATGAAGCACCTATTTTTATTGAGGCTCACATCGATCTCTAAAACCCCACCATCGGGCATGGCTTCAATTGCATTTTTAAATATATTTAATAGTGACTGTTGAATCATACTTTCATCCCCTCTGATGGTAGAGGGGATTATATTTTTTCGAATTACAATACTATGCATATTGGCTAGGGGCTCAATTAGGGTAAGAGTACTATTGATGAAGTGATCCAGTCGAACCTTTTTAATTTGTTTAGGATAAGGTTTTGCAAAGGTCAGAAAATCACGCACAATATTTTCTGTGCGATCTAATTCGTCTATAGCTATTCGTAGATATTTTCGCTTTTGTGGATCAGGCTCGATCTCATTTAGAAGCTGCAAAAACCCCTTAGAACTCGTCAAGCCATTTCGAACTTCATGTGAGATGGAGGCACTCAAATGATATACGAGCTCCATTTTTTCTAATGCGTCTAATTGAATTCGGAGCTTATAGTAATGCTGCATGGCTTCTAATGTCAAAACAAATAAGATGATTGTAGCTACTTTGATCAAGGATGATTTCCAAAATATATCTGTTGATAAGCCCGAATAGAATATTTGTGTGAAAATAATATGACTTAGTATGATATGAGTGCCAATGAACGTAATTGCAATGAGTAGCTTTACTCTTTTAGAATAGCGAATATAGTACCGAGAAAATATAACGAGTAGGATTGTGAGAATTCCGTAGTTAAGAGCAGCACCTAACAATCCCAAGTCTATTCCGATCCAGATACGATAAAATAAAATGAAAAAATACAATGCTATACTGACGATTGGTCCACCATATATACTTCCGATCATAAATGGTACTACACGAAGATCGAAAATAAATTGTGGCTTAACCAATATTGGAAAGGTCATACAAAAGATGATTCCAACGAGACTTGAAAAATAAATTGTAATTCTAATTATATATGGATGTAATCTTTTTCTCTGCCAATCTAAAAAAACGAGTGTAATAAAGAGAAGAACTAAAATGAACAATACGTTAATCAGAATTTTTTCCATTATGCCCTCTCCTTAACTAAATTAGGTATTTATACATACTTCTATATTTTTCGCTCTATGATGATGAATTCCTGCAAAAAACAACCAATATCAACTATTTTCTACCAATCCCGAAGAAAAGTAGCCTCTACTAGAATATTTGTGTAGAAATATGTGATAATAGAAACTGGTGAATTGTTGACTAGTGAGGGATTTTTCGTGAGAATTAATAAATTTATCAGTGAAACTGGTATCTGTTCAAGACGAGAAGCGGATAAATGGATCACAGAGAAGCGTGTCACGATTAATGGGGTGATCGCTGGGCTTGGTGATTCAGCGGAACGTGGAGATGATGTGCGTATAGATGGTAAGCTGGTGGGACAAAAGCGAAAGTCCATCTACATAGCCTTAAACAAACCAGTAGGTATTACCTGTACGACGGAAAAAAAGGTAAAAGGAAATATTGTTGATTTTGTAAACCACCCTGAGCGCATCTTTCCAATAGGTAGATTGGATAAAGACTCTGAAGGGCTCATATTACTCACCAATGATGGAGATATTGTAAATAAGATTTTACGCTCTGAAAACAATCACGAAAAAGAATACATCGTGACTGTGCATAAGCCGATCACGCCTGCTTTCATCAAAGGAATGTCGAGTGGTGTCCATATATTGGGTACCAAAACAAAACCATGTGAAGTGACGCAGATCAATGAACGCAACTTTCGAATTATTTTAACACAAGGATTAAATCGCCAAATTCGACGTATGTCTGAGGTATTTGGGTATCGTGTGGTACAGCTTAGACGGATCCGTATAATGAATATCAAAATAGACGGATTAAAAATTGGGCAGTGGCGTGATATAACAGATAAGGAAATGAAGAAGTTAGTTGAAGATTTGTAATATTTTATTGTTGTGATCCTAAGGAATAGAAGATATGGTAATTGGTATGTCCTAATATAAATATATGTATCCTTAGAGAGGAAGATCTTTATCAAAATGATACATGAGGAAAGAGAAAATTGGCGTAGCAAAATTGCTCCATATGAAAAATCTCAAGTAAAGCGGAGTGTATGGCAACTTATTAATACTATGGTTCCGTTTTTCGCTCTTTGGTACGCAGCATATTTAAGCCTATTATATTCTTTTTGGCTTACTCTAGCATTTGCTATACCTGCTGGTGGATTTTTGGTTCGGATCTTTATCATATTCCATGATTGCTGTCATCGCTCCTTTTTCAGAAGCAAAAAAGCAAATGCGATTGTCGGTACAATTACAGGCATTTTAACATTTGTTCCTTATGAACAATGGAGATACTCCCACTCGGTTCATCACGCGACGAGTAGTAATTTGAATAAACGTGGAACGGGAGATATTTGGACACTTACTGTGGACGAGTATTTATCGATGTCCTTTTGGAGACGGATGGCGTATCGCATTTACCGTAATCCATTCGTCATGTTTGGTCTTGGACCGATTTATATTTTTTTGATTGATTATCGCTTTAATCGCAAAAATGCACCTATCAAGGAACGCATCAATACGTATGTTACGAATTTAGGTATTGTAGCTGTAGCAGGATTGCTCACTTGGGTAATTGGTTGGCAAGCATTTCTACTCGTTCAAGGTCCGATCTTTTTCATATCTGGTATTCTTGGTATTTGGTTGTTTTATGTACAGCATCAGTTCGAGGATACGTATTTTGAAAAAGAAGAGAATTGGGATTATGTCAAAGCAGCATTACAAGGAAGCTCTTTTTACCGATTGCCCAAGATCCTCCATTGGATTACAGGGAATATCGGTTTCCATCATATCCATCATTTGAGTCCACGGGTACCGAATTACTTCCTACCTAAGGCACATAAAGAAAACCGTTTTTTGCAGGAAGTAAGCAGTATCACATTATTCTCCAGTCTTAAGTCACTCCGTTTTCGTGTTTGGAACGAGCAAACTAAGAAGTTTATTGGATTTAATGAACTTCGTCGCATTGCTAGGAAGCTAAATGGTTAAAGTATGTCTTTAGATGATATTACAAAGGGAACGGTACCGCTATATGGGGTGCCGCTTTTATTTTTTAAGAATGCTGTGCGAGCTATCTAACTTCAGAAATTATATATTGTTTCTATCACCCTAAACTGATAGCGTAATGTTATAATTTATATCAAATTCATGATGCTTTTGTTCTTAAAGGAATAGTAGAAATAAGTCGAAGCTAAGATCGGGGATACAATATGTCGGCGAAAACATTTTTTACACACCCACTGGGAATTCTCGTTTCTGCAGTAGGGGCTACATTTTTATGGGGAAGTGCAATCCCATTTATTAAGCTATCGTATGCGGAGCTCAGCATCGGGAAAGATGATCTATTTGAACAGCTCTTATTTGCTGGCTATCGTTTTGTGGGTGCTGCCATAATGATCATGCTATTTATGAAGCTGTTTGGCAGAACGATCCGATATCAAAGAGGCAGTATGCTCGGGATACTTAGAGTCTCCGCTGCCCAGACATTTTTTCAGTATCTCTTCTTTTATGTCGGTGTCAGTCTTTCGACGGGGATTCAAGGTTCTATTATTTCTGGAACTACGACCTTCTTTCAGATTGTGATCGCGTATTTTTTGTTTAAAGGCGATACGATTAACAGTAGGAAATTGATCGGGCTAGTCATTGGTTTTCTAGGAGTTATTATCGTGAATGTAGGCAAAGGTGATTTGACTTTACAATTTGGAATTGGTGAGTGGCTGGTACTCATTGCGATGTTTTTTGGTGGACTTGGTAATGTATTGGCAAAAAGTGAAGCAGCAAAAATGGAAATTATGTATTTGACCGCCTATCAAATGCTTATCGGAGGCTTGGGACTATTCGTAATCGGTGCTGCAAAAAGTGGGTTAATGCCATTTACCTTTACCTTTTCATCCTTTAGTATGTTGGTCTACTTAGCGGTTGTTTCAGCTGTCAGCTTTGTCGTATGGAATAGTGTGATGAAATATAATCAGGTTGGCAAGGTTTCGATTTATTTATTTTTGATTCCTGTATTCGGTGTATTCCTATCTACCTTCATTTTAGGAGAACAGTTAAGCATACTCGTTTTTGCCGCACTGAGTTTAGTTGCAGTAGGGATCGTGATTGTAAACCGCGAGGGTGGAAAGCAGAAAAGTAATAGAGTCAACACCGATTAGAGCTCTAATCATATAGTGTTCCTGTTAAGGAGGGGTAGTGATGCAACAGCGTCACGATCCCTTTTCTTCTTGTTGGATTAGATAGGATACCTTTCTCACTACACAAATACTTTAAATAAATCAGATTCAAATTCCGCTTCCGTCTTTCCAATTTCCCCTAATTAAATAAATCACTTATATTGACTTTTTATAGACAAAATAATAATATGTCTATTAAATAATAAACATTTGAAAGGTTTGTTTGAATATGAATCTATTGGAGCAGTTTTGGAATGCACCCGTTGAAGAGTTGAAACGTGGATTTACCCAGGATAACAGGAACTATATATGTTTACTTTGTGGTGAGAAAGTGGAAAAAGGGCTGGTTTATCCAGAAGAGGGGCGTTTTTATGAAGCGGAGCGATATATTCTTCTCCATATCGAAAAAGTACATCAATCGGTATTTGACCATCTGATTCAGTTAGATAAGAGGGAGACGGGGTTATCTGATCATCAGAATCGACTATTACATCTCTTCTATCAAGGGCTAAGTGATGCAGAGGTACAAAAGGAGATGGGTATTGGCAGTGCATCTACCATTCGCAATCATCGCTTTGCATTAAAAGAGAAGGAGCATCAAGCTAGGGTTTTTTTAGTGCTGATGGAACTCCTCAAGGAAAAGGATAAGAATGCACCCCGATTTGTAAATGTTCATAGTACAGCAACCATGGTGGATGATCGTTATAATGTTACTCAAGCAGAAACTGATAAGATCATAAAAAATTACTTTCCAGAAGGAATAGATGGTCCTCTAAAAACTTTCTCAATGAAGGAAAAGAATAAGCTGGTTGTTCTTCATGTGATTGCGAAACGATTTCAAGCAGGACGGACCTATGATGAAAAGGAGATTAATCAAATACTGAAAGGCGTTTACTCTGATTTTGTTACACTCAGACGCTATTTGATCGAGTACGGATTCTTAGATCGAGAACTCGATGGAAGTCGTTACTGGCTTAAAACGGATTTAAGCAAAGAAGGTGATCAAGAGATGAATCGTAGAGAACAATTGCTGCAGCAGTTTCAGGAAATCAAAACGGAAGCGGGAGTTTATCAAATTAAGAATACCCAAAATCAAAAGATTTTCATCGATAGTAGCATGAATTTGAAGACCATGAATGGTAAACAATTTCAGCTACGTATGGGATCACATAAAAACAAGGAGCTTCAAGCTGAGTGGCAGAAGTATGGTGAAGAGGTTTTCGAATTTAGAGTGCTCGAAACTTTGGAGATCGATAAAGGTCGTTACATTGACATTAAGGATGCTTTGAAGAAACTCGAAGAGAAGTGGATTGAGAAGCTTCAACCATTTGATGAACAAGGTTATCATCGAGCGAAAAAGAAATAACAATCATGCGCTCTTGAGCTAAAGGTAGCAATTGATCTTTTGCAAATGATTGGTGCATAATAGACTTGGATGATGAATCGCAGTCGTTTATTTTCATAGAAAGGACGCATCTATAATGAAACTTACGTATTCTGGAAAGACAAAGGATGTTTATGCGCTTGAAGACGGCAATTATTTATTAAAGTTTAAGGATGATGTAACGGGGGAGAACGGTGTTTTTGATCCCGGAGCCAATACGGTTGGTCTAACGATGGAGGGTGCAGGTAAAGCGGGTCTGCGTTTGACGAAGTATTTTTTCGAATTACTTGAGCAAAAAGGGATTCCAACTCACTATGTAGATGCCAACATCGATGAAGCGACGATGACCGTAAAACCTGCTACGATGTTTGGTAATGGGCTTGAGGTGATCTGCCGTTATCGTGCAGTGGGGAGTTTTATGCGTCGATATGGTATGTATGCCAAAGAAGGACAGGTTCTTGATGCTTTTGTTGAGGTTACACTAAAGGATGATGAGCGCGGAGATCCACCGATTAGTGAGGAAGGTCTAGTCATGCTCGGACTGCTCACCTCAGAGGAATATCGTGTACTCATAGAGCTTACAAAGAAAATTGGTAATGTAGTAAAAGAAGAGCTTGCGAAAAAAGGAATGGAGCTCTACGATATCAAGTTTGAGTTTGGTAGAGTAGGGAAAGATAAACATATTGCCCTAGTCGATGAAATATCAGGTGGCAATATGAGAGCTTACTTAAACAGCGAAAGAGTAGAGCCATTAGAATTAACGCGCTTAATGCTAGAATAAACACCCAATGCTATGATCATCCATATGATATCCCTATAGGTAAATGTAGGGGTGATCGAGATGATCATATATGTTCGTAGAGGAGACACGCTATGGTATTATAGTCGTCTATTTCGCGTTCCTATAGAGCTCGTGGTCGATTCGAATCCTGGGATCATCCCCACGCAGCTCGCTCCTGGACTTAAGGTGAACATTCCTGGGTATGTGACCGAAACCTATCGAATAGGACCGGGTGATACGCTGTGGAATATTGCAAAGGCAAGGAATATTCCACTCGATGCTCTTGTGCTCGCCAATGATAATATCAATCCAAATGCACTATTTATTGGCCAAAATATATTGGTTCCCATCCGAGTGACTTGGGGTATTGTGCGTGGGCAAAAAGAATATGACTATGCTGCTATGATCGAGGATCTGCGTCAGCTACAACAGATCTATCCTTTTATGCGGCGGAGAACGATCGGTGCATCGGTGATGGGGAAGGGAATCCCGGTGATACAAGTAGGGAGAGGGGATCGACTCGTACATCTCAATGGTTCATTTCATGCCAATGAATGGATTACTACCCCTGTTGTCATGCGGTTTCTAAATGACTATCTACTCGCAGTTACCAATAATAGCGATATCCGTGGTCGAATGATGACACCCTTTTATACACGAGCGACAGTATCATGGGTGCCGATGGTAAATCCAGATGGTGTCAACCTCGTGATTCACGGTGCACCACAGGAGGAACCCTATCGAAGCACAGCATTGCAGATCAATGGAGGAAGCAACAATTTTTCCAGGTGGAAGGCCAATATTCGCGGTGTGGATCTCAACAATCAATTTCCGGCTATGTGGGAGATTGAAGCTGGACGCAAGCCAAAGCAACCTTCGCCACGTGACTTTCCCGGTACTGCGCCATTGACGGAGCCAGAGTCAATCGCGATTGCAAACCTTACTCGTGAGAGTGATTTTGATCGCGTACTCGCCTTTCATACACAGGGTGAGGTGATCTATTGGGGCTTTATGAATCAAGAGCCTCCGTTATCAGCGCGATTAGCAACAGAGTTTTCTCGTGTGAGTGGCTATGAAGCGATTCGTACCGTAGATAGCTACGCGGGGTACAAGGATTGGTTTATCCAGGAGTGGAAGCGTCCGGGCTTTACGATTGAGCTCGGTCACGGGATCAATCCATTGCCAATTGCGCAATTTGAGGAGATGTATCAAAAGAGCTTGGGGATTTTCTTAGCCAGTCTATATTTGTAAGCTGGCTAAGAAATTTTTGCTTTTAGAAGAATAACCAAAGTGCGATGCCAAGCGCCCAACAATAAATGGAGAAATAGATCAGCTTTCCTTTTGCCATAACCCCTTTGAATAGTTTATAGCCTACAATGGTCATGAGAAAGGTTACGACAAACATAATCGCATACGAACTCATATTGTTTGTAAAGTGTGGTTCATGAATCAAATCCGATGCTCCAAGTACCATCGTGCCTAGTCCGATGGGGAGATAGAGTAAAAATGAGTAGCGAAAGGCAGTTTCGCGGTTTAATCCGACATAGAGAGCAGCCACAATTGTCGCACCTGATCGAGAAATGCCTGGAATTAATGCGATTGTACCTTGCACCAAGCCTACGATCAATGCATCCACCCAGGTCATTTTCTCCCCAGAGCGATGGCCCCTCATCTTGCGGACAAAGAATAAAAACAGCCCTGTGATGATGAGAAATGTTGCGATTACTTTGATGTGGCTAAGATATGTATCAATAAGATCCTTCATTGTAAATCCGAAGATCACAGCTGGAATCGTTCCAATCACAACAAAAAGTGCCATGCGAAAATGTAATAGGTGTTCTTGCTCTCTCTTAAAAGAATAGAGTAGGAAGCCTTTGATGATCTGATAGACATCCTTACGCGTCAGCCACAAAATGGCTAGAAATGAGGCGAAATTGAGGAATACTTCAAAAATAATCCCGGGCGTTTCGATCTTCAACAAATAGGAGGCGATCATCGTCTGAGCACTTGACGATACAGGAATAGGCTCTCCAAAGCCTTGGATAATTCCTAAAAGTATTCCTTCTAACCAAGACAACATACTCTCATTCTCCCTTTTACGATCTCTATATAACCGTAGCGATTATACCTCTATTATTTTAATCGATCATAGAGTACATGTAAAAAGATTATTTCACATAATTATGTGTACCAGCCACCGTTCACATGAATCACTTGACCATTAACGTAATTTGAGAGAGGTGATGCGAGATAGAAGATGGCATCAGCGGCTTCCTCTGCCTTTCCTGCTCTTTTTTGTGGAATGGATTGCTCGAACATTTGCCGGATCTTTTCTGGGATGCCGATTTTATGACCATTCACCGTATCCCCCTTTTCCTTTGCTTGGGTTAGACGTGTATCAATCATGCCAAAGGCTACTGCATTGCAGTTTACGTTAAACTGGCCCCATTCACGTGCAATTGTTTTTGTTAAGCCGATAAGTCCAGCCTTTGCAGAGGCGTAGTTGGCCTGTCCGACATTGCCCATAACTCCTGCTACTGAACTGACATTGATGATTTTTCGGTAATGCGTAATTCCATTTTCAAGATCAGCTTTTCCGGCATCCTGTAGGTATGGTGAGGCTTCACGGATCAATCGAAATGGAGCAAGCAGATGGATATCGAGCATCGCTTGGAATTGTTCGTCCGTCATTTTATGCACGAGAGCATCCCATGTATAGCCAGCGTTATTGACGAGTATATCGAGCTTGCCAAAGGCATCAATGGTCTTTTTGATAATCAATTGTGGATAATCCGTTGCGGTGACATCACCGATTACGGAAATGGCTTTTCCTCCTTTTGCTTCGATGGCTGCTACGGTTTCTAGAGCGGGCTCTAAATCACGGTCTGAAACGACTACAACTGCTCCATGCTCAGCCATCCTCTCTGCGAGGGCTCGCCCAACTCCGCGCCCCGATCCCGTAACGATGGCTACTTGGTTTTCTAACATGTTCATCTCTTTTCCCCCTTTATGAATCCTGAAGTACCTCGAAGGTTCCTTTGAGCTTTACTTCCTCAGCTTGGTTTTTGACAGTTAATTTGCCGATCCATCTCTTTTCTCCATGAACTTCGTTTTCACCCGTGATCGTTCCTTGTACAGTTAAGATCTCACCTGGAAAAGTCATTTTAGAAAAGCGTACCTTCCACTCTCGCAGATGCTTGTGAGGAAACCATTGGGCTAAGGCTTCACCTGCAAAGCCCATGACGAGCATTCCGTGTGCGATCACATCAGGTAAACCTGCTTTTTGGGCAACCGGCACAACGGTATGAATCGGGTTAAAGTCTCCAGAAGCACCTGCATATTTCACCAATTGCGTATGTGTAATGGCGGGCTTAGTGATCGATTGTAGCTCCTTCATCTTCATCCTCCTCTTATGGGGTTTCAATGATTACAGCTGTAGCGATGAGCACGGGTCGATTCTCTTGATTGAAATATGTAGTTTCAAGTGTGATAAGCTTCATGCCGCGCTTTTCTTCGATACTCATAACCTTTGTCTCGCCGCGTAATCGATCCCCTGCACAAATATCTTCTAGGTAGCGGTATTGCTGCTCGCCATGTAGAACCTTAAGAGGATTTAGCTGTAATCGCTCAACCAATGTATCGAAGTCTGCACCAGCCCACATTTCCATGACGGTTGCAAAGGTCGGTGGTACTGGAATATCGCGATATTCCTTAGAATTAGCGACTTGAATATCTGTATAGATCGGATTCCCATCGCCAATGGCTCGAGCAAACTCTTTTATTTTTCCTCTCTCAATGTGAAAGAAAAATGGTTCAAAGGAAGTATGTGATCGTTCCATTTCATATCTCCTTTACAGCCCTAGATTTTTAGCAATAATCGCTTTCATGATTTCATTAGAGCCCGCATAAATCGAAGAAACTTGAATATCACGGAATCTCCGCGCAATCGGGTACTCCTCCATATAGCCGTAACCACCATGAAGCTGTAGGCATTCCGTTGCCACCTGCTTCGCTAATTCCGTTAACCGCCACTTGGCCATTGATACCTCTGTGACGATGTCCTTTCCTTCGATATGCTCCATAATAAGCGCATCGAGAAAAGCGCGCCCCATCTTAATTTCTGTAGCCATTTCAGCGATCTTGAATTGTGTGTTTTGAAAAGAGCTGATCGTTTTTCCAAATGCCTTTCGTTGCTTAACATAATCGAACGTCATTTGTAGCATTTCTTCCGCAGCTATGATCGCACCAATCGCAACGATCAGTCGTTCCTGCTGTAGCTGTTGCATTAAATAATAGAAGCCCATACCTTCCTCGCCTAGCAGATTCGCTACAGGTACTCTTGCATCCGTAAAGATCAGTTCGGCAGTATCCTGTGAATGGAGGCCCATCTTCTTTAATTTTTTGCCACGGAGGAATCCGGATGTGTCACGCTCGATGACAAGGAGAGATATTCCTTTGTGACCAGGCTGTGCCTTTGGATCCGTCTTGACCGCACAAACGATCAAATCGGAGTGGATGCCATTTGTAATAAATGTTTTTTCACCGTTTACGATGTAGTACTCCCCATCTCGGATTGCAGATGTTGAAATATTTGCAAGGTCTGATCCAGCGCCAGGCTCGGTCATCGCAATCGCCGTGATGCTTTTACCTCTGATACAATCAGGCAGCCAGCGCTGCTTCTGTTCCTCTGTTCCATATGCTGCAATATAGGGAACTACAATATCGCTATGTAAGCCAACGCCGATCAAACCAGTGCCGACGCGCTCCAGCTCTTCATTAAGTATGACGGAGTAACCAAAGTCTGCACCAAGTCCGCCATATTTCTCATCCAGCCAAGGGCATAGGAAGCCGTTCGTACCTAATTGATCCCAAAAGGAGCGAGGGATGATTCCTTCTGCTTCCCATTGCCCATAAAAGGGAATGGCTTCTGCTTCCAAAAACTTTCGTAATGCCTGTCGGTACATGTAATGTTCTTGCTCCAGGTAACGAGCCATATACGATAACCTCCCTCTACTAAAGTCGGTCTAGTACTTCTTATATATAGAAACGACTACCGCCCCTCCAAGTCCGAGATTGTGCTGCAGTGCGATTCGTGCACCATCTACTTGGCGCTTCCCAGCGTCTCCACGGAGCTGCCAGACGAGCTCTGTTGCCTGTGCCAATCCAGTAGCACCAATTGGATGCCCTTTTGACATCAAGCCTCCAGATGGATTGATCACATATTTTCCACCATAGGTATTATCACCATCGTTGATCAATTGCTCAGCTTGACCTTCCTTACATAGTCCTAAGCCTTCATAAGTGATGACCTCATTTGGTGTAAAGCAATCATGTAGCTCGATCACATCGACATCTTCAGGACCGATCCCTGCCAGCTCATATGTGGCGAATGCAGCTCTTCTCGTCATATCCGCACCTACGAGATTGATCGGATCTTGCCATGAGGCAGGCGTATCTGTTGCCAAGCTCTGGGCAATAATTTCAACAGCATTGGCGATGTCATGCTTTTTGGCAAAGGACTCACTCACCACGATTGCAGCTGCAGCGCCACAGGATGGTGGACAGGCACATAAAAGAGTTAAATGCTCAGGGTAAAGAAGGGTTGAGTTCATGACTTCCTCAACGGTGATTGGCTTCGTAAATATGGCGGCAGGATTATGCGCCGCATGAGTACGCGTTTTGACAGCGACCTTTGCAAATATATCTGGGCTAGCGTTATAGCGATCAAGATATGCTTGACCGGCAGCACCAAATACTTTGAGTGCAATCGGTGCATCGGGTGCATCAGGAACAATCGTAGCTAAGGCATTATTAAATTCATCGAGCGGTGAGGTGCGATCATTCCATGCAGAACCGATAGCACCTGGCTTCATCTCCTCAAAACCAAATGCCAGTGCGCAATCGGTTGCTCCTGACTGAACCGCCTGACGGGCAAGATAGAGTGCGGTAGATCCAGATGAGCAATTGTTATTCACATTAAATATCGGGATCCCTGTCATACCGACACGATAGAGTGCGGTTTGTCCTGATGTGCTATCTCCGTAAATGTAGCTCGCATAGGCTTGCTCGACCTGATTGTAGTCAATCCCGGCATCCTGCAATGCACCGCGAATTGCTTTTTCTGCCATGATTTCATAGGGCTCGTTTTGACCTGGCTTTGCAAACTTGATCATTGAAACTCCAATAATCAGTGCCTTTCTCATGTCCTTCATCCTCTCAATCGTTTCTGATTAATTATTTATATGACTCTATCGAAAACGCATATTGATAATTCATAATCATCAGAAATATTATAGCATATTACAAAATCGCGAACAGCCATCCTATGATTACATAAGGAGTAGCAATTAGGCAAAAGTATTTCTATAATAGATTCAGCATTCGAGCGAACATATGAACATAAAACGGAGCGATTACTATGCCATCAATAGAGAAAAAGAAGAAAACAATTACAGAGATTCTAGAGTTGATTCCAAATGGAGCGGATCTCATCATCCCGATCGCAAATGGTGAACCGCATGAGTTACTGAGCTCTATCGATCGAGGAGCGACACGATTTACCGGGCTTCATATACATCAGATGCTTGAGTTACGCGAGCGTGGATACATTAACGGTGCATACCCTGAGCATATTCGTTATAGCTCCTACTTTTTGGGGAGCTATGCCCGTAAAGCGTATGCACTAGGAAAATGCGATCTCGTACCTAATCATTTTCAACAGGCACCACGCATACTAATGGATACAGCACACAAGCCCATCATCCTAGCGATGGCATCACCGATTGATGAGGATGGCTATTTTTCTTTGGGTACGCAAGCGGATTATGTCTCACCCTTCATAGGTAAGGCTCCTTTTATTTTAGAAGTCAATAAACAAATGCCACGAACCTTTGGCGATAATCAAGTACATATCAGTCAAGTTCTCGCTTATCACGAAGTTGACGAGCCGTTGTATGAGCTGATCTCACCTCCGATGACTGAGATTGATCGCAGAATTGCAGATTATGTAGCAGAACGCATCAGCGATGGAAGTACACTGCAAATCGGGATCGGCGGCATTCCGAATGCGATTATGAGCAATTTACAAAATCATAAGGGGTTGGGCGTTCATACAGAAATGCTCACAGACGGTGTCGTAGATTTAGTGGAGCGTGGTGTGATTACAGGTGAACATAAGAAAACACATATTGGTAAAATCGTCGCTACCTTTGTATTGGGAACACGCAAGCTCTATTCCTTTGCACATGAAAATCGGTTGGTAGAAATGCTACGTGTTGATTACGTAAATGATCCACGCACGATAGCAAAGGAAGATCAAATCGTCTCGATCAACTCCTCGACTGAGGTCAATTTATACGGGGAATGCGCATCAGAGACCGTAGGTGGAAAATATTATAGCTCAACAGGTGGCCAGGCAGATTTTGCGACAGGTGCTCAAATGGCACGTAATGGACAAGGCTTCATATGTCTTCCCTCAACAGCCAAAAATGGTACGATATCACGCATTCGCCCCTTTTTAACCCCTGGTTCTGTTGTGACAACGACGAAGAACATCGTCGATCATGTAGTAACAGAGCATGGTGTAGCGGAGCTTAGAGGTAAGTCGATTGCAAAGCGTGCAGAAGCATTGATCGAAATCGCGCATCCAAAGTTTCGCGATGAACTTAGGGAGGAAGCAAAGCACCTAGGAATGATCTGGTAGAAGGAGATACCAATGATAGAAAAGGAACGTAAGGGAATCAATTATTTTGTTCGGAATGATCGGGAGGCCCAACTCGTAGACATGGTAGAACACTTCGCCTCACGTTTTGCTGAGCGGGCAGCGTTACATGATGCGGAGGGCTCATTTCCCTTTGGAAACTTTGAGGAATTAAAAGCGGTAGGCTATCACAAGCTACCTCTACCCAAGGACCTGGGTGGTGATGAGCTCTCATTATATGAGTTGGTTTTGCTGCAAGAGAGATTAGCTCGAAGTGATGGCTCTACGGCATTGGCGATGGGTTGGCATATGGGAATTATGCTCAATTTGCGAACTACGCGTGAATGGCCCGAGGCTCTTTATACCTCCTTTTGCCGTGAGGTGGTTGAGCATGATGCGATGATTAATAAATTTGACAGCGAGCCTGCGACAGGTAGTCCGAGTCGTGGGGGCAAGCCACAAACGACAGCCGAAAAAACCACAGATGGCTGGAAGATATCGGGCAGAAAGACCTTTAGTACTCTTAGCCCAATCCTCAACCATTTTGTCGTGAGTGCAAGCATCGCGGGCGAAGATCGAGTTGGTCAATTTTTTGTACGTAAGTCGGATCGTATTCGCATTGAGGAGACCTGGGATACGCTCGGTATGCGAGCTACAGGAAGCCATGATCTCATCTTGGAAGATGTATTCGTTCCCGATGATGGATTGATAAAGATCGTTGACCTAGCCAATCGACATACACTCAATAAGGATACGGGTTGGTTGCTTCATATTCCTGCATGCTATCTAGGTATTGCTTATGCAGCTCGAGATATTGCAGTTCAATATGCTCGTAAATATCAGCCAAATAGTCTCTCGGCTCCGATCTCTTCACTCCCTCATATTCAGGATCAGATTGGTCGCATGGAAGTAGAGCTAAAGACTGCACGAACACTACTCTACTCAGTAGCTGATCGCTGGGATCGCGATGTTCGCGGTAGACAAAGCTTAAAAACAGAACTGGGCTTGGCCAAATACGTAGCAACGAATGCAGCCATCTCGATCGTCGACAAAGCGATGCGAATCGTCGGTGGTGCAAGCCTGTTCCGTAAGATGCCTCTTGAGCGAATGTATCGAGATGTACGTGCAGGTTTGCATAATCCGCCGATGGAGGATGCGATCCTTCGTGATTTAGCTCATACTGCACTAAAGGAATGGGAATGATGGAAAAGTGCAGTTAGATTAGAAATATAAAAAGGGGCCGGCTATGAGTTTGTAACTCTTAGTCAGCCTTTTATTGTTGGCATGGGGTTAGGATTTAAAGCCTTTAGCCATACGCATCACATAATGGAAGAATATACCTATGCTTGCAAGTAAATAAATAGTACCTACGATCCAACCAACAGGATCAAGTGGCGTAAGACTCAAGATCAAGAACAGCGGTAGAATATAGTACAGCATATCCTTGAGGTAGTCTAACACAATAAATAAATTAAAAGTGCCATTGATCATATTTCGGAAAAAGAAGAAAAAGAAGCTTAGCCACATCGCACCCAAAACTGCCCACATCGTGTAGAGCATCCAGCCTGTCAGGGAAAAGGTCAAGTAAATCACCTCCCCAAATAGAATAGAACTGTGCTATATTTTATGCAATGACTGGAACGATGTGTGATAGGCATGTATCTACAAAAGTAATTATAGGAGATAAAGGAGGAAGATCATGAAGCTTCGAGTTTCAGCGGTTCAATATCATCTTCATACGATTGCTCGTTTTCAAGAGTTTACGGATCAAGTAACGCATTATGTGAAGACGGCGGAGGAGTTTAAAGCAGACTTTCTCTTATTTCCCGAATTTATGACGACTCAGCTTCTCTCAATTCGCGAGGGGGATCGTCAGCCTACAATTCAGGATCTGCCAAAATATACAGAGGCGTATAAGGAGCTTTTTACCTCACTTGCCAAACAGTCAGGCATGCATATTATCGGTGGAACACATGTAGTTGAACGCAATGGTCATTTATATAATGTAGCGTTTTTATTTTATCCAGATGGACGTATAGCGGAACAAGCCAAGCTACACATCACCCCAACCGAAGTGACAGAATGGAATGTCGCAGCGGGTGATGGTGTTGCGGTGTTTGAGACGGACAAAGGGACGATTGCGATCCTCACCTGCTATGATATTGAATTCCCAGAGATTGTTCGTATGGTAAGAGCCAAAGGAGCGGACGTGATCTTCTGTCCATCCTGTACGGATGATCGCCACGGTTTTCATCGTGTACGCTATTCTTGTCATGCACGAACGATCGAAAATCAAGTGTATGTCGTGACAACGGGTACAGTAGGCTCATTGCCAACCGTAGATTTTATGAGAGCGAACTATGGGCAGGCTGCGGTCATTACACCGAATGATATTCCATTCCCGCCAGGAGGCATCATGGCTGCAGGGGAGATCAATAATGACATGATCGTCACGGCAGATCTTGATCTCTCACTACTTTACCAAGTACGTGAGAGTGGTTCTGTAACGACTTGGCGCGATCGACGTACGGATTTGTATCCCGATTGGAAGTAGTGTAATGGATTAAGAGAATTGGGAGGGGATGTTTATGTACTATAAACAGCTGTATTTGCCCAGTCAAGAAGGCAATATCAAAGCTACGATTCGCAACTATCGAGTAGATGACTTTGCTGCACTGATTCAAATTCAGCAGGAGAGCTTTCCACCTCCCTTTCCTTCAGAGCTTTGGTGGAATGAGGAGCAACTCTCCAATCATGTAACACTCTTCCCGGAAGGTGCGCTATGTGTAGAAATCAACGGTGAGCTCGTGGGTTCGATGACGGGGTTAATTGTTGATTTTGACCCTGCTGATCCCAATCATACATGGGAAGAAATTACAGACAGTGGCTATATTCGTAATCACAATCCCGCTGGGAATACATTGTATGTGGTCGATATTTGCATTCGTCCGACCTATCGTAAACTGGACTTAGGAAAATGGCTCATGCAATCGATGTATGAAGTCGTTGTTCATAAGGGGCTTGAGCGATTGCTCGGTGGTGGTAGAATGCCAGGCTATCATAAATTTGCTGAACAGATGAGTGCTGAGCAATATGTCGCAGCCGTGATCGTGGGTAGCATCAAAGACCCCGTAATTTCATTTCTACTACGTAGCGGAAGAGTGCCAGTTGCCTTGGTGCAAAACTATCTAGAGGATGAGGAATCGCATCACTATGGTTTGTTAATGGAATGGAGAAATCCATTTTTATTATAAGTGGGATTGAAAAATAGAAGGAGGCTATATTGAACATGCAATTTGTACAAATTAAAAATATTGAAGATCCGTTGTTCCCGAAAATGCATAAGCTTTTACAAACGATTTTTCCTGCGGAAGAGGTACTTGACTATGAGCTATGGCGAGAGCCTTTACTCGATCCTGTCATTCGCATGTTTGTAGCGGTTCATAAGGGGGAGGTCGTTGGCGCAACGGAATATCGCTATTATGAGGATCTCAACATCGCGATGACCGACTTTACGATTATCGGTAGAGAGGGCTTAGGAATTGGACGATTTCTAGCAGAGCAAAGGGAACAAGATCTCTTACAACTAGCTGCTGCTAGTGGTCAAGAGATCTATGGTATGTTTGCCGAAATCTACAATCCATATCGTGTTCAGGACTATTCATTTGGTGGTATTAAGCCGATGGACCCGTTTGTGCGTAGAGAAGTATTGTCGCATATGGGTTATCGCAGATTGGACTTTCCCTATGTTCATCCATCTTGGCAAAATGATGGTGAGGCTGTTTCGGGCTTGGACTTTTGCTTTCTTTCCTTCAAGCATCAAGGGGATAAGCTTTCGGCAAAATTGGTGGCTGATTTTATTAAGCTGTACTATGAAGTATTACCGAATAAATCATCGGCATGGCATGACATGATCACACAACTTGAAGCAAAGACAGAACTACAATTAATAGAGCTATAATTAAGAATAAAAAACAGTAATAGGGTAGCGAGAGAGCTCGGTCTAGATAGAGTCTTTACGCTACCCTATTTTTAATACTGTATTTTAATCACGTCATCATCTATTCATGTCTTGTAATTCTATTATGGGGTAGGGTACTTGCCATTCCACACTACTTGACGATAGTGAACGGGATCAGTATCCCCTTCGGTATTGATAACGAGCACTCGAGATTGTTCATTGAGCTGCAGCTGATCGCGAAGCTCCTCTAGATCGTTGCTCATCATAAGGAGACTAACGAGTCCGGCTGTCACCGCACCAGATTCACCAGAAATAACTCGAGGATCATTTCCTAGCGGATTGCCTAATACTCTCATACCGTGAGCTGCCACATAATCAGGGCATGAAACGAAGCTATCTGTATAATCGTGTAAAATATCCCATGAGATTGGATTCGGCTCACCACAAGCAAGTCCCGCCATAATCGTATTCATATCTCCTGTAACGGCCTTAATCTCGTTTGCTGCTGCAGATAGATAGAGACATTCCGCTTTATTCGGCTCAACTACGACAGTGATTGGTCGCTCTTCTCCATATAAAGAAGCGAACATTCCTTGGACTGCCCCTGCATATGAGCCGACTCCGGCTTGGAGGAACACATGAGTTGGCTGAACCACTCCGAGCGCCTTGAGCTGTTCGTCAGCTTCGATTGCTAGAGTTGAATAACCTTGCATAATCCAGGTAGGAATATCCTCATATCCTTCCCATGCGGTATCCTGTATGACGACCCAACCGTTTTTACGTGCGTTTTCTGCAGAGAGGCGAACCGCATCGTCATAATTCATGTCGACAATATAGCCTTCTGCTCCTGTATCCAATATATGCTGTAAGCGAATCTGTGAGGAACCTTTGGGCATATAGATGACCGCCTTTTGCCCTAATTGCTGGGCGGCCCAAGCAACACCTCTACCATGATTCCCATCAGTGGCTGAGGTAAACGTAATTTCGCCTAATCGATTGCGAATTTCCTCAGACTGTAGCATTTCAAATGAGAGCTCCTCAATCGGCATCTCCAAACGCTCTGCTAAGTAACGTCCAATTGCATAGGCTCCACCGAGCACCTTAAATGCATTTAATCCAAAGCGATATGACTCATCCTTTACATAAAACCCAGCAATTCCGAGCTGTTTCGTTAGCTCTTGTAAACTACGCAGAGGAGTCTCGTTATACATAGAAAAACTCTGGTGGAATTTACGTGCTTTATTAACTTCTGCAAGGGAGAGAAGTTCAGTGCTACACTTCTGGTTTTTTGAACGTGCATCGAGATTCTGATGCCAACGAAAAGCTTCCATAATCTTACCTCCAGCAACGATAATGATATGACTCTTTTCAGTGTATCGTAAGCGATTATTTTCTTCAATATTGCGGTAAAGGGATACGAATTGAATATAAAAAAATACGGATATGGTCCCTCAATCAAAACCACAGCCGTATTTGCTTTACATATGAGTAGAATCTACTTTGTTTTGCTAGTATTTATGCCAAATAGTAGATAAAGTGGGCACCATCCAATAAGAGCTGTAAATAGAGGAACAATCCCTATTAATCCCAGCCATTTTAGGCTACCCTCTACCCAAAATAACATTGATAATAGAACGATTCCGATAATGATGCGTATGACCTTGTCCAATCCGCCAACGTTCTTTGTCATGAGTACCAACTCCTTTTATATAACTGACTAGAGCATACCATACCTATGCCGGTAATGGTATAAATAATACCATATAGTCACACAATTGTTGCTATTTTGTTTATAGCCGATAAAATGGGTGAAAGGCTAAAAATTTCGATTGAATAGGAGATGACGGTATGGCAAAGCCAACATATGTTGTTCCTAATTTAGAGGAATGGTTACAAAAGTTTCATTTTCAAACAGAGATCAAGGTCCGTTATTCGGAAACGGATATGTCTGGACATGTAAACAATACGAGCTATATGGTTTATTTTGAGCAGGCGCGCGTAGAGTATTGGGTAAATTTCGCTTCTTTAGCAGAGGATCTAATTTTAGTGACAGCAGACATTTGGTGCCACTATCATTCAGAGGCGTTCTTCCCTGAGGCGCTCGAGATAGGAGTGCGCGTTGCTCGCATCGGCAATAGTTCACTAGACTTAGAGTATGCGATACATGCAAAAGAAAATCGTAGATTAGTAGCGACGGGAGCAGGTACAATTGTCGTACTCGATCGTGAAACCAAGAAGCCAGCGGTGATTCCTGATCCGATCCGAGAGGCAATCGCACAGATTGAAAAATGGTAAATACATATAGAGAATTAAGCAGGAGAATGTAGTCTTCTAAATTCCTTTGGTGTTATTCCTGTGTATTTTTTGAAGAGCACGGTGTAATAGCTTTGATTACAAAAGTGGAAGAGGAGTGCAATGTTTGTGATCGAGCTCATTGTGTGTAGAAGAAAGTATTTTGATTCTTCGATTCTACGTTGATTAATAAATTCGATTAAAGAGATGCCTACCTCTTTTTTGAATAAGTGGGAGAGGTAGTTAGGATGAAGAAATACCTCTTGGGCGATTTGCTCAAGTGAAATTTCCTGTAGGATATGCTCGTGGATATATGCCATTACTCGGTTAATGGTATGACTATAGGATGGATTTATCTCCTCGTTAACCGCTTGAATAAAATGGGCCAGCATCGCAAATTCCAATTCAGCTAGTTTGTCCATATGATCATCAATCTCAATCTCGTTAATGTATACATCACTTAAATTAAAAGCAATCTCCGGATGCACGCCACCTTGTATCACTGCACGTGTAAACAGAGTGCAGGAGCATATGAGGGAGTTTTTGAGGGAGCGTAATGGTGTTCGCGCAAGTGTGGCTCGCTTTAGCGAATTGATACGACGTAAGACCTCCTCAGCTCGTTCATAGTTTCCTTGAATTATGGAGCTATGTAATTGCTGTTCTAATGCATATGGTGAGTGAATAAAAGACTCCTCATGATTTTTCATACGTGTATGTAAATACTTGCGAATGATCGCTGTCTCAATCTTTGTCATGTAGATTCCACCTCAAAACCAATTATATTAATATTTTCCTTAATATATTAATATAATTATAATGATACTCGGAATACAATTCAATTGAAATACCGTAATTATGATGAGGGGGTACATGCGATGAGAAAGTGGTTTTCCGTATTGACAGCGCTAACATTGTTATTTGCTCTAATTCTAGTAGGATGTAGCAGTGGGTCTGGTTCAAAAACGGTTGTACTTAAATTTGCAGCGCAGAATGATAATACTCCAGCAACTCAGGCAGTTATCGATCGATTTAACAGCATGCAAACAAAATATAAAGTAGAGTGGGTACAGATGACGAATGATTCTGCACAAATGCATGATCAATTGCTAACGTCATTATCAAGTGGCTCCAAGGAATATGACATATTATCAATGGACGTAGTGTGGGCAGGGGAGTTTGCGGGAGCGGGTTATCTCGAAGCGATCGATACGAGTATGAAGGATGCAAATCTAGCGAAGGATGATTTCAACTCCGGATCGATGGCATCTGGAAACTACAAGGGCAAACAGTACACATTACCGTTCTTCCCTGATTTAGGACTACTTTATTTCCGTAGTGATCTCGTCAGTGCAGATGATGCCTCTAAACTCGAAAGCGGTAATTATACGTATGCAGACTTAAGCAGTATGGCAGCGAAGTATACGGGTCAAAAGGGAACCAAGTATGGCTTTGTATATCAATCTAAACAGTATGAAGGGCTTACTGTTAACGTAACAGAGCTCACTTCATCATTTCAGGATATTAAGGATGGCTTGGAAATGATGTATGCTCTAACGAATGCGAGTTGGGCAGCTAAGGATATTCTCAATTTTACGGAAGGTGAGACCCATACGAATTTTGAACAAGGAAATGCGGTCTTTGCGCGTAACTGGCCATATCAATTTGGGCGTATCAATGGTATAGAAGATGGTGTGACCGTCAATGTGGAGGATGTCGGCATTGCACCACTACCAAACGGTGGCTCTGTAGGTGGATGGTTGTTAGGTATTAATAAAAAATCGGCAAACATTGATGGTGCGTGGGAGTTTATTAAGTTTGTGGCAGGCTCAGAGGGACAAAAGATCATGTCGACTAAGGGTGGTTATTTACCTGGATTTAATGCATTGCTGAATGACTCTGAGGTTCTCGATGCCAATCCAATGCTCAAGTATGACGGCTTTAAAAAGGCTTTATCCACTACAATCGCAAGACCGGTTTCTCCTGAGTATTCCAAGGTTTCAGATACGATCCAAGTGAATGCGAGTAAGTATCTCAGCTCAGGTAGTGGTCTTGATGACGTGGTCAAAGCAATCAGCGATGCACTTAACGAGTAAATGATGAATTGATAGCATTATATAGAAAGAGGCTCTAGTAGATTAGGGCCTTTTTCGATACCCATAGAAGTGGGGTGATGGATTGAGAGAGAAGGGCTATTTGGGATATGTTCTCATCCTTCCAGCAGTTTTACTCGTTGCTATATTTTCGCTTTGGCCGATCGTCAAATCGGTGAGCTATACATTTTTCGATTACCGATTGAATGATCCACAAAAAGCAGGGCTTTATATGGATGAGCGCTTCAACTATGACCTCTTTCGCGAGTCGCAGCAGTATGTCGCTTTCTTTCTCGAAGAGGGTCGTTCACAGATTACAGATGCTGTCGATCAGCAAAAGGTAGACGCTCTTTTGAAAAGGGTAGAGGCGATGGATGCAGAGGTTGCGGGTCAACATGGCGTGCAAAAAATCCGTAGTGAGCAAAAGGAAAAGTTCATGACCTATGCCCGTGAGGTACAAACAGAGGTTGTCGGCATAACGAAGAAGTATTCGCTCCCCAATGGAGACAACCTCTTGCTGATCGTAGAAGATTTGCAAAATAGTAGTTTATCATCGAGCTTTATCGGATTCGATGGTTATAAAAATGCATTGACGGATCACCGCATCGGAATCGCATTGATCAATACCGTTGTATTTACAGTTGCTTCTGTTTTGATGGAATTAATTTTAGGGCTTGGTCTTGCCTTAATTATGAATCGTGCGATTAGAGGTAGAGGCTTTATTCGGACAGCTGCGCTCATACCGTGGGCGATTCCTACAGCTGTAGCTGCGCTTATTTGGAGCTATTTGTACGATGGTAGCAGTGGAATTGTCGCATATTTTTTCGAAAACCTCGGGTTTGTAGAGGATTCTCGGGTTTTACTATTAACTGGACCGGGTGCGATGCTGTCTGCGATTTTCGCGGATGTGTGGAAGACGACGCCGTATATGGCCTTATTGCTTTTAGCAGGCTTGCAAACGATCCCGACCTCACTCTATGAGGCATCGGCGATCGATGGGGCGGGCAAGATTCGTAGCTTCTTCCGCATTACTTTGCCATTGTTAAAGCCGTCAATACTCGTAGCGTTGCTGTTTCGAACGCTCGATGCATTCCGCGTGTTTGACCTGATTTACGTTCTTACAGGTGGTGGGCCAGGTGGGGCGACGGAAACGCTCTCCATCTATGCGTATAAGGCGATGTTTTCACAAACCAATTTTGGGTATGGCTCAGTGGTTGTCGTTGTCATGTTCGTGTGTGTTGCTGCGATTGCGACACTTTATGTTAAGGTTCTAGGCGCAAATCTGATGGAGAAGAATTAGGGGAGGGAGTCGAATGAATTTGCTGAAAAAGAGAAGTTCCCTCGTGGTGATGTTCTTTGTTTTCTTATTTTTGTTCGCGACGATCTTTCCGTTCTTCTGGATTTTTGTCACCTCCTTTAAAACCTCTGGTGAAATTTTTGGGGAGGGTGCCTTTCGTTTAATTCCCGAAAATCCAACCTTAAAAAACTACATCAGCATCCTATTTGAAAAAGGTATTCTGGGTGCGATCAAAACGAGCTTTATTGTATCAACGATAACGACTCTATATGTAGTGATTGTTGCGACATTGACGGCTTTTGCGATCTCACGCTTTAACTTTCGTGGCAAAAACTTTTTTTTAGGGCTCGTCTTAGCAGTTTCGATGTTTCCGCAAATGATCATCATAGGACCGATATACAATCTTTTTTTGGAGCTCGGGCTGACGAATAGCTATGCGATCGTGCTCCCGTATTCGACGATCACATTACCGATAGCGATATGGATACTCGTCACTCACTTTAACCAAATTCCGTTAGCGTTGGAGGAGGCAGCCAAGATGGATGGGGCTACACCGATGCAAACCTTGATCAAAATCATTTTTCCGCTCGCAGCACCTGGTGTGTTTACTACAGCGATTATCACATTTATTTCCGCCTGGAATGAGTTTTTGCTGACGATCACGCTCAATTCAGAGAAGGAATATCACACTGTACCTGTTGCGATTTCCTTCTTGCGTACACAGTTTGAAATATTGTGGGGTGAGGTGGCGGCGGCAACGACCATCGTGACGATTCCGACGCTCATTATTGTCCTAGCGTTCCAGAAGCAGATTGTATCAGGCCTATCTTCAGGTGCGGTGAAGGAGTAGGAAAGGAGTAGAGAGATGATGAAAAGGAAGTGGTGGCAGGAAATTGTCGTTTATCAGGTGTACTGGCGGAGCTTTTGCGATTCGAATGGGGATGGGTTTGGTGATCTCCGGGGTGTGATCGAAAAGCTCGATTATATTAAAAGTCTAGGCATCGACGTCATTTGGTTGAATCCGTTTTATGAGTCTCCTGATGTCGATAATGGCTATGATGTATCCGATTACTATAGCATTATGGCAAAGGCAGGTACGATGGCGGATTTTGAGGAACTCCTACACAAGGTGCATCTTAGGGGGATGAAGCTGATCATGGATGTCGTCGTAAACCATACATCCGATCAGCATCCGTGGTTCATCGAGTCACGCTCCTCCAAGGACAATCCGAAGCGGGATTGGTATATTTGGCGATCAGGAAAAGAGGGTCATCCCCCCAATGATTGGCGGTCGTATTTTACACCTTCCACTTGGGAATACGATGCGCGAACGGGAGAGTATTATTTCCATTCCTTTGCTACCGAGCAGCCCGACCTCAATTGGGAGAATCCTGAGGTACGGGCAGAGATTTATCGCATGTTGCGTTATTGGCTTGACAAGGGAGTGGATGGCTTTCGCTTGGATGTGATCAATCTATTAGCCAAACAAGAAGGTTTTCCTAATGCCGAAAAGCCTTCAGACATTAGCTATCTTGGCAATAATCCAGGAATTCATGAATACCTGCAAGAAATGCATGAACAGGTGCTACAGCATTATGATATTTTTACCGTTGGTGAGATCCCATTTGTAACTCCAGAGGATGGATTATTGTATGTTGGTGAGGATCGCAAGGAGTTGCATATGCTTTTTCATTTTGAGATTGCAGATCATATGCCGACTTGGGATATGCTGCGTTTCAAGGAAATTCAGCAGCGCTGGTATGATCATCTATGGGGTAAAGGCTGGAATTCGCAATTTATCAACAATCATGATCATACACGCGTCGTGACACGCTATGGAAATGATCAGGAGTATCGTATTGAGTCGGCCAAGTTATTTGCCACGCTTATTCATACGCTACCTGGAATTCCGTATATATATCAAGGTGAAGAGATCGGGATGACGGGCATACGCCATGCTACGATTGATGATTATCACGACATCGCGATGAAAAATCGCTATGCCGAAGAAGTCGCCAAGGGTAGGGAGCCACAGGAAGTAATGCAAAGCCTACAGCTTCTAAGCAGGGATAATTCCCGTACACCGATGCAATGGAACCCTGCACAGCAAGCAGGATTTACAACAGGGACTCCCTGGATCAAGGTGAACTCGAATTATAAGGATATTAATGTAGAACAATCATTGCTTGATCCGAACTCTATCTATTATTACTATCAACGTCTAATCCAAATGCGTAAAGAATTACCTGTTATGATTTATGGAACGTACCGCGATTTAATGCCGGAGCATGAACAAATTTATGCTTATGTGAGAGAACTTGATGGTGTGCATCTACTCGTGATTCTAGCGATTACGGAGAAAATGGTTGCTTTTACTTTACCATGTGATCTTCAAGATCTAGAGTTGAAGCTTTTATTAGGGAATTATGTGCAAGAGGGTGAAGGTAGCTCTCTTGAAAGTATTGATCTATATCCTTATGAAGCGAGAATCTATGTAAGTCAGTAAAATCAGATTGGTAGTGTTGAGTGAAAAAGTATTGGTTAATATAGCTTCATCCAAAACATCCGATTAATTCCATTACACATAATATTGGTATAGTCTAATTATAAAGATGTTTAGTAAAACCGTTCTTGGGGTTGTAGAGTCTAATAGATGGAAGGGGTGAAACAGGGGATGCAAATAGAGGAGCAAGTCCGTTTGGCAAAAAATGGGGATGATGAAGCTTTCTTCACTTTGTTAAGTAGTGTGAAAGAACGACTTTATAAAATAGCGCTCTCGTACGTAAAAGACGAGCATGAAGCACTTGAGGCGATTCAGGAGACGACTTATCGAGCATATACGAAGCTCAAATCCCTTAAAAATCCAAGCTTTTTTCATACATGGCTTATTCGAATATTGATCAATTACTGCATTGATGTTCAAAAAAGAAAGCGCAAGGAGCTCCCGCTACTCAGTATCCCTGATTCACCAACGGCACAGGATGCGCTTGATGAGAAGATTCGACTTGAGCTCGCGATTGAGAGGCTCAAACCGAAATATCAGCACATCATTATTTTGAAATATTATCAGGATTTAACTCTGACAGAAATTGCGGAGTTATTAGAGAAGCCAGAGGGAACGGTGAAAACGTGGTTGCACAAAGCTTTGAGTGAGCTTCGTTTACAGATCAAAGAGGAAGGAGGATGGGACTATGCGTGAACTTGAACAGGACATCCAAAAATCGAGACTTGATCACAAGTATATGGAAATCCCAGATTCGCTTGATGAAATGATTCTTAACGGGATCACGAGGGCTAAAAGTGATCAAATACGTAAACAAAGATATAGACGGAGAACGATCTGGTCGAGTGCGGTAGTCTTTGTTTTCTTTGTATCCTTTGTGCTGTCCATCCGCTTTTCGCCTACATTTGCAGCGATGGTACGTGACATACCTGGGATGGAGGGGTTTGTAAATCTGATACATAAAACGATGGACCGAGGAGTAAGGCTAGCCGTAGACTATGAATATATTCAGCCAATTGGTATATCCGATGAGCATGATGGCTACAAATTTACAGTAGAAGGAATCATTGCTGATGACACGCGAATGGTTGTATTTTACTCGATTGATAATTATGTGTCCGATCGATTTCTGAAGGTAGGTTTCATACAATTAATTAATCAAAATGGTGAGCGAGTTGGCGCGTCAATTGGCTTTAACCATCCAGAAGAGAGGAAGGATTGGGAAGAGAGGTATCCGCAAGACCAACAAGGGATGATCGATATACGTATGGTAAATGGGGAGGTGATTCCAGAACAGGTATCATTGCGAGTAACTCTTTTTAATGAAGGAGAAGTTCCAATTCCTTCACCTAGCAATGAATACAATATTCACATTCCTATCGATCATACTTTTTTCAGAGCAATGAAAGAGGAATATGAAATCAATCAAACCATCGATGTAGAAGGGGAAAGGATCCACTTCCTAAAAGCCGTTGTTCATCCGTTGCAAATAGAGCTTCATGTACAATTCGATCCAAATAATCGTAGGGACTACATCAGTGCGGCGGATATGCGGTTTGTCGATAAGAAGGGAAATGAGATGAGGCATACGCATAATAGTGGCCCTGAAAATGGTAAACAGGTACTCTATTTTGAAAGCAACTATTTTCATAAGCCTAAGCAGCTATGGCTTGAGGGCGAGCTATTTAGAGCATTGGAGAAGGGTAAAACTGACCTAGTAATCGATACAAATAAAAAGCAGTTATTACAGGCGCCGGATCATAAAATTAGCGTAAAATCGATCACAAAATTGGGAGCAACAATAGACATCGTACTTGAACTAGAAGGAATTGATCCAGATGACAATATGCTGTACTCGCTAATGAATTCTTATTTTCTTGATGCGGATGGGAATCAGCATTTAGAAGGGTATCTAGAAGGTGTAAACATCAGGACGGTAACCGAATCGGGTGAACGAGGCAAACAAGAGGTCCATTTCTATATAAATAATGAAGCATATGCTCAACCACTGACCTTTAAGCTCGTGAACTACCCGAACTACATTCGTGAAAAATACAGTATCCAAGTAAAATGATATGTTTGTCAAGCGTTGAATAACTATTAATGAACTCAACGGCCAACCTAATATCCTAGGTTGGTTTTTGTGTGCTCTAAATATGATATTAAGATAAGTTCTAGTTGAAAGTTTTGTCCACCTGATGTGGATATTCGCTTGCAAATATGATACGTTAATCTGTAGAAAATCATATTCTACATAGGATTGAGAATCTAATTATTGTGCGCGAGAAGAAGACATTTGTTTATCTGTGGATGACAGAATCTTCAAAATGTAAGCGGGTTCATAGTACTTTTCTTAACTGGGTAAAAACTATATTCATAGCAGAGGAAGTTCAAAAAGATCCCGTTTGATCACGAAATATTTCAGGTTAGTTATTTTTATATTATAGGAGGGATTTGTGATGTCGAGTAAAGTATTGGCGAGTTTTCTAACGGAGAACTTGGAGGATTTGAAAAGTAAAGGTCTGTATAATGTCATCGATCCATTGGAAGGGGCAAATGGGCCAATAATTTCGATTGCAGGAAAGGAATTGATTAACCTCTCCTCCAATAACTATTTGGGCTTGGCGACGGATGAACGATTAAAGGAAGCCAATTATGCAGCAACGCAAAAATATGGAGTAGGTGCAGGAGCGGTACGTACGATTAATGGTACGCTCGATCTGCATGTACAGCTTGAGGAAAAACTTGCGCAGTTTAAGCATACAGAAGCGGCCATTTCCTATCAATCGGGTTTTATGTGTAATATGGCAGCAATTTCTGCGGTGATGGATCCAGACGATGCAATTCTTTCGGATGAACTCAACCATGCCTCGATTATTGATGGCTGTCGTCTATCCCGTGCTAAGATCATTCGCTTCAACCATTCTGATATGGCTGACCTTCGTCAAAAGGCAAAGGAAGCAAAAGAATCAGGACTATATAAAAAGATTATGGTCATTACAGATGGTGTATTCTCGATGGATGGAGACATCGCCAAGCTTCCTGAAATCGTAGAAATTGCTGAAGAGTTTGATCTCATCACCTATGTAGATGATGCGCATGGCTCGGGAGTACTCGGTAATGGTGCAGGAACTGTGAAGCATTTTGGACTTTCAGACAAGGTCGATTTCCAAATCGGTACGCTTTCCAAGGCGATCGGTGTTGTCGGTGGTTATGTAGCGGGTAAGAAAGACCTCATTGATTGGTTGAAGGTACGCAGTCGTCCATTCTTATTCTCTACAGCGCTTCCGCCAGGGGATGTAGCTGCGATAACAAAAGCGATCGATATCCTGATGGACAGTAGTGAGCTTCAAAAACGCTTATGGGAAAACGGTGATTATCTCAAGAAGGGACTTAAGTCACTAGGCTTTAACATCGGCAATAGCGAGACACCAATTACGCCATGCATTGTTGGTGATGAAGTGCTCACTCAGCGCTTTAGTAAGAGGCTTTATGAAGAGGGTGTATATGCGAAGTCGATCGTCTTCCCTACAGTAGCAAAGGGAACAGGACGCGTTCGTAATATGCCAACCGCGGCACATACAAAGGAGATGCTCGATCAAGCCTTGGCGATTTATGAAAAAGTAGGTAAAGAGCTTGGTGTTATTTAATACACAATACATGTAATTGCAAATTGTATATCCCTATTTTTTTACCAAATACAATCTTACTTGCAACTCATTTTTAGGGGGATTAGTATGAAAAGAATTTTAGTTACTGGAGCGTTGGGTCAGATTGGCTCAGAGCTTGTCATGCATATGAGAGACCATTATGGGAGCGAGAATGTAATCGCAACTGATATTAAAAGTACAGAAAGTCTGGTTGTCGAGTCTGGTCCCTTTGAGCTTCTCGATGTGATGGATGGGGAGCGGATGCTAGAGCTCGCAAAAAAACATCAGGTAGATACGATCATTCATCTCGCGGCACTATTGTCTGCTACTGCAGAAGCTAAGCCCCTACTTGCCTGGAACTTAAACATGGGTGGTTTAGTTAATGCGTTAGAGGTTGCCCGAGAGTTAAAGACGCAGTTTTTTACACCGAGCTCAATTGGTGCATTTGGACCAAGCACGCCCAAGGATCAAACGCCTCAGGATACGATTCAAAGACCGACAACGATGTACGGCGTGAATAAAGTATCTGGGGAGCTACTGTGCGACTATTATTATCACAAGTTTGGTGTTGATACTAGAGGGGTTCGTTTCCCTGGACTTATCTCTTATGTTACCCCGCCAGGTGGTGGTACGACCGACTATGCAGTCGAAATCTACTACGAAGCGATCAAGAATAAGTTGTACACTTCTTACATCGCGAAGGGCACATATATGGATATGATGTATATGCCAGATGCATTAAATGCAATCATCGCATTGATGGAAGCAGATCCAGCTAAGCTCATCCATCGCAATGCATTTAATGTTACTGCGATGAGCTTTGATCCGGAAGAGATCAGCGCAGCAATTCGTCAACATATTCCTGAATTCACTCTCGACTATCGGGTAGACCCAATTCGCCAAGCCATCGCTGACAGTTGGCCGAATTCGATCGACCCCACCGCTGCTATCGAGGAATGGGGCTTTAAGGTGGAGTTTGATCTAGGAAAAATGACAGCAGATATGCTTGTGAAGCTCAAAGAAAAATTAGGTAAATAGATTAAAGCAATCGATTAAAAGAAGCCTATCGTCACTCGATAGGCTTCTTTTGAGTTAAATGATTCATTATTGCTGTAATTTTACATTTAGAAAGTGTTCTAGCAATATTTGTTCTACTTCCTTTGTTGGCAGTGGGCGGTAATATAGATAGCCTTGTGCGTAATGACACCCATGTACTTTTAGGAACTCAGCCTGTTCCTTGGTCTCAACACCTTCGGCAACTACCGCGTAATTTAATTGTTTTGCTACGAAAAAGATCGCTTGTATGATCGTCTCATCAATTGGGCTTTGGCCTACTCCACTGATAAAGCTTCGATCGATTTTGATTTTATTAATAGGAAATCGTTTGAGGTAGCTAAGTGATGAGTACTCCGTTCCAAAGTCATCTACGGCTACTGTAATTCCTTCAGCGAGCATCCCCTCTAATATAGAATAATAATCATCCATTAAAGCAACTCTCTCAGTGATCTCAATTTCAATATAACGAGATTCAATGTCGTACTGGTGCAAGAGTTGGAAAAAGTCTCGTTCGCGATTTTTTTTGTAGAACCAAGCACCTGACAGGTTCACAGAGATTTTGATCGGTGGGAGGCCGTGTAATATCCATTCTGAATGCTGACGGCATACTTCATTGAGCACATAATCTGTTAATGGATTGATCAAACCCGTCTCTTCTGCAATTGGTATAAATTCAGCTGGGCTTATCATTCCTTTGGTCGGATGACTCCATCTGATCAGTGCTTCGAGGCCCACGATTTTTTCTGATTTGATTTGTACGATTGGCTGGTAATATACCATGAGTTGGCCTTCGGCGATCGCGCGATTGAGATCGATTGCGAGCTCCGTTTTGCTTAGAAGCTGGTTTAGCATACCTTGGTCAAAGAGACGATACTGATTACCGCCCTCTGTCTTGGCCTGATACATGGCGAGGTCAGCATGCTTCATTAATTCTTCAGGAGTGTGTCCATCGTTAGGATAGATGGAGATCCCGATGCTTGTTGTAATCCTGATTTCGAGATTATTCACGTTAAACGGAAATGAAAATAGCTCGAGAATTCTTTCCGCATTTTGTTGGATATCCTCATTGTCTGTAATGTCACCAAATACGAGAATAAACTCATCTCCTCCCGTACGCGCGAAGTGCAGAAAGTTAAGTGAGCTATGTTTCACCCGGTCGGCAATTGCAGTTAGTAATTGATCTCCTATAGGATGACCGAGAGTATCATTAACCTCTTTAAATAGATTGAGGTCAAGGAAAAAGAGTGCGACATTTTGTTCATTAGCACTATTTTGAGAGAGAATCGTCTGCAGCTGCTCCGTAAAGTGCAAGCGATTAGATATCCCTGTGAGGCTATCCAAGTAGGCTAATAGCTCATATTTTCGTTCAGATAATTCTAGCTCATGCGTTCTTTTTTCTAATAATTCGTTGCGGTAACGCAATTCACCTTCAGCTTTTAGCAGCTCGGTATTTGCTTTACGTAGTGCTTGAGTTCGTTTGTTGACGAGTTTTTCAAGATGGAGGTTAAAACGTTTTTGATTCCAGAGTGTATAGCCAACAACAAAGATCGATAGCAAACCAAATAACTCCATCAGGATGGTGTTACGCCAAATTAATTGTAAAGCATCACGATTGGGTGTGGCTGCCAGAATCCAGGTCTCATCTTGAAAAGAGATTTGAGTGCTAATAAAATCACTTGTAAATGTGCTGTGATTACCAAACCATACGGAATTATCTGTTTTTTTAATTGCAAAAGACGGGTTTTTCTTTAGTAGATTCTTTAGTGAAGCTCTCTCTAAGATCAAATTCATATCCAATGTTATTGCTGAAATTCCTTCTAACTGATCTCCGTTATAGCTTGCCTGACGAGCGATTAGCCCAAAACCACCTTGCATTAGCTTGCGTGGGCCATCTACTACAATTTGCCTAGTTTCTAAGGTCAGATTTACTGATTCCTCAGATGCTAGTGGAGAAGGCTCCAAATAATTTGTACCGAGGAGAGACTCATTCCCATCCAAGGGATAGACATAAGTAATAATACCCTTTGGCGCGATAATCAGAGTTTTGGTCTCCGGTAGCTTCGCATAAAGGTCCTTTAGAAAAGTCGTAATTGTAGATTCATCGGCAGCAAAGCCAACAGTATTAACAAATGCAACCATCCCATGTAAAGCAGAAAGTTTTTCTTCTATAATCGTCTGTAGTGCAATCGCATGTACAGAAAGCTGTTCTTTTACATGTATATGAGCACGATCGATTTGCGCTTTATGATAGTTAAAGACAATAAGTTGTAGCACAATAAACAGGGTAATAGTAACAAATGTGATCGAAACCTTTACTCGTTTTGTCAAAGCCTTACCCTCCTTGACCGATGGCTAATCAAGGTAATTCGACATGTTATCTAATATTCCTGCTTCATGGGATAAAAACAAACAGATCGTGGGTATTGATAATAGGCAACTATTGTATTATTTATAGACACCAAGTATCATAGAATATAAAGGGAGGGGATAATTATGGAAATAGAAAAGGCAAATGTTAGTATTAAGGGGAATGCAGTAGTCATTCCGGATAACCCAGTCTCGCATTTTTTATTCAACAGCACTCGATCAGCATGGATTTGGCTTATTATTCGCGTCTATCTAGGCTACCAATGGCTAATGGCAGGGTGGGGTAAAGCTTTTGGTGAAAAGAGTGGAGCTTGGACAGGGGAAAACGCAGGTGCTGCACTTCAAGGCTTTGTAAAAGGAGCATTAGGTAAAGCAGCCGAAGGTAAAGACGTTTCAGGGTGGTACGCTTCATTTTTAGAAGGTTTTGTATTACCCAACGCAAAGCTATTCTCTTTTATGGTAGCTTATGGAGAAATTTTAGTTGGACTTGGACTTATCGTTGGGTTATTAACAGGTATTGCAGCCTTCTTTGGCGGACTTATGAACGCAGCCTTCTTATTTGCAGGAACTGTAAGTACAAATCCACTATTATTTATTCTAGCAACCTGGCTGGTCTTAGCTTGGAAGGTAGCAGGGTGGTACGGTTTAGATCGTTTTGCACTTCCGTATCTTGGCACACCATGGAATCGTAAATCAAAATCATAAGATACGTTATGTAATATAATAAAGAGAAACCGCCTCTTTTGTAAATGGTCGTGTAAGTCCATTACAAAAGGGCGGTTTTATTAATTATATACTAAATCTACTGATCTGTTCTTGTAATTCTTGTGCCATGCTAGCAAGTGAATGAGAGGATGATGTGATCTCTTCCATTGAAGCCAATTGCTCTTCGGCAGCTGCTGCTACAGTCTGGGTATTAGCTGATGCATTTTTGGTGATGTTTTCAATTTCGTTCATTAACTTAACCAAGGTATGTGTTCCAGCATATATTTGTTGGACTGATGAGGAAACCTCTTCGAATTGCCCTTTTACTCCTTCAACAGAACTGTAAATGTCGCCAAAGGCTATACCCGCTTGCTCGAACGTTTGTAAACCTCCTGAGAAAGCTGTAGTGCTTGCGGACATAGAATCAACTGCCTTTTCAATTCCTTGTTGAATCTCATCGATTAATTGATTAATTTGTCCGGCAGCTTGGCTTGACTCTTCAGCGAGCTTTCGAACTTCATCAGCTACTACAGAAAACCCTCTACCATGCTCACCAGCACGTGCTGCTTCGATGGCTGCATTTAATGCGAGCAGGTTCGTCTGAGCAGCAATATCAGTAATAATGGAGATGATTTTGCCGATTTCATTAGACTTCTCACTTAATACATTGACTACATTTGCGGATTCTCCAATATTGACCTGAATGTCTTTCATCGAAGACAGAGCTTCTGTTACAATCTCATTTCCTGTTTTAGCAGAACTGGAGGAATGAGCAGCAGAATCGCTTACAGCCTGCACGTTCTTAGCGATATGCTCAATCCCTTTAGAAATTTCTGAAACGACGTCAGCTGTTTGCTCAGTACTTATAAGCTGTTTTTCTGATCCAGAGGCTAGCTCTTGTGTCGATGAAGCGATTTGTTCGGTAGCCTGACTGGTTTGTATCGCGCTCTGCTGCAACGAGTCGGATGAACGCGCCACCTCATTTGATGTAATCTTGATATTATCGATCAAGCTTCGAATATTCTCAACCATGGCATTGAAATTAGAGGCCAATTGACCGATTTCGTCCCTTGTACGTACTGGAATATTAATGGTCAGATCCCCTTCAGCAACTTGTCTGGAGAAATGTGTAATTTCCACAACTGGGCGTAGCACACGGCGAATCAGGAAAGCCATAATCGCAATGAAGGTAATGCTGATAAACAATCCAATGACAACTTGTTTAAGCAACAACCGATTCAAATCTTCCTGTATATTTCCGTAAGCGAAATCATTTCCCCAAAGGGCAACCAAATTGCCGTTGCTATCTTTCAATTGGCTAATATAGCTCATATGTGCCCCGTATTCGTCAACAAAAATTGCGCTTTCTGCATAACCGTCCTTTTCAGCTGCGACGAATGTTTTGTGGAACACCTCCCCAGGTTCATAAAAGGATCCAGGCGTAAATCCAGCATCATGCAACGCTTTATCTCCCAAAATGACTTGTAAGGACTTTTTACCATTATCTTCGATTACACCGGGCATAAACAGAAAACTGTCCTCCACCATGCCGTTGTCAAGCATACGATTAAACAGTTTTTGCAATTGAGCCAGATCGCCACTTAGCGGCAATTCCCCCTTTTGCAGAATCACTTGATCCTTCACTATTTGAATTAATGGAATTTGCTCCTCAATTTGTGATCGAAGCGTAATATGTATATAATGCATCTGTTTGTAATATGCTTCCTTTTGATTGTTGTATGAGATATATATAAAGGTTCCGGACATGATCAGTAACAATGTCATTAACACGACATTTGCTTTCAAAACCAGACTTTTCCTCACTTTGCATTGTTCTCCTTTAAATGATTTATATGATTCATCACCATAATCCGTGCTAGACATTGAAAAAACGTGGATTTTCCTCTATTGTGTTAGTTGACTAGAAAAACACTCAAAGGAGGAAACCACGTTGTACTCTGACTTTACCACAGAATTTATTGGGCTTCCACATTT
>JACDJB010000264.1_pt1 | contig 63185 bp, 63 predicted proteins | sample 7454121 | NCBI WGS metagenome assembly JACDJB01 (sample SAMN14253290, study PRJNA609438) | sludge metagenome | isolation source: sludge after 25d culture with pyrite | collected 2018-12-20 | reverse complement strand
GCCAGAGCGTTGCAGTTCTCCGAACAGCATGCGCGGCACGCCGGGATGCTTGGCCACGAAGTCGATGTGCGTCATGAACATGGCTTCGAGTGCCGCGGCAGGAGACGCGGCGCCCTCGGCCGCCTTGTCCACGCGCACCAGCAGACGCTCGCCCACCCAGGTCATCGTTGCCTCCAGGATCGCGTCCTTGGTGGGGAAGTGGCGAAACAGCGCGCCCTGCGTCAAACCCATTCGATCAGCGATGGCCGTGGTCGTGATTTCGGCCGGGTTTTGCTCCGCGGCCAAGTCCACCACCGCTTGCACTGTGGCAGCACGCCGCTCTTCAGCGGACAGATATTGAGGACGTTCGCTCACTGCTCAGACTCCATAAAGTAAGTGACTTATTACTAATATAACACGCAAAACATCCGCGTCGCAAGATCGGGAATACGGTTCATCGCACGACAAAGGATGGTTCCTGCCCCATCCATGGATCGTGGCCAAGTGAGCTGACGAGACCCAGGAAGCGAACACACCCCTCAGGCGGATCATGCGTAATAGGTCGGCAAGTCGACCACCCCAGTTAGAGCAAGAGAAGCGATTTCGTTCGCGCGAAGGCGGAAACCCTCGGGAGCGTTCTTCAAGGCTTTGCATCTTTTCCAGTAGGCATTATGATAGTAATAAGTTACTTGCAAAACTGGAAGATCAAAGATGAACACCCTTGCCACACCTGACAAGCCTGCGCCGGCATCCTCCGAAGTCTGCCGTCCCGATGTCCTGGATACGCTCGCGAACGCCTGGCGGGCACGCGGCACTGGCGGCTTGTCGCCGGCGGCGGGTCTGCTGGCCTGGTACGACTGGGCGCTGCACCTGAGCCTGTCACCGGGCAAGCAGCGCAACCTGATCGAAAAGGGGCTGCACAAGCAGCAGCGCCTGGCGCGCTACGCGGCGCACGCCGCAAGCGCCCAAGGCTGCCCGACGTGCATCGAACCGCTGGAGCAGGATCGGCGGTTTGCAGCGCCGGCCTGGCAGCAATGGCCGTTCAACGTGATCCATCAGGCCTTCTTGCTGCAGCAGCAGTGGTGGCACAACGCCACCACCGGCGTGCGCGGCGTGTCGCGCCATCACGAGAGCATGGTCACTTTCGCCGGACGGCAGTGGCTGGACATGTGGTCGCCATCGAACTTCATCTGGACCAACCCGGAAGTGCTGGATGCCATCCGAACCAGCGGCGGCGCTAGTCTGTGGCGCGGCGCGATGAACTTCTTCAACGATGCACAGCGTCTTGCGCTTGACGATGTGCCAGCCGGGGTCGAAGGCTTCGGGGTCGGCAAGGACGTGGCGGTCACGCCGGGAAAGGTGGTGTTTCGCAACCACCTGATCGAGCTGATCCAGTACACACCGACGACGCTCGATGTGTATGCCGAGCCGGTGCTGATCGTGCCCTCGTGGATCATGAAGTACTACATCCTCGACCTGTCGCCACACAACTCGATGGTGAAGTATCTGGTCGACCAGGGACATACGGTGTTCATCATTTCATGGAAGAACCCGACCGCGGACGATCGCGACCTCGGCCTGGAAGATTACCGGTGGCTGGGGGTCATGGACGCGCTGGACGCGGTCACGGCCATCATGCCCGAGCGCAAGGTACAGGCGGTTGGCTATTGCCTGGGCGGCACCTTGCTGACGATCGCCGCTGCTGCAATGGCGCGCGACGGCGACGACCGTTTGCACAGTTTGACGCTGCTGGCGTCGGAGACCGATTTCCGCGAGTCGGGCGAAATCTCGCTGTTCATCGACGAGAGTCAACTGGCTTGGCTCGAAGCCGGCATGTGGGAGAAAGGCTATCTCGACGGCAAGCAGATGGCAGGGGCGTTCCAGATGCTGAATTCGCGCGACCTGATCTGGTCGCGCCGCATGCGCGAGTACCTGCTGGGCGAACGGCAGGAGTTCAATGACCTGATGGCCTGGAACGCCGACGTGACCCGTATGCCCTATCGCATGCACAGCGAATACCTGCGGCGCTTGTATCTGAACAACGATCTGGCCGAGGGACGCTACCAGGTCGGCGGACGGCCGGTGGCGATCGCCGACATCGAAGTGCCGATGCTCATCGTCGGCACGGTGCGTGACCACGTCGCCCCCTGGCCATCCGTATACAAGATGCACCTGCTCAGTGATGCGGAGCTGACCTTCGTACTGACCAGCGGCGGGCACAACGCCGGTGTGGTCAGCGAGCCGGGGCACCCGCGGCGCAGCTACCAGATTGCGACCCGCAGCACCGGCGCCCGCTACGTTGATCCACAGACATGGCGCGCCGAAACCACACTGAACGAGGGCTCCTGGTGGCCGGCCTGGCAGCAATGGCTGGCGCGACGCTCGACCGAGCGAGTATCGCCGCCTGCCATGGGCGGCACGCAGGGACCGCTTGGTGATGCACCGGGAACCTATGTGGCAATGCGCTGATACGACGCGCCGAAGCCGAGACAAGGCCAGACCATTTCAACAGGGACATCGCTAGGGATGGCCCACACCCGCCCCGAAGGGGCACACCATGACCGAAGGGCACTGCTATGAGCAACGAACTACCAACCCATCTCTACAAAGCCAATGCCGAGCTGCAACTGCAGATCACGCGCTTGCTGCAGGAGAGCAGCCATCACTGGCTTGAAGCTATGCAACAGCTCAGCGCTGGCAGCGTGCAGGAGACCACCTCGCGCATCCAGGGCCTCCAACAAGCGGCCGACTGGCAGGCGCTCGCGACCTTGCCGTCCGAGGTGTTCTGGCGTCTGTGCCAAGGCCGCATGGGTGATGCGCAAGCGGTCGGGCAAGTAGCAGCCAAGAGCCAGGCAGCCTTTGCCAATGGACTGCGCCAGGCGCTCACGACTTGGCAGGAGTCTGTCTCCGAGGCATTCGGCGCGAGTGGCGACGCAGCCTCTTTCACGCAGCTTTGCCAGCGCTGGGCGCAGCCCTGGACCGCCCCAAGCGCCGCACCCCAGGGCAAGGCCAAGAAATGAGGGAACGGCAATGAATACGACGCAACGGACGGCGCTGGTGACGGGAGGCAACCGGGGGTTGGGCGCTGCGATCGCCCGTGCTCTGCACGATGCCGGCCACCGCGTGATCGTCACGCATACCCTCGGCAACACCATGATTGGCCGGTGGCAGCAAGCGCAAGCGACACAGGGCTACACATTTGCTGCCTACGGGGTGGATGTATCCGACTACGAATCAACGCAGGAACTGGCGCAGCGCATCCACGCCGACGGTCATCGGATCGACATCCTGGTGAACAACGCCGGCATCACCCGCGATGCAACGCTGCGCAAGCTCGACAAGGCCGGTTGGGATGCCGTACTGCACACCAACCTGGACTCCATGTTCAACGTCACCAAGCCGTTCATCGATCCGATGGTCGAGCGCGGCTGGGGCCGCATCGTCAACATCTCGTCGATCAACGGCACTAAGGGCCAGTTCGGGCAGACCAATTATTCGGCGGCCAAGGCCGGCGTGCACGGGTTCACGAAGGCGCTGGCGCAGGAGGTGGCGCGCAAGGGTGTGACGGTCAACACCGTGTCGCCGGGTTATCTGGCCACCGAGATGGTGATGGCGGTGCGGGAGGACATGCGCCAGAAGATCATCGATGCGATTCCGGTTGGCCGTCTGGGCCAGCCGGATGAGATCGCGGCACTTGTCGCCTTCATCACCAGCGAAGCTGCTGCCTTCATGACCGGCAGCAACGTGGCGATGAACGGCGGTCAGCACATGTTTTGACTAAACTCTGGCGATGGTTTGGTCCCGTATCGTGGTTCTCATCTTGATAGGTTCGCTTCTGCGAAATAATCGTTTTGGATAAATTTCACAAAAATATAGCTTTAAATTTTCAAAAATGTGGCTAGTCGCCACTAATTTTTCAGGGCGCTGCACAATAGAGGTTTCCTTCCTGATCCTCACTACAAGCGCTATGCTGCCGTGATGAGCGAGGTAAGGCATGGAATTGCGACATCTACGCTGTTTCGTTGTTTTGGCTGAGGAATTACATTTCACACGTGCCGCTGAACGCTTGCATATTGAACAGCCCCCTTTGTCTCGAATCATCAAGGAGCTTGAGGATGATTTGGATGTTGTGCTTTTCGATCGAGATCGTAGAGGGACTCGTCTGACTGCAGCGGGTGCTGCTTTCTTACAAGATGTTCGTAGATTGTTCACTATTCTAGATCAAGCACGCGAGAATGCGAAAGCTGTAGCCGCAGGCTTTCGAGGCAGCTTGCGTATTGCGATATCTGATGGTGCGATTGATCTCCGATTATCGGAATTTCTAGCACGCTGTCAGGCAGAAGAGCCCGAAGTAGAGATTCATTTATGTGAAGTTCCTTTGTCAGAACAATTACGTGGCTTGCGGTCAGGAGATTTTGCGATTGGTTTCGCGCATACAGCCGAGGTCGGAGATGGCATTGTGGCTGAACCAATTTGGAGAGACCCACTGATGGTTGCCGTGCCAGTCAGGCATGAATTACTCGTTTACAAAAAAATCCCATTTCGAGAAATAGGGAATCATCCAGTCGTTTTATGTGACCCGCAGGTGTGTGAAGGTTATTGGCGCGAATTGGCTCGGCTTCTTCGGCAACTGGAGTGTGAGCTTGATATTATTGAGCATGTGTCTTCGCTGGATATGATGCTTACATTGGTCGGTGCAGGCTACGGCATCGGTTTTACAACGGTGGCGAGGGTTGCTGTTTGTCCACGCCCAGATGTGCTCCTCCGGCCTTTAGCGACGGATTCGGCGGTAATCACGACCTATTTGCTCCGATCCGACAATAGTGAGCAGATGATCTCACTGGAGCGATTTATTGATCGATTGCATAACCGGATAGATGGTTAATTGCGTTCTTATACAAGTAGCTTCAAGAGTTAACATCGTAATTAATATTGTGTTCCGTTATTGCCATCAAGTCGGCGGCGGTGATCCCTAGCGCTGTGGAAATTTTCAAGATTAATGCGAGTGTGGGCATATGTTCCCCTCGTTCGATCTTCCCCATGTGCGAGCGTTCAATACCGGCTAAGGCAGCCAGTTCTTCCTGGGCGACTCCTTGTTCCACGCGTGTAGCGCGCACTGCTTTCCCGAAGGCACGGGCTGGTTCGGCTTCATAAGTAGTTGTACCTGGGGGACGGCCCCGTCGAACAATACGCTTCTGCATAAATAGAAGCGTCGGGCAGTCGAAGAAATTTAACCACGTTAAATTTAACTCATTGGTATTATGTCGCTTTAGATCAATTCTTTCTTGAGGCTCTCATGCACGACGCCACCAGCCTGTCGGCCACTCTTAGGCTTGCTGTAGCACCGGGCGTACCGTCATCACAATTTTCGGCGCTTCTTGCACGGCAACGCGCAGAGGAGCCGGACGTCACCCTCACGTTTTTCGAGGTTGCAGGTGAAGCGCTGCTTGAGGGGCTTCTTGCAGATCACTATGATATTGGGATATCACTTCAAAGACATAGCGATCCGACTCTCAAAACGCAGCCCTTGTGGACGGAGAATATGGCCGTTGCCATGTCGGCACGGTTCGGCTTGCTCGACGAGACACCGCTAACTACTGCCGATCTCCAGGACTATCTCGTCTATCGCTGGCACGCAGAGGCTTGTTTGCCACTGGATGAGAGGCTTGCCCCCCTCATGCCGGAGGGCCAAGGGAACATCCGGCAGGTGACTTCTTTCGAGATAATGGGGCTATGGGTTGCGGCTGGTTCCGGCATCGGGATATCCGCGCAATCGCGCATCGAACGCGCTCATGGATGGGGGATTACTATGCGACCGCTAGCCGGTGGCCCCTACGAGATTGTGACGTATCTGCAGCGGCCTCACGGGCAAGTCAGCTCAGTTGCAGAGCGCTTTGAGCTTAGAGCGCTACAAATGACCGAAGCCGGCACGAGGTGATTGGCTTATGGACGGAAGAATGATCCTGGCCATAGGTCGAACTGTGGGTTAGGCCCCCTCAAGCATCACTGCGTTACCCACCAGCTGCTGGACGTTCTACCGCACATCCGCATGATGCTGACAGTCATCCAAGAGAACCCGAATGATTGCGGTTACATTGGTCGGCGTAACCGCATCAATGGCCGCGCGATCGCCCAGGTCGAAGTACGGCTGGGTCAGCATGCGGTACAGATCCCAAGAATCCGCTTGTGGGCACTGGTTCATGAGCACCTGGGCCAGCCTGTGCTTGAGCGGCACCAGTTGCCAGTCGGGAACCCGCTGCCCCCGATTGCCCAGACTGATGGACAGCAGCTTGCCCGCCTTCAGCTCGCGGTTGATCTGGTCCTTGGACTTCCCAGCCAGCTTGCCGAACAGCGGGACCGGCAGATTGTTCGGTGACTCGTACAAGGCCAGCATTTCCTCGCGCTCGCGCTGGATGGCTGAAACCTCCGGCTCAGTGGCATGCACCGGGGGCGGCGGCACCTGCGACAGGCGCTGGAACGTGACCCCGCCGCTGTTCGGGGTCACGACGATGGACGTCACGACCACGGGCGGCACGCCAAGGACAGCGGGCTCGGCGACTGAAGGGGCCGCGCCCACCGCTTTCTCCACTTCGGCCATCGCCGGCACGCCGTCGATGCGGATGGTCAGGTGCGCGCTGGCGGCTTGCACCTCGCCTTGTTCGAGCAGGTCGAGGCGGTCGGCCCAATCCTGCATCATTCGGCGGCGCGGCTCCACGTACTTGGCGTGGTTGTAGGCCGAACTCACCTTGTTGGGATCGGAGTGCGAAAGCTGCGCGTCCACCCAAATCTTGGGGTAGCCGATCTCGTTGAGCGCCGTCGAGATGGTGCCGCGGATGCCGTGGCCGGTCAGGCGCCCCTCATAGCCCATGAGCTGCACGGCCTTGTTGAGGGTGTTCTCGCTGATGCGCTTCTTGAGTTCGCTGCGATGCGACAGCAGGTACTTCTGCGCCGGCCGCATCACCCCCAAGAGGTAGCGCACGATCTCGATGGCCTGCAGGGACAGGGGCACGATGTAGGGCGGCACGTCCTGCGGCCGCTTGCCGGCTTTGCGCATCTCGTCCTGAAGTTGCTTGACGACCTGTGGCGGGATGATCCACAAGCCTCGGTCGAGGTCAAACTGTTCAGGTTCGGCCAGCCGCAGTTCGCCAGTGCGCACGCCCGTCAGGAACAGCAGGCGAACGCCAAGCTGGGTCTGCCAGCCACGGGGGTTGTAGAGGCGGAGCTTCTGAAGGAACTCGGGCAACTCGGGCAAGTGCAGGTACGGGTTGTGGGCCACCGGGGGCTTGGGCTCTGCCACCACGTCCAGGTCCGCAGCCGGGTTGACTTCCAGCCCCTCGGCGAAGACCAGAGCGTAGCGGAACATCTGGTTGAACCAGGTGCGAACCTTCTCGGCGGTGGTGAAGGCTTTGCGTTTCTCGATCGCCGCCAGCACGCCCAGGAGTTGGGGCCGGCGAATGTCGTAGATCGACATCCTTCCCAGGGTAGGCAGCACGTCTTTGTTGAAGATGCGCAGGATCTGCGAAAGCGTGCTTTGACGGCCTTCCTTGAGTTCCTTGCGGCGATGCTCGACCCAAGCGTCGAAGACGTTCTTGACGGTGTATTCGCCTGCTAGCTTGGCCGCGTGCCGCCGCTGGTCGCGTTCGATTTGGGGATCAATGCCCTTGGCGAGCAGAACTTGGGACTTGTCCCGCTCGGCGCGGGCCTCGCGCAGGCTGATGGCGGGATAGCTGCCCAAGGACATGCGCTTTTGCTTGCCTAGCCAGCAGTAACGGAAGATCCACGACTTGCCGCCTGCGGTAGAAACCATCAGGCTTAGGCAGTCGTTGTCGTAGAGGGTGTAGCGTTTGCCGGTGGTCTTGGCCTGCCGGACGATCAGATCAGAGAGTGCCATTTCGAGGCTCCTAAGTGATGACTTAGGCCCTATGCTCGTCATGGTTCCCGCTCAGCCCCAGCAACTATCCGGAAGCCGACCCACCCGTATTCCTGTGCCTAGATTGGCGCCTAAAAAAGGCTAGCTGTGGGTGGATTTCCGTGGCGTTCGCTGGAATGAAAAGAGGGGCCGAAGCCCCTCTTTTCAACGACTTACAGACTTCAGTGGATGTCTGTAGATCATAAATTGGAGCGGGAAACGAGTCTCGAACTCGCGACCTCAACCTTGGCAAGGTTGCGCTCTACCAACTGAGCTATTCCCGCGTAAGCAATTAAGCTAAGCCACGCATTATAAGGAGCTTAAATTACCTTGTCAAATCGTGCTGCGCGCTCGGCCTACTACTCTTCATAGTATGCTTATGCGATTCAGTGAAGCCACAATACATATGTCGCCCTTAACCTTTAGCCCACAAGAGCTGCGCCCTTTCAACACACTCAGCCTGCCGGGTAGCGCCAGGCTGGCGTATTTAAAGGATAGCCGCCAGCTGGAGCAACTTGGCCAAAGCCCGGCCGCCAAGGCTGGCAAACTATTTATATTGGGTGGTGGCAGCAACATAATTGCCATGCCCCAGCCGCAGCACCTGATCGTAAAAATTGCTACGCGCGGTATTCGGCTGCACGCGCAAACCAGTACGCACTGGATAATACAGGCCCAGGCGGGTGAATCATGGCACGGGTTTGTGGGCTATTGCCTGCAACAAGGCTGGGCCGGGCTGGAAAATCTGGCCCTGATTCCAGGCACGGTAGGCGCCGCCCCAGTACAAAACATAGGTGCCTATGGCGTAGAACTACAAGAGTACTTACACGCCGTCGAGTGCTACGAGCTGGCCAGCGCCAAGCGTCACCTATTGGCACCCGCTGATTGTGGCTTCGGCTATCGTGACAGTATATTCAAACGCGCTGGCGCTGGTGCCTGGCTAATAGCCAGCGTATTCTTTGCGCTACCAAAGACTTGGCAGGCCCGACTGAGCTATCCAGATTTGCAAAATTATCCCGGCCTGACGGCACAGGCCGATGCCCGGCAGGTTTATGCTGCCATTTGCGCTATTCGAGCCGCCAAGCTGCCAGACCCGGCGCTATTGCCAAATGCCGGTAGTTTTTTTAAAAATCCCGTGGTGTCAGCGGCCCAGGCGCGGCAGTTGCAGGCCGAGTTTCCTGGTCTGCGCGCTTACGCGCACAGCGGTGCAAGCTTTAAACTCGCAGCCGGCTGGCTAATTGAACAGGCCGGCTGGAAAGGGCGTAGTCTCGGGCCTGTAGGCATGCACGCGCAGCAGGCGCTGGTGCTGGTGAACCATGGCGGCGCCAGCGCTAGTGATGTACTGGGACTGGCCGAGCGTGTGCAACAGGATGTAGAGCGCAAGTTTGGGGTGCGTCTCGAACGTGAACCGGTGCTGCTCGATTAGCTACACGGCAGGTGCAGCTTAGCTCGCCAGCACGTCCTGCATATCAAATAAGCCAAACTCGCGGCGTGCCAGATACCTGGCTGCCCGCAGGCTGCCTTGGGCGTAAGTGGCGCGGCTGCTGGAGCGATGGGTAATTTCTATACGCTCGCCGATGCCACAAAAATAGGCGGTATGGTCACCGACTATATCGCCACCGCGTACTACCGAGAAACCAATATGGCCGTCGGCGCGCGCGCCAGTATCACCGTGGCGCGCCCAGTCGGCTATATCATCCAGGTTTTTACCCCAGGCCTGGGCTATGGTTTCACCCATGGCAAGAGCCGTACCGGAGGGGGCGTCAACCTTGTTGCGGTGATGCGCCTCGAATACTTCGGCGTCATAACCGCTTTGCAGCAAACGCGCAGCCACGTCCAGCAGCTTCAGCATGGCGTTAACGCCAACGCTCATATTGGGGGCAAATACAATCGCGGTTTTTTGCGCCGCGCTGCGTATTTCTTGTTTGCCGGCGGTATCGAAGCCGGTGGTGCCAATAACACACTTGACGCCATGCTGGGCGCACACCTGCAAATGGGCCAGGGTACCCTCCGGTCGGGTGAAGTCGATCAGGCAGTCGGCCTGGGCTATATCCTGAATATCAGCGCTAATCATTACCCCGGTTTCAATCCCCAGGCCCTGGCCTGCATCCTTGCCTATATTGTCGCTCTCGGGGTGGTCCAGCGCCACTGCCAGGCTTAAATCGGTAGATTCCAGTACCGCCTGTATCAGCATGCCACCCATACGGCCCGAGGCTCCTGCAACTGCTATACGCATTATTCTGTAATACCTTCTTCAATAATTGGATCAAGTGGCTCTATGGCCTGGACTTCGGTATCGACAACCTCGCCTAAATCCGGTGAGGTAGCTATTTCCGCGTCTGTATCGGCCTGAGCTTCTTGCTCGACTGCGGTGGCAATAGAGCCGCTATCGGCTTTTTCAAATGGCTGCCGGTCTGGTTGTTGACTGCCTTCCCAGCGCACCAGCTGGTCGTGTTCAAACCAAACAGTAAATTTGCGTAACTCGTCGGTGCCATAACCAGGCTGGTTGTAAAACGGATAATCCCAGCGCTCGGCGTGAAATGCGTCTTGTAAGGTAGGGCTACCCAGTATATAACGCACCTGTTCGCGTGACATGCCAGCCTCTAGCTGGGCGACCTGCTCGGCGGTTATCCAGTTACCTTGCTGGACGGTGATGCGATACGGAAAGCCCCATTCACTACCGCCGCAGGCGCTTAAACCCAGCAGTAACGTCACGGCTGCCAGCATCCTGGTTAAAAAACCACCCCTCGTAAAAAGCTTGTTCGCTTGGACTGTATGCACAGACTTCCCCCATTGATAGCTAAGCGGCATTTTACTGCCAGACACCGGCTTACGGTTTTTACGGTGCTGAAATACTAAAACCGCTATCATAAAGGTTATTGTGTAACTTGGTTTGTGTTGACCGTGGCTGGTCGTTGTGTGTGTAACTTGATTTATATGCTTTAAACGAAGATACTTTAAATATGAATGATCAGTTAGAACTTAAAAGCATGGGTCTGAAGGCTACGTTTCCGCGCCTGAAAATCCTTGATATATTTCGTAAGGCTGAGACTCGTCACCATAGCGCCGAGGATGTATATCGCGCCTTGCTGGCCGAAGATGTGGATATTGGCCTGGCTACTGTCTACCGGGTGTTGACGCAGTTTGAACAGGCCGGTATTTTGGTGCGCAGTCAGTTTGATGGCGGCAAGGCGGTATTTGAGCTCAATGATGGCGACCATCATGACCATTTAATCTGTACCAATTGTGGTTTGGTTGAAGAGTTTTACGATACCGAAATCGAAAAGCGCCAGTACCTGATTGCCAAAGAGCATGGCTTCGTGCTCGAAAGTCACAACATGATGCTTTATGGTATTTGTCAAAAGTGCCAAGGCAAGAAAAAATAAGCCGTTATTTGCGTACACACCACGCGCGCATATTACCTGTCGAGGCGGTCAATACCTAGCGATACACCACAAGACCTGCCGTTTGTAGCCGTAAAAAAGGCCAAAAATCAAGGTGCTGCCTGTTGCAGCATTTCATCAGCGGTTTTCAGGGTTGCGGCCGTGATCCGCAAGCCCCCCAGCATGCGCGCGACCTCCTGCCTGCGTTGCTCCGGGGCAAGCCGCTCTATGTTGGAAAGCGTTTGCCCGGCGTGCGTGGCTTTACTAACCTGGTAATGCTGCTGCGCACAGGCTGCTACCTGAGCCAGGTGGGTTACGCATAATACCTGATGCCGCTGGCCCAGTTGCTGCAACAAGCGTCCTACAATTTCGGCCACCGCGCCGCCTATACCGGCATCGACTTCATCGAATATCAGGGTAGGCACGCGCGCGGCACTACTGGCGGTAACCGACAAAGCCAACGATATACGCGCCAGTTCACCACCGGAGGCTACCTTGGCCAGTGCTCTGGGGCTAACCCCGGCGTGCCCGGACACCAGGAATTCGATCTCGTCCATACCGTGCGCAGCTGGTTTGCCTGGGTTGATCTGGATTTGAAACTGGCCACCTTGCATAGCCAGGTCTTGCATGGCAGCGCTTATTTGCTGGGATAGTTTTTTGGCACTGCGCGTGCGCGCCTGACTCAGGGCCTGGGCTTGTTGCTGATAGAGTTGCTGGGCCTGGTCGCAGCAGGCTTGCAAGGCATCCAGGTCCTGGCTGGTGATGTTAGTCAGGCGCTCGATTAAGTCCTGTTGGTGCTGATAAACTTGTTCGGGCTCTATGGCAAAACGACGGGCGGCGTCAAAGATTAAGCCCATACGTTCTTCGATCCGCGCCAAGGCCTGTGGGTCGAGCTCCACATCGTTGGCGTAAGCGTTTAATGCCGAAACGGTTTCGGCGCAAAGTATGCGTGCCGACTCCAGGCTTTGGCAGTGCTCTTCCAGGCTTTGGTCGTGGCGCAGCAGCCCCTGCAAAGTATGAAATGCGCTATTTATTGCCTGCATGGCCGCGCCGGATTCGCCATCGAGAGCCTCGATTGCCTGGTTGCAGCCACTTAACAGGGTTTGTGCGTGGGCCAGGCGGGCTTGTTGCGTGCATAGCTCGGCCCACTCATTGGCCTGTGGTGCCAAATCGTCCAGCCAGGCGATATCATTTTGCAGCCGGAGCGTAAGCTCGGCTGTATTGGCGGCATTGTCTTGTGCCTGTTTGAGCTCGGCCTGGGCCCGTTGCCAGCTCTTCCAGGCCTGAGCTACCGCGGTAAGCAAGGTGCCGTGGCCGGCCTGGGTATCCAGCAGCTGGCGTTGATTACTGCTCTGTAACAGGCTTTGATGGGCGTGCTGGCCGTGTATGTCCACCAGTAAGGCGCCCAGCTCGCGCAGCTGCCCCAAGGTTGCTGGGGTGCCGTTGATATAGGCTTTACTGCGGCCATTTAGTTCGATTATGCGGCGTAGAATAAGCTCGCTTGGGTCAATCTCTTGTTGCTCAAGCCAGTCCGCGCTAGCGGCGCTGACGTCAAAAATTGCGCTTACCTCGCTGCGCTCGCAACCTTGGCGTATCAAGGCGGTATCGGTGCGCGCGCCCAGGCACAGGGATAAGGCGTCGATCAAAATCGATTTGCCCGCCCCGGTTTCGCCAGAAAACACGCTAAAGCCGCCATCGAAGTTGATAGCGGCACTGCTAACTATGACGAAGTCGCGAATGTGCAATAAGCGTAGCATTACTGAATATCGTCGCGCGGCGCGAGCATGCGGTTCCAGTTGAGCTTACCACGCAAGGTAGAAAAATAACTATAGCCGCGTGGATGTAAAAAACGCACCTTGTGGGGGCTGCGCCGGACGGTAATGCGGTCGCCTTCCTGACAGTCAGATAAGGCCTGCATGTCAAAGTGCACGCTGGCGCCTGATTCGACCCGACCGAGCGCGCTGATGGTAATGTCCAAAATGCAATCATCGGGTACGGTAATCGGGCGGTTCGATAATGATTGTGGCGCTACCGGCACCAGCACTATGGCGCTTACCTGGGGGTGCAAAATCGGGCCGCCGGCCGACAAGGCATAGGCGGTTGAGCCCGTAGGGGTAGCGATAATCAGGCCGTCGGCGCGCTGGCTATGCATAAAAACGCCGTTATAGCGCACCTCCAGCTGTATCATGCCGCCGCGTCCAGCGCGGTTGATAATCACGTCGTTGAGCGCCAGGCCAGCAAACATTTGCTGCTCGGCACGCGTTACCCGGCCTTCCAAAAAGATACGTTCATCCAGGGTATAGGCGCCGTTAAGTACGGCGGCAATGGCGGAGTCCACGTCATCCAGTGGAATATCGGTTATAAAACCCAGGCGCCCATGGTTGATACCTATTAGCGGCACAGCCGAAGTTGCAAGCTCGCGTGCAGCTGCTAACATGGTACCGTCGCCGCCCATGATTATTGCCAGGTTGGCCTGTTTACCGATGTCAGCAAAACTGGCTAGGGTAAAATCCCGTACACCCGTGTTTTTTCCTGTTGCGGCTTCGACAATTACCTCGCAACCGGCGGCCTGCAGGACTTGGCCAAGCCTGCGCAAGGGGGCGTCTAGGCCACTGTCCTGGTATCGGCCGATCAGGGCTACGGTTTTAAAGTGCATGCTTGCCAAGCCTTGTGGATTTAATGGAATAATACAGTACCCGGATTATAGCTAACAGACAAATGGATGATCGTGCCAGAAACCTATTAAAGACATTGGTGGAGCGTTACATAGTTGACGGCCAGCCAGTGGGTTCGCGTACCTTGTCCAAGGTTTTTGACCTCTCGCCAGCCACCATCCGCAATGTCATGGCCGACCTCGAAGACCTGGGCCTGATTCATAGCCCGTATACCTCGGCCGGGCGCGTACCGACGCCGCGCGGTTATAGAATGTTTGTCGATGGCCTCTTAACCGCCAAAACTTACGCGCTGTCGTCTGACATGAAGATCGTCGATAGCCTGCCATCCTCCGAGCCTGGTCGTGCGGTTACGGCTGCTGCCACGTTACTGTCCAACCTGTCGCAGTTCGCTGGTGTGGTGCTAACCCCCAAGCGCGCTCAGGTCTTTCGCCACCTGGAATTTATCAGCCTGAGCGATAAACGTGTGCTGTTAATCATAGTCACCCCCGACGGCGACGTGCAAAACCGCATACTTTTTGTGCCCCGTGAATACTCTGAGGCCGAGCTATTGGAGGCCTCCAATTTTTTCAACCGCAATTTTTCTGGCAAGTCCTTTCATGAGGTCCGCCTTAGTCTGGCTGCCGAGCTGGCCAGTCTGCGTTCGAATATCTCGCAGCTCATGCAGCAGGCAGTAGATGTTGGCCTGGAGGCTGCCGACGGCGCCGATCCAGCGGTGGTGATTTCGGGTGAAGGCAAGTTATTGGACGTCTCCGAGATGACCGCCGACATGGATAGGTTGCGCAGGCTGTTTAGCCTGTTTGAGCAAAAAACCGATCTACTGCATTTGCTGGATGTTTCCAGCCAGGCCCAGGGTGTACAAATTTATATAGGTGGTGACTCTGATCTGGTGCCGCTCGAAGACGTATCCGTGATTACGGCGCCTTACGGGGCCGATGGCAAGGTAATAGGCACACTCGGGGTTATAGGTCCCAGCCGCATGGCTTACGAGCGCATGATTCCTATAGTGGATATAACCGCGCGCTTACTGTCTAACGCGCTCGGGCAGGGGACTTCTTGATTAAACAGTTATTTATGCGCCAATTCATCTCCGAGCCAGAAAACCCGTCTGCCCTTGACCCGCACGGACCTGCCGTGCCAATTGGCCCGCTAGGGGTCTTGTTGGTCAATCTGGGCACACCCCAGGCACCCACGGCCCCGGCTATTCGTAGCTATCTGCGCGAATTTCTTTCTGATCCACGCGTGGTGGAGTTACCCGCCTGGCTGTGGCGGCCTATCCTCAATCTGTTTGTGCTAAGCCGCAGGCCCAAAGCCATAAAGCCCAATTACCAGCTTATATGGCTTGAGCGTGGTTCGCCATTACTGGTCTACGGCCAGGATCTGGCTGCCGGGCTTGAACACAAGCTTAGCGCCATGCAGCTTGACGTGCGCGTGCAGTTGGCTATGCGCTATGGCGAGCCAGCCTTGACGCCTGCTATCGATGCCTTGCGCGCCCAGGGTTGCCAGCGGATTTTGGTGGTCCCCCTCTACCCGCAATACGCCGCCAGCACCACTGCTACGGCGGTGGATGCCGTCAATGCCTATATGGCGCGCTTGCGCAGTCAGCCCAGCCTGCGCTATCTGGCACCCTTTTATGCAGATCAGGCTTACATAGGCGCGTTACACGCGCTGATCCAAAGGCATTGGCAAGCATACGGCAAGCCAGAGCGTCTGCTGCTAAGCTTTCATGGGCTGCCGCAGCGCTCCATCCAGCTGGGTGACAGGTATTTTCACGACTGCCAGCAAACCGCCCAGGCCTTGCGTCAGGCGCTTGGCGTTGATGGCGCGCTGGTGCATGTATCTTTTCAAAGCCGGTTTGGCAAAGCCCCCTGGTTGCAACCTTATACCCAGCCGTTGCTGGAACAGTGGGGGGCGCAAGGCCTGGGACGGGTAGACCTCATGTGCCCCGGATTCGTGGCCGATTGTCTGGAAACGCTCGAAGAAATAAACATAGGCTGCCGCCAGGCATTTCAGCACAGCGGTGGGGGCGAGTTTCATTACATACCGTGCCTGAACGCCGAGCCGGTCTGGGTCGATAGTTTTGCCGCGCTGGTGGCAAAAAATTTGCAGAACTGGTCTTGAAGTAGCGTATACCCACCCCTATATACTGGCCACCCGCCCGACATTTGCATGGCCTTGCCAGCGTACGCAAGTCCCGCTAGTGTCGTAATGTTTTTTGTTTTGGAGATCTAACCATGTCGGCATCCCAGGAAAGCCAGGATCAAAACCCTACTCCTACCGACCAATCCGACCCAGCCAAGCAGTCTGCGATGACAGACCAGACCCAGCAGGCCGAGCCCGAGGTGGGCTGCGAGCCGCCAGTTGAAGACCTGGCCGCCTTGCTGGCCGAGGCCGAAGAAAAAGTAGGTCAATATCACGACCAGCTTTTGCGGGCTCACGCCGAAGTCGAAAACATCCGGCGCCGCGCGCAAGATGACGTGGCCAAGGCGCGCAAGTTTGGCACCGAGTCATTTGCCGAGAGCCTGATACCGGTGCGCGATAGCCTCGAAGCCGCCCTGGCGCAGGTCGATCAAAGCGCCTCTGACTGGCAGCAAGGCGTCGAGTCTACGCTGCGCCAGTTAAACAATGCGTTTGAGCGCAACCAGATGTTCGAAATTGCTCCCCAGGCCGGCGACGTATTTGATCCGCATCGCCATCAGGCCATATCCAATATCAGTTCCGAGCTGCCAGAGGGTGCCATAGCCCAGGTATTGCAAAAGGGCTATTTGCTCTCTGACCGGGTGCTCAGGCCAGCGCTGGTAATGGTTTCGTGTGGCCCACAGCCAGAGCAGTCATAAAACCTGGTCGGCTGGCCTTGAAATTATCTGGCCAGACCCCATATTCAACAGCATTGGTAGCAAAGCTACCCACTAATTCCAACATTTATTGATTACAGGATTACACATGAGCAAGATCATAGGGATCGACCTTGGCACAACCAACAGCTGTGTAGCTTTGCTTGATGGCTCTAAGGTCAATATCATCGAAAACGCCGAAGGCACCCGCACCACGCCCTCGATCGTCGCCTACATGCAAGACGGCGAGATCCTGGTGGGCGCGCCTGCCAAACGCCAGGCCGTAACCAACCCCAAAAACACCATTTTTGCCGTCAAACGCCTGATCGGGCGCAAGTTTGACGAAAAAGCCGTACAAAAAGATATCGAACTTATGCCCTACGGCATAGTCAAGGCCGATAACGGCGACGCCTGGGTCGAAGCCCAAGGCAAGAAAATGGCGCCGCCACAGGTATCGGCCGATATTTTGCGCAAGATGAAAAAAACCGCCGAGGATTATCTAGGTGAAGAAGTAACCGAAGCCGTGATTACCGTGCCCGCCTACTTCAATGACAGCCAGCGTCAGGCTACCAAGGATGCCGGCCGCATTGCCGGGCTGGAAGTCAAGCGCATCATCAACGAGCCCACTGCGGCCGCCCTGGCTTTCGGCCTGGACAAGTCCGAGCGTGGTGACCGCAAGATCGTAGTCTACGACCTTGGTGGTGGTACTTTCGACGTCTCGATTATTGAAATAGCCGACGTCGATGGCGAAAAGCAATTTGAGGTCTTGTCCACCAACGGCGATACCTTTCTCGGTGGCGAGGATTTTGACCAGGCCATAATCAGCTACATCATCGACCAGTTCAAAAAAGACTCGGGCGTGGACCTGTCCAAGGACGTATTAGCCTTACAGCGTCTCAAAGAGGCCGCCGAAAAGGCCAAGATCGAGTTGTCCTCGGCCCAGCAAACCGAGATCAACCTGCCGTACATTACGGCTGATGCCTCCGGTCCCAAGCATTTGAACGTCAATATCACGCGCTCCAAGCTCGAATCCCTGGTTGAGGGTTTGATCGAACGCACCATCGAGCCCTGCCGCACGGCTATCAAGGATGCCGGCATCAAGGTGGGTGAAATCAATGACGTTATTCTGGTAGGCGGCATGACGCGTATGCCCAAGGTGCAGGAAAAGGTCAAAGAGTTTTTTGGTCGTGACCCGCGCAAAGACGTCAACCCCGACGAGGCCGTGGCTGCCGGTGCTGCTATTCAAGGTTCAGTTTTGTCTGGCGACCGTAAGGACGTATTATTGCTGGACGTGACGCCCCTGTCCCTGGGTATCGAAACCCTGGGTGGCGTGATGACCAAGATGATCCAGAAAAACACCACTATCCCAACGCGTTATTCGCAGGTGTTTTCCACTGCCGATGACAACCAGCCAGCGGTGACCATCAAGGTCTATCAAGGCGAGCGCGAAGTGGCCGTTGGCAACAAAGCCCTGGGCGAGTTTAACCTCGAAGGCATACCGCCAGCAGCCCGTGGTTTGCCACAGATCGAGGTGACCTTCGATATCGACGCCAATGGTATCTTGCACGTCTCTGCCAAGGACAAAGGCACTGGCAAAGAAAACAAGATCACCATCAAGGCCAGCTCCGGTTTAAGCGAAGCCGAAATCGAGGCCATGGTCAAGGACGCCGAGGCCCATGCCGAAGAGGACCATCGTGTGGCCGAATTGGCGCAGGCACGCAACCAGGCTGATGCCTTAGCGCACGCTACGCGTAAATCGCTGGAAGAGTACGGCGATAAGCTCGAAGCCAGCGAAAAAGAGGCTATCGAAGCTGCTATCAAAGAGCTCGAAGAAGCTGCCAAGGGCAACGAAAAGGCCGAGATTGACGCCAAATCCGAGGCCCTCGCCACTGCTTCGCAAAAGCTCGGCGAAAAAATGTACGCCGATATGCAAGCCCAGCAGGCCGCCGGCGCGGCGGGCGAGTCAGCAGGCCAGTCTGCTGATGATGACGTGGTTGACGCCGACTTCAAAGAAGTCAAGCGCGACTAACGCGGTGTCAACACCATAGCTGTTCTCAGGCCCGGTGGCATTAAATTGCCCCGGGCATTGTTTCTTGAAATAGTTGCGCCACGCGCGCACCAAAGCTGATGTCAAAACGAGATTACTACGAAGTGCTGGGGGTCGCCAAGAACGCCTCGGATGATGAGATTCGCAAGGCTTATCGCAAGATGGCCATGAAATACCATCCAGACCGTAACCCCGATAGCAAAGAGGCTGAAAACAAATTCAAGGAGGCCAAAGAGGCCTACGAAATGTTATCCGACAGCCAGAAGCGTGAAGCCTATGACCGCTTTGGCCATGCCGGGGTCGACCCCAATGCCGCAGCCGGTATGGGGGGCGCCGGGGCAGGGGGCTTTGCAGACGCATTTGGTGATATTTTTGGTGAGATATTTGGTGGCGCTGGTGGCCGCACGCGCGGCGGGCCGCAAGTTTATAGGGGCGCCGACCTGAAGTACACCCTGGAGATCAGCCTGGAGCAGGCGGCCAGCGGCTACGATACCGAAATCCGTATCCCTAGCTGGGAGGAATGCCAAACCTGCCACGGCTCAGGCGCCAAGCCGGGTACCCAACCACGTACCTGCCACACTTGTAGTGGCAGCGGTACGGTGCGTATGCAGCAAGGCTTTTTCAGCGTGCAGCAAACTTGCCCAACCTGCCACGGCAGTGGCCAGGAAATCACCGACCCCTGTACGGCTTGCGACGGTGTCGGCCGTATCCGCAAACACAAAACCTTGCAGGTAAAAGTGCCAGCTGGTATCGACGACGGCATGCGTATACGCTCGTCCGGCAACGGCGAGCCGGGCGTAAATGGCGGCCCTCCAGGTGATTTGTACGTAGAGATTCATATCAAGCCCCACGGTATTTTCCAGCGCGACGGCGAGGACTTGCACTGTGAGTTAACCATCCCGTTTACCAAGGCGGCCCTGGGTGGCGTGCAAGAGGTGCCGACCTTAACCGGACGCGGTGAAATCACCATACCTGAAGGTACCCAGACCGGCAAAACGTTTCGCTTGCGCGGCAAGGGCATAAAGGGCATACGTTCGAGCTATCCTGGGGATTTGTACTGTCACATCGTGGTAGAGACGCCGGTGCGGCTCAACGACGAGCAAAAGGCCTTATTGCGCCAATTCGAGGACTCGTTAAGCAGTGGCGGTGATCGTCATTCGCCCAAAAGCCAGTCCTGGGCTGACAAATTAAAAAATTTCTTTTCCTGATAAATGGCTCACCTTATTTTGCAGGCCCCGCGTATTCTGGACGGCGATGTCGAGCGCCTGGCGGCCTTAGCCAGCGCCGCTGGTGTGCAGCAGCTTGGCCCCACGGCGGTGCGCTTGCTTGACGTTGATTGCGATAGCCGCCAGGAGGTTATGCAGCTAGCTTACAGCATGCGGCTTGACGCCGCCTGGTTGGATAGCATCCAGCGGCTGGCCGATTGCAAGCTATTAGCCATGGACATGGATTCCACCCTGATTAACATCGAGTGCATCGACGAGATCGCCGCTGTGGTTGGCCGCAAGCAGGAAGTGGCTGCCATTACCGCCGCCGCCATGCGTGGTGAGATCAGTGATTTTGCTGATAGCCTGCGCCGCCGCGTAGCGCTGCTGCAAGGCGTGCCAGAGCAGGCTTTGGAGCAGGTTTTCAACGCGCGTTTGCGCCTTAACCCCGGCGCCGAACGGCTGTTGCAACTGGCTCAGGCGCATGGCCTGCAAACCTTGCTGGTGTCCGGTGGCTTTAGCTTTTTTACCGAGCGCCTGCGTCGGGGTCTGGCCCTGGATGCGGCCTATGCCAATACGTTAGAGGTTGAGAACGGCTTGTTAACCGGGCGGGTGTTGGGTGAAATCGTCGATGGTGCGGTCAAGGCCCGCCACGTACAGGCTATGGCGACAGCCCTGGGGGCCACGCCCGAGCAGATAATAGTTCTGGGCGATGGTTCAAATGATTTGCCTATGATGGCCGGTGCGTATTATTCTGTGGCCTATAGGGCCAAGCCGGTGGTGCGTGCCAAGGCACGCTTTGCCCTGGACTTCAGCCCATTGGATGCGGTACTGAATTGGTTTAGGTTACGTCATGCATAATAAGCCGGCAGTGTTGGTCAGCAGGGCCATATTTCCAGAATACCTTGAGTTGCTGCGGCAGCACTTTGAAGTTGTTAGTAATCAGGCCGATGAGGCCTGGACGCGTGCCCAATTTATCGAGCGCTTACAGGGTAAGCAGGGTGTTTTTACCACCGGTTCCGAGCGCATAGACGCCGATTTGCTGGCCCAGTGTCCAGATTTGCAGATTTGTGCCAATATGGCCGTGGGCTACGATAATTTTGACGTGCCGGCCATGAGTGCTGCCGGGGTGGTGGCTACCAATGCCCCAGGGGTGCTAACCGAAACTACCGCAGACCTTGGCTTTGCGCTGTTAATGGCGGCGGCCAGGAGGGTTTCCGAGGCCGAGGCCTACTTGCGTGCTGGCCACTGGCAGCGTTGGTCTTACGCTATGCTAAGCGGCCACGACGTCTACGGTAGCACCATTGGTATAGTCGGTATGGGCCGCATCGGTCAGGCCATTGCGCGCCGCGCGGTGCGCGGCTTTGACATGCGCCTGGTATACCACAATCGCAGCCGTCTGGATGCCGCTACCGAGGCCAGCTTACAGGCCACTTATCTGGGCCTGGACGAATTGCTGGCCAGCGTCGACCATCTGGTTTTGGTGGTGCCTTATAGCCCGGCAGCGCATCATCTTATCGGTGCGCAACAGCTGGCAATCATGAAGCCCAGCGCCACCCTGGTAAACATCGGCCGTGGTGGCGTGGTCGATGACGCCGCCCTGGCGCAGGCCTTACAGGCTGGTACCATAGCCGCAGCTGGCCTGGACGTATTCGAGGGCGAGCCCAGGTTAAACCCCGCGCTGCTGGCCTGCAAAAACGTGGTGCTTACCCCGCACATAGGCAGCGCCAGCGAGCCTACCCGTAAGGCCATGGTAAAGCTCGCCTGCGATAATCTTATCAGCTACCTAACCACCGGGCGCGCCCTGACGCCACTCAATTAATTGCGCACCCGGTAATTTATTGCTTGTAACTAAGCCTAGTTTGCCAACAGTACCGGCACCGTCATATTACCTAGCAAGGTGCTGGTGGCACCACCCATGATCCACTGACGCATGCGGCTATGGCCGTAAGCGCCCATTACTATCAGGTCGATGTCGTTGTCGGTGGCGTTATTCAGGATAACGTTACCGACGCCATAACCGGCGCTGTCCTCGACCTTATGCTTGGGCTGCGGGTAGCCCAGGCGCAGACAGTAATCGACGATATCGTTTTCGTGTACATCGCGCTCGCGCATGAGCTTTTCGTCGCGATCTACTTCCAGTATCAGCAATGCTTTGCATTCGCGTAAAAATGGCGCCGCGTCGGTTAGCGCGCGGGCCGCTTCACGGCGCTGGTCCCAGCAGTACATGATGCGCTCACCCACCGTCTCGAACTCACCGTAATTGGGCAGCATTAATACTGGCCTGCCGGCCGCCATGACGACCGTTTCTGGCAGGTTCGGGCGTAAACTGGTGATATTGTCTGCGGGATCAACCTTGCTCATTATTATCAGGTCGCTCAAGCGTGCGTGTAGCGCCAGGCAATCATCGACGTCACCCTGGGGGGCGCGCCACTGTACCGACACGCCGAGTTTTTTGGCCTTGTCAAACAGCATATCTTGCGTGGCCTCGCGGTGCTCGGCCTGGCTATTGCGCATGGCTTTGCGGATTTCCTGGGGTAAGATGCCGTCCTCCTGGTGCAGGCCCATACCGCTGGCAAGCGGGTAAATACCCATTACTTCGGCCTTGTGCGCGGCGGCCAGCCGCAGGCCAAAATCCATGCGCCGTTCGGAGTTTTTATCCTGGCTTAGGTGTATGGCAATGCGTCCCAACATATTAAAACCCCCATAGTTTATGTGATTAATTTTCAACCAAGCTGCATAATGCCATTATATGTGTAATTTAGTCTATGTTTTTAGGGTTTTACGATTATGCTTCTAGTTCTCTCGCCAGCCAAAAAGCTGGATTTTGATACCCCGGTACGCACTACGTTGAGTAGCGAGCCGGTTTTTGCTCCCAGCGCCAACGAATTAATCGCAGTGCTGCAAGGGCTTAGCGCCCCGCAATTGCAACAACTAATGAAATTATCTCCGGCCCTGGCCGAGTTGAACGTCGAGCGCTACCGCACCTGGCATGACAAGCCTGGGCTGGAGTACGCCCGCCAGGCGGCTTTGGCTTTTAATGGTGATGTTTACGAAGGCTTGCAAGCCCACAGCCTCTCCGATACCCAATTGCAGTGGGCACAAGGGCACGTAGCCATATTAAGCGGTTTATATGGTGTATTGCGTCCCCTGGACTTGATCCAGCCCCATCGGCTGGAGATGGGTACACGCCTGTCAACCGGGCAGGGCAGCAACCTGTACCAATACTGGGGCGATAGAATTGCGGCCGAGCTCAATCAGCGCTTGGACGCCTTGTCGGGGCCACGCCAGTTGCTTAACCTGGCCTCGAATGAATACTTCAAGGCGGTAGACTTACAAACCATCGATGCCGAGCTCTGCGAATGCGTGTTCCGGGACTACAAAAATGGCAGTTATAAGGTAATCAGTTTTTATGCCAAGCGCGCGCGGGGCATGATGGCGCGTTACATAATCGATAATTCCATAGATAATATCGCCGACCTGCAAGGCTTTGCCCTGGCGGGTTATAAATATAACGCCAGCGCATCCGATCCCAAGAGCCTGGTTTTTGAACGTCAACAGGAGGCTTGAATTGTCTGCGAATGCCAACTTGTACAGTGTGTTAGCAAGCGGTTTTCCCACTGATCGTAGCCGCGTTGCCATCCAGACCGAACAGCAGTCTTACAGCTGGGCGGATATAGATGCCATCAGCGCCGCTATCGCTAACTTATTGCAATCGTACGGCGTGCCCCAGGGGGCCAGGATCGCCGTACAGGTGCACAAATCTCCCCTGGCCCTGATGTTGTATTTGGCCAGCTTGCGCGCCGGCCTGGTTTACCTGCCGCTCAATACCGCCTATCAGCAGGACGAGCTGGCATATTTTCTGGCCGACGCCAGCCCGGCTATCGTGGTTTGCGACAGCGCGGCGCTCGACTGGTGCGTGCCCTTAGCGCAAAAGCATGGCGCCCAGCACGTATTAAGCTTGGCTGCCGATGGCAGCGGCAGTCTCATGGACGCGGCCACCAAACACAGCCAGGTGTTTACGACGGTGGCCAGCGAGGGCACTGACCTGGCGGCAATTTTGTATACATCAGGCACTACCGGGCGCAGCAAGGGCGCGATGTTAACGCACGCTAATCTGGCTGCCAATGCGCTCACCTTAAAAGAGTATTGGGACTGGAGCAGCGCTGATGTGTTGCTGCATATGCTGCCGATATTTCATATACATGGCTTGTTTGTCGCCTGTCACGGGGCCTTGCTGGCGGGTGCACGCATGCTGTGGCTGCCCAAACTGGATGTGGATGCTGCATTGCGCTACCTGCCCCAGTGCACCATTATGATGGGGGTGCCAACCTATTACGTGCGTTTGCTCGCTGATGCCCGTTTCAACCAGCAAATATGCGCCCATATGCGGCTTTTTATCTCTGGTTCAGCGCCCTTGTTGCCAGAAACCTTTGCGCAGTTTCAAGCACGCAGCGGTCATACGATTCTGGAGCGCTATGGCATGAGCGAGACCGGCATGCTGGCTTCCAATCCCTATCGGGCCGAGCAGGGTGCACGTATTGCTGCAACGGTTGGGCCGGCCTTGCCGGGCGTGCAAATCCGCGTGGTTGACGATAACGATCAGGCCCTTGCCGTAGCTCAGCCTGGTCACGTGCAGGTGCGCGGCCCCAATGTTTTTGCCGGCTACTGGCAGATGCCAGAAAAAACCCGCGCAGAATTTACCGCCGATGGCTGGTTTCGTACCGGCGATGTGGGCGTCTTTGGTGGCCCCGACATACCAGACGATTACCTGAGCATAGTCGGACGCAGCAAAGACATGATTATCAGCGGCGGCTATAACGTTTACCCCAAAGAGATCGAGCTTTTGCTCGACACCATGCCGGGGGTATTGGAGTCGGCCGTGATCGGGATGCCAGACGAGGATTTTGGCGAAGCAGTAATCGCCGTAATCGTGCCCCAGGAGGGCATTCAACCCGACTTGGAGGCGCTGCGGCAAGGGCTCAAGGATAAGCTGGCCAATTACAAGGTGCCCAAGCGCTGCTATCTGGTCGAAGAACTGCCACGCAACACTATGGGCAAGGTACAAAAGAATATTCTGCGTAATAACTACACGCGCGCCTAATAACTTGCAGTAATTGCTGCGGCGCGGTAAATTAACGCCAGACCAAGTTTTATCCGGGCTTTGTCAGCTTGGCGCTGTGCCGTTTAATCAGGCCGGTATATGCGCCATGTTTTTTTATGTCTTGGGTTGGGTCACAAGCCCGATCGCAGGCGTTCGTTTCAACCACTGTGCGCTTTAGCCGGCGCATGTGCTTTGTGCCAAGGGGTGCAGGCTGGTTGCCTGGGGTATGCGGGTGCGACGGTTCCGTGAGCCGTACAAGCTCGGTGTATTCCATGTTTACCGGTGCTGGCCCAGGTTTAATAAGGCCGCTTGGTGTGTAGCACAGGTCAGAAAGGAATTATCATGGAATTAAACGGCGCAGATATCGTCGTACGTTGCCTTATTGAAGAAGGCGTAGAACACGTATTCGGTTACCCTGGTGGCGCGGTACTTTACATTTACGACGCGCTTTACAAGCAGGACAAATTCAAACACATTCTGGTACGCCACGAGCAGGCTGCGGTACACGCAGCAGACGCCTACTCGCGCTCTTCAGACAAGGTCGGCGTGTGTCTGGTTACCAGCGGTCCAGGCGTGACCAACGCGGTCACTGGCATAGCCACGGCCTATATGGACTCTATCCCGATGGTGATAATCAGCGGGCAGGTGCCCACGCACGCCATCGGTCAGGATGCCTTTCAGGAGTGCGATACCGTCGGTATTACGCGCCCTTGTGTCAAACATAATTTTTTGGTGCGCGACGTCAAGGACCTGGCCGAAACCATGCGCCGGGCCTTTTATATCGCCAAATCGGGTCGTCCTGGTCCGGTGCTGGTGGATATACCCAAAGACGTTTCGGTCGCCTTGTGCAAGTACATGCCCAAGCGCGGCCCTACTACCATGCGTTCTTACGCCCCGGTGGTCAAAGGCCATCAGGGCCAGATCAAGAAAGCGCTGCAATTGCTCTTAAGCGCCGAGCGGCCGGTAATTTACACCGGTGGCGGGGTGGTGCTGGCCAATGCCGCCGAGGAGCTGCGCAAACTGGTGCGCTTAACAGCCGCACCATGTACCAATACCCTCATGGGTTTGGGTTCTTTACCTGGTACCGACGAGCAGTTTATCGGCATGCCCGGCATGCACGGCACCTTTGAGGCCAATATGGCCATGCAAAATTGCGATGTATTGCTGGCTATCGGTGCGCGCTTTGATGACCGGGTGATCGGTAATCCCAAGCATTTTGCTCAGGTGGCGCATAAAATTATCCACATTGACGTCGACCCCTCGTCAATTTCCAAACGCGTCAAGGTCGATATCCCCATAGTTGGCGACGTCAAAGACGTGCTGCAAGACATGGTAGCCCTGTACGCTCAGGCCCTGGCGCAAAAGCCTAACCCAGAAAACCATCTGGCGGCCTGGTGGCAGCAGATAAACGATTGGCGGGCGCGCCAATGCCTTGATTACGAGCCATCAGATACTCTTATAAAGCCGCAATATGTGGTGCAAAAGCTGTGGGAAGTAACCCGCGGCCAGGCCTTTGTTACATCAGACGTGGGTCAGCATCAAATGTGGGCCGCCCAGTATTACCCCTTTCCCGAGCCACGGCGCTGGATAAATTCCGGTGGGCTTGGCACCATGGGCGTAGGCTTGCCTTATGCCATGGGCGTACAAATGGCCAATGCCGACCGGGATATCGCCGTGATAACCGGCGAGGGCTCGATTCAAATGAATATCCAGGAGCTCTCAACCTGTAGCCAGTATCGCTTAACCCCAAAAATACTCTGTCTCAATAACCGCTATCTGGGCATGGTGCGCCAATGGCAGCAAATTGAATACGGCTCGCGCTACTCCGAGTCCTATGTCGATGCCTTGCCCGACTTTGTCAAACTGGTCGAAAGCTACGGCCACGTTGGCATGCGTATTGACAAGCCGGCCGATGTCGAGCCAGCCATTCGCGAGGCCTTTGGCAAGTACAAAGATCGCCTGGTGTTCATGGATTTTGTCACCGACCAGACCGAGAACGTGTGGCCCATGGTCAAGGCGGGCAAGGGCTTGACCGAAATGTTGCTGGGTTCTGAGGATTTGTAAGGGGATAGGCATGAAACACGTAATATCTATATTGCTGGAAAACGAACCCGGCGCTTTGTCACGGGTTGTGGGTCTGTTTTCGGCGCGTGGCTATAACATCGAGACACTGACCGTAGCCCCTACCGAGGATTCGACCTTATCACGCATGACCATAGTCACCTTTGGTTCGGATGACGTCATAGAGCAAATAACCAAGCACTTGAATCGTTTGGTAGATGTGGTTAAAGTTGTGGATTTGTCTGAAGGGCCCCACGTTGAACGTGAGCTTATGCTAATCAAAGTGCGCGCGGTAGGCCGCGAGCGTGAAGAGATGAAACGTATGGCCGAAATTTTCCGCGGTAACATCATCGACGTAACTGATAAAACCTACACCATAGAGCTAACCGGGGTGCAAGAGAAAATCGAGGCGTTTTTCAATGCCGTCGATAAAACAGCCATCCTGGAAACGGTGCGTACCGGCGTTTCTGGCGTAGCCCGTGGTGAAAGAGTACTTAAGCTGTAATATTTATATTATCTAATTGGTTTGGAGCATTTATGAAAGTTTTTTATGACAAGGACTGTGACCTGTCCCTTATCAAAGGCAAGCAGGTTGCCATTATTGGTTATGGCTCGCAAGGTCATGCCCACGCCTTGAATCTGCACGAATCCGGCGTTAAGGTTTGCGTAGGGTTGCGCAAAGGCGGCGCCTCCTGGGACAAGGCCGTCAATGCTGGTTTGGAAGTTCAGGAAGTGGCCGACGCGGTCAAGAGCGCCGACGTTGTTATGATGTTGTTGCCCGACGAAAACATTGCCAAGGTCTATAACGACCACGTGCACAACAATATCAAAGCCGGCGCAGCCCTGGCATTTGCGCATGGTTTTAACGTCCATTATGGTCAGGTCGTAGCCCGCGCTGATATCGACGTAATCATGATCGCACCCAAGGCCCCTGGGCATACAGTGCGCAATACCTACCAAAACGGTGGTGGCGTGCCGCATCTGGTGGCGGTGCACCAGGACGTCAGTGGCCGTGCCCGTGATCTGGCCTTATCGTACGCGATGGCCAACGGCGGTGGCCGTGCCGGCATTATCGAAACCAATTTCCGTGAAGAAACCGAAACCGACCTCTTTGGCGAGCAGGCCGTATTATGCGGTGGCACCGTCGAGCTTATCAAAGCGGGTTTTGAGACCCTGGTAGAGGCTGGTTATGCGCCCGAGATGGCCTACTTTGAGTGCCTGCATGAGCTCAAGCTGATCGTCGACCTGATCTACGAAGGCGGCATAGCCAATATGAACTACTCGATTTCCAATAACGCCGAATACGGTGAATACGTAACCGGCCCGCGCATCGTCACCGACGCCACCCGCGCTGCCATGCGCGCGTGTTTGGCCGACATCCAGTCCGGCGTGTATGCCAAAAACTTTATTCTTGAGCATACCGCAGGTGCGCCCGAACTGACCTCGCGTCGGCGCATCAATGCCGAGTCGCAAATCGAGCAAGTAGGCTCCAAGTTGCGTGCTATGATGCCCTGGATCGCCGCCAACAAGCTGGTCGATCAGAGCAAAAACTAATTGAGTACGCCCGCCTATCCCCACCCCATCGTCGCGCGCGAGGGGTGGCCTATTATCTTTGGCAGCCTGCTGCTAGCCATCGCGGTTAGCATCTGGTCGCCGTGGTGGTCGTTACCATTCTGGCTCTTTAGCCTGTTCTCGTTACAGTTCTTTCGCGATCCGGTGCGTAGCGCCCCTGCTGGTGAAAAACTGGTTTTAGCGCCTGCCGACGGCCGCGTCGTGGCCGTAGAAGAGACCACCGACCCCTACGCCGATAACCGCCCGGCGCTGAAAATCAGCGTTTTTATGAACGTATTCAACGTCCATTCAAACCGCAGTCCAGTAGCGGGTACGGTGCAAACCTTGCGCTATTTTCCGGGCAAGTTCGTCAACGCTGACCTGGACAAGGCCTCGCTGGCCAACGAGCGCAATGCCATGGTCATCCAAACCGCCGATGGGCAGCTGGTGACGGCGGTGCAGATTGCCGGTCTGGTGGCCCGGCGTATAATCTGTCATGCCCGGGTTGGCCAGCAGCTATACGCAGGCCAGCGTTACGGCTTTATACGTTTTGGTTCGCGCGTAGACGTATATTTGCCACCGGATAGCAGGCCCAGCGTTGCCATAGGCGACAAAGTAAGCGCAACCTCTACGGCTTTGGCCCAGCTGGCCTAAAGCGCGCTTTTATCCCAGGCTTTATTCCATGCCAGACGACCGACAGCGTAAACGCAGCATATATTTATTGCCCAACGCCTTTACCACGGCAAACCTGTTTGCCGGTTTTTATGCCGTGGTGCAAGCCATGGGGCAAAACTTCGAAACGGCCGCCATAGCCATATTCCTGGCCATGGTGTTTGATAGCATGGATGGGCGCGTGGCACGCCTGACCAATACCCAATCGGCCTTTGGTGAGCAGTACGACTCCCTGGCCGATATGATTTCCTTTGGTATCGCTCCGGCGCTGGTCACCTACGTCTGGTCACTGCACGGTCTGGGGCGCTGGGGCTGGCTGGCCGCCTTCATCTACGTAGTTGGTGCTGCCTTGCGCCTGGCGCGCTTTAACGCCAATATCGGCAAGGTAGATAAGCAATACTTTCAAGGCTTGCCAAGTCCGGCTGCCGCTGCGCTGGTGGCGGGCTTAATCTGGCTGTCGGTGGATAATAAACTAAGTTTTTCTGATGGCGTTGGCTCTTGGGCGGCCTTTGGGGTCATGGTTTACGCTGGTATAGCGATGGTATCGAATGCTCCTTTTTTCAGCGGCAAAAGCTTTGCTTTGGGACGTAGCGTGCCCTTCTGGGTGCTGCTCGTACTAGTGGCGGTATTCGTCTTTGTATCCAGCAATCCGCCGGTGGTCTTGTTTGGTCTGTTCGTGATTTATAGCCTTTCGGGCTGGTTTATCTGGCTGTGGCGTATCCGTAAGGCCAGACGCCTGGGGCAGAGAATGCGCAATCCCTGAGCAAACAATAATGTACAATAAGGGGTTTTCAGAAATTTAAACAAGTCTGTAGTTTTTTCAATCACGGTAGCGCACCTCGATGCTACCGCATGTTTTAGAGGTTAGTAATCATGTCTGTTGCAGATATCAACAAATCCGAAGTAGTAACTCAATTTCAACGCAAGCCTGGCGACACGGGCTCTCCAGAGGTGCAGGTGGCTTTACTTACAGCCCGCATCAACGAGCTTACCGGGCACTTCAAGACCCACAAAAAAGACCACCATTCGCGTCGTGGTCTGTTACGCATGGTAAGCCGCCGTCGCAAGCTGCTCGATTATTTGAAAGGCCGTAATCCTGATTCATACCGCGCCCTGATCGAAAAGCTAGGCCTGCGCAAGTAAGGATAAATATATGTTTAACAAAGTAAGCAAGTCGTTTCAGTACGGCGAGCATACGGTCGTGCTTGCAACGGGCGAAATTGCCCGTCAAGCTTCGGGTGCTGTGCTGGTTTCGGTTCAAGATACGGTCGTATTGGCCACCGTGGTAGCAGCGCGCAGCGCCAAAGCTGGGCAGGACTTTTTTCCCCTGACAGTAGACTACGTCGAAAAAACCTACGCCGCCGGTAAGATACCAGGCGGTTTTTTCAAGCGCGAAGGCAAGCCCTCCGAAAAGGAAGTGCTGACCTCGCGTCTGATCGATAGGCCCTTGCGCCCGTTGTTTCCCGAAGGGTTTTACAACGACGTGCAAGTGATTATCCACACCCTGTCGGTTAACCCCGACATCGATCCAGATATTCCGGCTTTAATCGGCGCCTCTGCTGCCCTGGCTATTTCCGGCATACCCTTTAATGGCCCGGTAGGTGCAGCGCGTGTAGGCTATGTGGACGGTCAATACGTGCTTAACCCTGGCGTAAGCATGCTCAAGGAGCAGTCCAGCCTGGATCTGGTGGTGGCTGGTACCGAATCAGCCGTGCTCATGGTAGAGTCCGAAGCCCAGCAGTTATCCGAAGAGATCATGCTGGGCGCGGTAATGTTTGGCCACGAGCAAATGCAGGTAGCCATTAATGCTATCCACGAGCTGGTAGCTGAAGCCGGTAAGCCTGAGTGGGACTGGCAGCCAGCGCCACGCAATGAGATTCTGGTAACGGCCGTACGCGCCGCTGCGCTGGAGCCCCTGAAAGCTATCTACCAGGTACGCAATAAGCAAGAGCGCACCCGGCAATTACGCGAACTGCACGCCGAGGTCAAAGTCAAGCTGGCCGAGCACGCTGCCGCACGCGGTGCTGACGCCCCTGATGGCGTTGAGGTTGAAAACCTGCTGTTTGCCCTTGAGGGCGAGATCGTGCGCGGTCAAATCCTCAATGGCGAACCGCGTATTGACGGGCGTGATACCCGCACGGTCAGGCCCATCAGCATACGCCTGGGTGTCTTGCCACGGGCGCACGGCTCGGCCTTGTTCACCCGCGGTGAAACCCAGGCTCTGGTAGTTACCACCTTGGGTACCAAACAGGACGAGCAAATTATTGACTCGATCATGGGTGAATCGCGCGATCGTTTCATGTTGCACTACAACATGCCCCCTTTTGCCACCGGCGAGACGGGTCGTTTTGGCGTGCCTAAGCGGCGTGAAATTGGTCACGGCCGTTTGGCCAAACGTGCCTTGCTGCCTTTATTGCCCAGCGCCGAAGAGTTCCAGTACACCTTGCGGCTGGTGTCCGAAATTACCGAGTCCAATGGTTCTTCTTCCATGGCCTCGGTATGCGGCGGCAGCCTGTCCATGATGGACGCTGGCGTGCCTATTAAAGATCACGTCGCCGGTGTTGCCATGGGGCTGATCAAGGATGGCGGCAAGTTTGCCGTGTTAACCGACATTCTTGGCGACGAGGATCACCTCGGCGACATGGATTTCAAGGTTACCGGTACCGCTACGGGCATTACCGCCTTGCAAATGGATATCAAGATCCAGGGCATTACCAAAGAGATCATGCACGTAGCACTGGCGCAGGCGCGCGAAGGACGCTTGCACATTCTTGGCAAAATGCGCGAAGCCATCGATGGTTCGCGCCAGGAGCTCTCCAGCTTTGCGCCACGCATGCTCAGCATGAAGATCAACGCCGATAAGATCCGTGACGTAATCGGCAAGGGCGGGGCCACCATCCGCGCGCTTACCGAAGAAACCGGCTGCCAGATAGACATCGCCGAAGATGGCACCATTACCATCTCCAGCGCTGATCTGGAGCGGGCCAAAGAGGCCGAGCAGCGTATCCGCGACCTCACCACCGATGTTGAAGTGGGCCTGGAGTATCAGGGCGTGGTACAGCGCATGCTCGATTTCGGTGCGATTGTGCAGGTCTTGCCGGGCCGTGATGGTTTATTGCACATTTCCGAGATTGCCAATTACCGCATCAACGATATCAACGACGTGCTCAAGGTGGGTCAAACCATCCGCGTCAAGGTAATAGAGGCCGATGATCGGGGCCGCTTGCGTTTGTCGGTAAAAGCCATAGGCGGCATCGAAGCCCAGGGTGGCCCGGCCGCACCTGGTAGCAATAACGACAAGCAAGGCAATGGTGCGCCTGAGCAAGCCGATAGTCCGGTACAGGATGCCTAGTACCAGGCGTTCGGTCTGAAACCAGGCCATGAAAAAGGCAGCCCACGGGCTGCCTTTTTTGCTGCCGGCTTGAGTGAGTAATGTTTGCGGCTGCTATATGGCAAATCGGCTAAATTACATATGGCCGGGCAGCCAGGTAGTCAGGCCAGGGAAGAACCACAATAACACCAGCATCAAAACCATCAAGCCAAAGTATGGCGCGCAAACCCTGGCTATATAGGTTATTTCCTTCTTGGTCATACCTTGCAGGACAAACAGGTTAAAGCCTACCGGAGGGGTGATTTGCGCGGTTTCGACGGTGATTACCAAAAATATGCCAAACCATAGCGGGTTTATGTCCGCAGCCTGGATAATGGGTAGCACTACGCCCATGGTCAGCACTATGGTGGATATGCCATCCAGAAAACAGCCCAGTATTATGTAAAAAATACTCAGCACTATGATTAGCATGCCGGGTGACAGGTCAAGGCTGCCAACGTACTGGGCCAGCTGGCGCGGCAGGCCGATATAGCCCATCGCCAGCGTCATAAAGGCCGCGCCGGAAAGTATCAGGGCGATCATACAGTACAGGCGCGTAGCCCCCAGCAATGATTGCTTAAAGGACTGCCAGTTCAGCGCGCCTTGCCAGGCCGAGAGTATGAAGGCACCGAGCACGCCTACCGCGGCGGATTCGGTAGCCGTGGCTATGCCGGTATAAATGCTGACTATAACGCTGGCAATCAATAAAACTACCGGTATCAGCTGGCGCGACATGGCCAGCTTGGCGCGCCAGCTCAGCGTAGTATCAAAAGAGGGCACCTTGTCCGGGTTAAGCAAAGCCCAGCCCATGAGCCAGCCGCTAAACATCAGGGCCAGCAAAATGCCCGGCACTATACCGGCGATAAATAATTTGGCGATGGACGTTTCCGCTGCCACCCCGTAGACGATCAGAATAATCGATGGGGGGATTAATAACCCCAGGGTTGCAGGACCACCCAGCGAGCCTATTATCTGCGCATCCGGGTAGCCGCGCTGGCGTAACTCTGGCAGATTCATCTTGCCAACCGTCACGCAGGTGGCGGCTGATGAGCCCGAAACCGAGGCAAAAATCGTGCAGCCCAATACATTGGTATGCAATAAACGCCCTGGCAAGCGGTTGACCCACGGCGCCAAGCCGCGAAACAGGTTTTCTGACAAATTGGTACGAAACAGGATCTCGCCCATCCATATAAATAACGGCAAAGCCGTTAAGGTCCAGCTGCTGGCGCTGCTGAAGATGGTCATGGCCATGGCGTCGCCGGCGGGCCGCACCGAGAAAAATTCCATCCCGAACCAGGCTACGCCAATGAGCGCCAGACCTACCCACAAACCGCTGCCCAGCAAGACAAACAGCATGATGATCAAGGCTATGCTGGCGGTAATTTCATTCATGGTGCAGCTCTTGTGCGGATGACTCACGCTGGCCTAGCAGTTCGAGCATAAATTCATCGACAAATGCGATAAAAAAAATTGCCGTGCCCAAGGCCATAAACACCTGTGGTACCCACATAGGTGTGGCGTCGATGCCGGTGGATAAATCGCCAAACAGGTATGACTGCCATACCAGGCGGGCCGAGTAAAAGGCCAGAAAACCGGACAGCACCACGGCTATGAACAGTACAAGCAGCTCCAGGCCCTTATGCCAGCGGCCCTTGAGCATGCCGAGCACCAGGGTTACACGAATGTGCTCACCGCTTTTAAGCGTGTGCGCCAGGGCCAGAAAGCCAGCCCCAGCCATGGCGAAACCGGCATAAGAATCAAAGCCACCGGTATTGAATCCCAGCAGGCGCCCCAGTATCATCAGGCTAACCATCACCAGCACGCCCAGCATGCCAAGCCCGGCCAGCCAGGCGCTGGCCATGTACAGGGCATCCAGGAACCGGCGCATGGTTACAGGCTGGCCTGGTAACTATCCAGTATTTGCTGGCCTTGCGGGCCGGCTTTTTCTACCCATTCCTGGATTACGACCTCGCCCACCTTGGCCAGACCTTCTTTAAGCTGTGCAGAAGGCTCGACTACTTGCATGCCGTTTTGCTTGAGCTTGGCGATAGAGTCGGTATCGACCTGGCGCGAAACTTCCCAACCGCGTTTTTCAGCGTTGGCCGCGGCTTCAAGTAGCGCCTGTTGGGCTTGCGGGCTTAACTGCTCAAAGGACTTTTTGTTGGCAACCACCAGGTTTTTGGGGATCCAGGCCTGTACGTTGGTGAAATACTTCATGTTTTCATACAGCTTGTTATCTACGCCGGTAGCGCTGGAAGATATCAGACCCTCGATTACTCCCGTAGCCAGGGCCTGGGAGAGCTCGGCTTCTTGAATGGTCACGGGCTGGGCACCGACCAGCTCGCCGATACGCGCGGTGGTCGGGCTATAGACGCGCCACTTCATGCCTTTTAAGTCGTCGACCGAGTTGATAGGCTTATTGCTGTAGATGCTTTGCGGTGGCCAGGCCACGGCATAGAGCAAGACCATGCCCTGATCGTCGAGCTTTTTCTCCAGCTCGGGACGCTGGGCCTGATAGAGCTTATAAGCTTCGTCGTAGTTGGCCGCCAGAAATGGCAAACCGTCAATGCCAAATGGCTGCCATTCATTTTGAAAGCTGACCATAAAAAACTCGCCTGCCTGGGCCTGGTTGCCTTGTACGGCGCGTTTTATTTCTGGCATCTTGAATAACGACGCCCCAGGGTGATTGGTAATTTCCAGCTCGCCGTTAGTGCCTGCTTTGACGTCTTTGGCGAACTGCTCCAGGTTTTGTGAATGAAAGTTAACCGCTGGATAAGCCGATGCCAGATCCCATTTGGTATCGGCCTGTGCGCCAAGCGCCAGGGCGGCACTACTAGCAATGGTGGCGGCTAGAAACGTTTTTAGTTTCATGGTGTCTCCATAAAGTAAAAGCCCTTTTATGGGTAATAAATCGGGCCGGTTGGTTTACTGTTTATAAGCCTAAACATAGTATATTCGAACACTTTAAGCTACTATGGCGTACCCTATAATTTGTACGATAGCGGCAATTCAGCGGGTGATTCACATGAGTACAGCGATAGATTTGAACAGCGATCTGGGTGAAAGTTACGGAGCCTGGCGCATGGGTGAAGATCAGGCAATGCTCGCCATAGTCAGTAGTGCTAACGTTGCCTGTGGCTTTCATGCGGGCGACCCGGCCGGTATTCTGGCTACTTTGCGCGCTGCTGCCCAGCGCGATGTGGTGGTGGGCGCGCACGTGGCGTACCCCGATCTGGTGGGTTTTGGCAGGCGCAATATGGATCCTGGCTCAGCCGAGTTGGTAGCAGATGTTATTTATCAAATCAGCGCCATCAAGGGTATGGCCGAGGTGGCTGGCGCCAGGCTTGCCTATGTCAAACCGCACGGCGCCCTGTACAACACCATTGCGCACGACCAGCGCCAGGCCATGGACGTTATTAACGCCATCAAGCAAGTCGATAAGAGCTTCGTATTGCTGGCTCTGGCAGGCGCGCCGATTTTACAGTGGGCGGCCCAGGACGGCCTGCGGGTGGTCGCCGAGATATTCGCCGACCGCGCCTATACGCCCGCCGGGGCGTTGGTGTCCAGGCGTGAGCCGGGGGCCGTGTTGCATGATCCGGAGCTGGTTGCCGAGCGTATGCTGCTGTGGTTGGAAACCGGCCAGCTGCAAGCCATCGATGGCAGCAAGGTGCAGCTACAGGCTGGCTCGATTTGTGTGCATGGCGATAGCCCCGGCGCGTTGGCCATGGCCCAGGCGGTAAAAACCAGATTACAGCAGGCGGGCGTCGTAATAAGGCCTTTTGCTGCTTAATGGTATATCGTATTCTCAGGGTGGGCGATGCCGCCCTATTGCTTGAACTGGACAGCTTAAGCCGTACCCTGGAGCTGTTGCAGGCCTTGCAGTCCTTTATCCACGCCGGCCAGCCCGATGCTTACCCCCAGACGACGGTACACGCAACCGATTTGCTTGAGGTAGTGCCGGCAGCACGCACCCTGTTGATCAGGTATAAGCCTGCTGCGCTTGATTTTGCAACCCTTAAAACATGGCTTACGGCATTTCTGCGCGCTCACGTCAATATTGGACATAGCTGTGCCAGTACCAGTACGTCCCGGCGGCGGGTAATCGAAGTGCCAGTGCACTATGATGGCGCCGACCTGACGTTGCTGGCGCAGCACCTTGGTATAAGCGTGGCGCAGCTGATTGATAACCATACGGCTCAGGAGTTCAGCGCCGCGTTTGCTGGCTTTGCGCCCGGCTTTGTTTACCTAAGCGGTGGCCATGCGTGCTTTCGTGACATTCCCCGGCGCGCCAGCCCACGCACGCGCGTACCACCCGGAGCGGTAGCGGTAGCGGGCGACTTTAGCGCGGTTTACCCGGCGGCCAGTCCGGGAGGCTGGCAATTGTTAGGGACTACACCGTTAAGCATGTGGGATCCAGCCCGTGTCGAGCCCGCCTTGATACAACCAGGCGACCAGGTGCGTTTTGTCGATCTGGCCCGAACGGCCCAAACCTATTCTCTGCCAACCTCGTGCCTGGCCGCGCAGGCTCAGGCTGTAGCAAAGCCCCAGGTCACTAATGCGACTAGCGTTGCCGCCGATGTAGTGGTGCTGCAGGCTGGTTTACAAACCCTGGTGCAAGATGGCGGCCGGCCCGGATACACTTCGATGGGCGTTTCGCGCTCTGGCGCGCTGGATATCAGGGCTATGCACCTGGCCAACCGGATTCTTGGCAACCCGCTGGCCAGCCCGGTACTGGAGCATGCCTTGGGTGGTTTGCAGCTGCAGGCTAAGGTGGCGTGCCAATTGGCAGTTACCGGTGCTTTGGCGCCGGTTGTGCTCGCTAGCGCCAGCGGTATGCGGCTGCCAGCGGCTGCCAATAGCGTGATCAATATGCAGCCCGGTGATTTGTTGCGCCTGGGACGGGTGCGTGCTGGTGTACGCTGTTACGTCGCCGTGGCAGGTGGCTGGGAAGTGCCCAAGGTCCTGGGTAGTTGCGCCAGCGACACCCTGGCTGGTATAGGCCCAGCCGCATTAAAGCCTTTGGACGGTCTTAAAATTGCTGCTGCGGCAAGCCACAAAGTAGCGCCAGCATATTGTCAAAAGGCTGGTCAGCCAGCCCACGAACGCCTGCCGCAAGCCGGTGATACGCTAACTTTTGACTTGCTGCTGGGGCCGCGCGACGATTGGTTTACCCCCACAGCCTTAGAGCTTTTAAGCCGGCAAAGCTGGCAGGTAACCCCGCAATCGAGCCGCGTGGGGATGCGCCTGCGGGGGGCCGCCCCGTTGGTGCGTCAGCAGCACGCAGAATTGCCCTCAGAAGGCACGGTATCAGGTGCCTTGCAAGTGCCAGCCGATGGCCAGCCAGTAATTTTTTTGGCTGACCACCCGCTAACTGGCGGTTATCCGGTAATAGGCGTGGTAGCCAGCAGCCAAATAGACCTGTTGGCACAGGTGCCGGTAGGGGCCAGAATAGTATTCAAGCCTATATAGCGCAGCTGGAGCCTTCCGATACCAGGCCTTGCTGTTCTTTGGCAGAGGCAACGTCCATGTGGCTGCCCAGGGGCACGCCATTTTTAACTGCCAATACCTCGGCCATGACGCTGACGGCGATTTCGGGCGGGGTTTTGCTGCCTATGTAAATCCCTACCGGGCCGCGCAGGCGTTGCAGGGATTGCTCGGTTTGCTCGAAGTACTCTATCATGCGCTGCTGGCGCGCCTGGTTGTTACGCCTGCTGCCAATGGCGCCGATATAAAATGCGGGCGTCTCAAGGGCTTGTAACAACGCCAGGTCATCGAGCTTGGGGTCGTGAGTGAGGGCGATAACGCAGCTGCGGGCGTCGGGCGCAAAGGCGTCTACGGTGTCATCGGGCATGGTATCAAGCAGGTGCACCCCTGGTACGTTAAAGACGCTGGTATATTCTTTGCGCGGGTCGCACACCGTTACGTCAAAACCGCAAAACTGCGCCATGGTGGCGAGGTATTCGCTCATTTGACCGGCGCCTATTATCAGCATGCGATACAGTGGGCCAAAGGTATTAACCAGAAAATTATCGTCTAATTTGAGCGCGGCCGGGCTCAGGGCTGCATTGACCTGTACTTGGCCATTGGCCAGGCTGAGCTGGCGTTGCATCAGGCGTCCGTTGTCCAGGGCTTGCACCAAGGTTTGCAACGCGCTTATCTCGGGATCAAACTCCAGTACGACCTCCAAGGTACCGCCGCAAGGCAGGCCAAAGCGGTGGGCCTCATCGGCGGTGACACCATAGCGTAAAAACAGCGGTGGACCGGCCAGCGGCAAGGCGTCGGGCGCATCCCTTTGGGTATAGCGGGCGATTAAATCATCCTCGATGCAGCCACCCGAAACCGAGCCTACGATTATGCCGTCGGCGCGCATGGCCAGGATCGAGCCAACCGGTCGTGGCGATGAACCCCAGGTGCGCACCACCGTTGCCAGCACGGCTTGTTCTTGTTTTTGCCGCCAGCCAAGCAGGGTGCGCAATACTGTTATATCGAGATTTTCCATTTGCTTACTATATTGCTTAAATAATCAATAATCTTATCAGGATCAAGGCCGCGCACCAAATCCAGCCAGGCGATTCTCACTGTCTTATCAGGCGGGCTATGGCACCGGCCAAAGACTCCAGATGGCTAATATTGTGCACGGCCAGCATGGCATCGGCGTAGCTGTTTAAGACCGCGGCGCCGCGCGCGCTGGGCTGGTAATGCTCAAAGCGCAATAATGGGTTAAGCCAAAGCAGGCTGCGCGTATGTAGTTTAAGCCAATTAAGCTCTTGGGCGAGTAATTCCGGCTTATCTGTATCCAGGCCATCGCTGACCAGCAGCACTAGCGTGCGCCTGCCGCTCAAGCTGCTGGGATGCTTTAAGCGTAAACTTTGCAGGCTGCTTGCCAAATGGGTGCCACCGGCAAAGTCCTGCACCTGGTGGGCGGCAGCTACCAGCATAGCATCGGTATCGGCCAGCTTAAAGGCCTGATTCAGGTCGGTTAACCGGCTGCCCAGGGCAAACACCTGCTTATTCAAGGCCTGCCTGCGCCCGCCGATGTAAACATTTTTGGTGGCCGCGTGTAAAAAAGCCAGCAATGTGCGGGCATAGCGCTCCATAGACCCCGATGTGTCTATGAGCACCAGTAAGGGTAAGGCCTGCAAACGTCTTTGCCGGTAGCTTAACCGGGTAATATCCCCGGCATACCTGCCTGCCTGCTCCATCAGCCGGCCCCAATGCAGGTGCTGGCCGCGGGCACCACTTAAAGTACGCCGCCCTTTTATCAGTGGCACAGCCAAAGGTATATTGCGCACCAGCTGCTGGATGAGTTTGAATTCACCGCTGCTAAGCTGATTGAAATCGGCCTGTTTCAGGCGTTGCATGGCGCTGGCGGACATGGCCGCATCCAGATCATAGCCGCTATCGGGCTTGTCTTTGGACTTGTCCTGAAACGGCGCAAGCGCTGCGCGCACGCGTGGCCGGGCACGTTGCTGATCATTTTTGACCAATTGTCTGGGTTGTAGCCGCGCCAGTAGTTGCTGGGCGAGTTCCGGGTCTTTGAAAAAGGCGGCAAACATTTCTCGAAATACCATGCGGTCTTGCGCCTGGCTAACCAGCACAGCCTCCAGCGCTGCGCCGACGTCGTCGCGTCTGGATATATCTATATTCAACAGGGCTTTTTGCGCCAGGGCTATGCGCGCGCCATCCACCGCCATCCCGGCGCGCCGCAGGGCGCGACCAAAAGCAAACAGGTTATCGGCGAGCTTGGCGCGGCGAGCATCGCCTAACTGTGCTACCCAGTGTGGTCTGGCGCTATTGGTGGGGCCATCAGTTGCTGGCATCGTCACCAGCTTGCAGGACCGCACGCGCCACCGCCTGGTCCAGTGCAGCGACGTCATCGCGCTGTTTAAACAGCACGCCGGCGGTATCGACTACCAGCTCGGGGTCCAGCACCAGGGTATCCAGGCTTACCAGGGCACGGGCCCATTCCACCGTTTCAGCGATGCCTGGCACACGCTCGAATCGGGCTGCGTATTTGGGACTGCGCAGCTGGTGGACGAACCCGGCCACCTGGCTGGCCAGTTGCTCTGAAGCCTGTGGCACCAGGGCGTGCACGATTGCCAGCTCGCGTTCGCGCTCGGGGTATTCGAGCCAGTGATACAGGCAGCGGCGTTTGATAGCGTCGTTGAGCTCGCGCGTGCGGTTGCTGGTCAAAATTGTGATGGGCGTTATATTGGCGCTGATGGTACCGAGCTCGGGTACGCTGATCTGGTACTCCCCCAGGTATTCCAGCAAAAAGGCTTCAAACGGCTCATCGGCGCGATCTAATTCGTCGATTAACAGTACAGCACCCGGTTCGTGCGCCTGCAAAGCCTGCAGCAAAGGCCGCTTGATGAGGTAGCGTGGCTGGTATAACTGGTTTTCCAGCTCGTTGCCACTGACAGCACCGTCAGCGGCGCGCACGTGTAGCAATTGGGCTGTGTAGTTCCACTCGTATAAGGCTTCGCGCTGCTCCAGGCCATCAAAACACTGCAGGCGCACCAATTGGCGCCCCAGTAAAGCCGCCAGGGCCTTGGCGAGCTCGGTTTTGCCAACGCCTGGTTCGCCCTCCAGCAGCAATGGCCGCTCTAGTTTGAGGGCCAGAAACAGGGCGGTGCATAAGCGCCGGTCGGCAAAATAAGACCTGGATGCCAGGGCGCTTTGTAAGGCGTCGATGGAATCCAGGCCGGCTAGTGGTGCTGCAACTTTTACCCCCACCTATCACCCCTGGGCCAAAGCCTGGGCGACGGCGCGTTGCGCCATAACACCAACCAGATGGGCGCGGTAAGCACTACTGCCGTGGATGTCGCTGGACAGATTTTCCTCAGAGGTGTCAATAGCGGCTATAGCCTGGGCGCTAAAGTCGCCCTGCAAGGCCTCCTCCATGGCTTTGTGCCTGAATACGCCGTTGCCACCGCCAGTCACCGCGACCCGTACGCCGTCCTCGAACTGGGCCACAAAGACACCGATCAGGGCAAATAGCGAGGCCGGCTGGTTGAACTTGACGTAGGCCGCGCGTTTGGGGATGGGGAAGTGTACGGAAGTTATCAGCTCGCCCATCTCCAGAGCGGTGCCAAACATACTCTGAAAAAATTTGTCGGCCGTGATGGTGCGCCCAGGAGTCTGGATAGTCGCACCCAAGCCCAATACGGCCGCCGGGTAGTCGGCTGCCGGGTCGTTATTGGCGAGCGAGCCGCCAATAGTGCCCATGGCGCGCACCTGCTTATCGCCAATGCCATTTGCCAGACCAGCCAGGGCGGGAATATGCTCGCGCACCAGCTGGCTTGCGGCCACGTCGCAGTGGCGTGTCATGGCGCCTATTACCAAGGTGTGATCTTCCTGCTTGATACCAGTTAACTCGGGCAGGGCGCGCAGGTCGACCAGGGCTTCTGGCGCAGCCAGGCGTAATTTCATTGAGCCCAGCAGGGTTTGTCCACCCGCCAGAGCCTGGCCGCCAGCCTCGATAAGGTCTATGGCGTTGGCCAGATCGCTTGGCCGGTGATAGTTAAATGAATACATATTTGTCTCCCTATACGGCCTGAATAGCTTGCCAGACGCGGTGTGGCGTAGCTGGCATATCTAAATCGGTAACCCCTAACGGCTTGAGGGCGTCGAGTATGGCGTTGATAACGGCCGGGGGCGAGCCGATCGTGCCGGCCTCGCCGCAGCCCTTGCTGCCAGTTGGATTGTGGGTGCAGGGCGTGCAAATCGTAGCCAGTTCAAAGTGCGGGAAGTCGCTGGCCCTGGGCATGGCGTAATCCATAAAGCTGCCGGTCAATAGCTGCCCGCTGTCGTCGTAGCGGCATTCTTCGAGCAGCGCCTGGCCGATACCTTGCATAATCCCACCCTGTACCTGGCCTTCGACGATCATGGGGTTGATGATGACGCCAAAGTCATCCACTGCGGTAAAGCGATCCACCTTGACCACCCCGGTATCGGGGTCTACCTCTACCTCACAAATATGGGTACCCGCTGGATAGGTAAAATTGCCGGGGTCATAAAAAGCGGTTTCATTCAGGCCTGGTTCGAGCTTGTCCAGGGGATAATTATGGGGCACGTAGGCCGCCAGGGCGATTTCGCCAAAAGACAGGACCTTGTCCGTACCCTTGACCCGAAACTGACCCGCGGAGAATTCGATATCGGCATCGCTTGCCTCCAGCAAATGGGCGGCAATTTTTTTGGATTTTTCCTCGATCTTATCCAAGGCTTTCATGATGGCGCCCCCGCCTACGGCTAACGAACGCGAGCCGTAAGTGCCCATGCCAAAGGGAATCCGGCCGGTATCGCCGTGCACCACTTCGACGTCTGCTAATGCTACCCCCAGGCGTGCGGCTACTATTTGTGCAAACGCGGTTTCGTGACCCTGACCATGGCTATGGGTGCCGGTAAACACGGTGACCGAGCCAGTCGGGTTGACCCGCACCTCGCCGCACTCGTACAGGCCGGCGCGCCCACCCAGGGCACCGACCACCTGGGAGGGGGCCAGGCCGCAGGCCTCGATGTAGCTGGAATATCCTATGCCGCGTTTTAACCCTTTGGCCTCGCTGGCCTGGCGTCGCGCGGCAAAGCCCGCTACGTCAGCGAGCTGATTAGCTTCAGCGAGACACTTGGGGAAGTCGCCCGTATCGTATTGCAAGGCCACCGGGGTCTGGTAAGGAAACTCGGTGATGTAGTTGCGCCGCCTGATTTCGTCTTGCTCCAGCCCAAGCTCCCAGCCGCAGCGCGTAACCAGGCGCTCGACCAGGTAGGCCGCCTCAGGGCGCCCGGCGCCGCGATAAGCATCAACCGGCACGGTATTGGTAAACCAGCTATCGACTTCGATATAAATCAGCGGCGTGGTGTACTGGCCCGCCAGCAGCGTGCCGTACAGGATGGTAGGCACTACCGGGCCAAAGGTGCCCAGGTATGCGCCCAGATTAACGTCGGAGTGCACGCGCAGGGCCAGGAACTTGCCGTCCTTGTCCATCGCCATTTCGGCGCGTGATATATGGTCGCGCCCGTGCGTATCCGAAACAAAGCTCTCGGAGCGCTCGGCCGTCCATTTGACGGCGCCATTGATTTGACGCGCGGCCCATGCTACCGCCACATCCTCGGCGTACAGATTGATTTTCGAACCAAAGCCGCCACCTACGTCCGGGGCTATGACGCGCAGCTTGTTTTCAGGTACTTGCAGCACGTAGGCGGCCAGCAGCAGGCGCGCAAGATGGGGGTTTTGGCTGGTTGTATAGAGCGTAGTCTCGCCGCTGGCGCTATCGTAGCGGGCATTATCGGCGCGCGGCTCCATAGCGTTGGGGATCAGGCGGCTGTTGGTCAGGTCCAGACTGGTTACGTGGGCCGCGCTGGCAAACACGGCATCAACTTCGGCCTTGTCACCCAGCACCCATTTATAGCACTGGTTATCCTCGGCCTCGGCGTGTATGGCCGGACCGTTTTTGGCGCTGCGCATATCCACCACCGCGTCCAGCTCTGCGTAATCGACGTCTATGGCCTCGGCGGCATCCTTGGCGTGCTGTACCGAATCGGCCACTACCATGGCTACCAGCTCGCCCACGTAGCGTACCTTGTCGGTAGCCAGAAAAGGGTGGGCCGGCTCTTTCATGGGGCTGCCATCGGGGTTGCTGATGAGCCACCCGGCTGGCAGACCACCTATGCCAGCAATATCAGCGCCGGTAAACACCCGCACCACGCCAGACATCGTGCTGGCCTGGCTGGTATCGATATTATTGATGAGGGCATGGGCGTGCGGTGAGCGCAAAAAATAGGCGTATTTCTGGTTTTCAAACTTGACGTCATCGACATAATTGCCCGTGCCAGTGAGAAAGCGCTGGTCTTCGACCCGGCGCACCGATTCGCCTACGTGTGGCATCGCCGCAAAAGCTTTGGTATCCATATGCAGACTCCTTAGGCAGAGATGGTTTTTTGCGCGGTTTGTACGGCCCGCACTATATTGTGATAACCCGTGCAGCGGCATAGATTGCCTTCCAGCAGGGTGCGGATCTCGGCCTCGCTGGCCTGCGGATTGTGCCGCAGCAAATCTACCGAGCTCATGACCATTCCGGGTGTGCAAAAGCCGCATTGCAGGGCATGGCATTCCTTAAAGGCAGCTTGTACGGCATGCATTTCGCCGTTTGCCGCAGTCAAACCCTCAATCGTCGTGATTTCAGCCCCCTGCATCTGTGCGGCCAGCACATTGCAGGATTTGATAGCCTGGCCGTTGGCTATCACCGTACAGGCGCCGCATTGCGCCGTATCGCAGCCCATATGCGTACCGGTGAGGCGCAAGTGCTCGCGCAGGAACTGTACCAGTAGCGTATTGGGGCGTATTTCGGCGCTCACGCTTTGGCCGTTAACCTTCAGCTCTATGTTCATTTGCTTGGTCTCCGCTTTTAGTTAGGATATTTTTTTAACCTTAACATTTTCAATTGATTGTGCAGCGCTGCGCCATCTAGGGATTACCCTTGGGTGGCAGGTCGTGGGGCTCATCTATGTCCTTCAGTATCCCTTGGTCATCTACCGGTATTTTGCAAAGCGTAAAATCTTTCAATATATTGCGAGCGCCCTGATCGCCGCTCAGGGTTTGTAATCGGGGCAGTAATTGGGCGTTAAAAGCTACCGGATTGCCGCGCTGACCGGCATAAAAGGGGGCGGCGACCTGGGCACCCTGCTCAAGGGCCCGCAGCAACGCCGCTATGGTAGCCGGCTGGACAAAAGGCATATCCGCCAAGGCTACTATCAGCCCGTCTATTGGCCGGCCCTGTTGCTGCAGCCGCAAACAGGCGCTGGCGCCACAGGCCAGGGAAGCGCCCATGCCGAGCCTGGCCTGGGGGCAAACGACCTGGGTAAATGGCAAATCGGCCAGCGCCTGGCTCGTCTGATCGTTGCTGGCCCTGGTAACCACGAGCAATTCAGGTACAAGCGCCAATAGGTTGCGGGCGCTTTGGGCGATTACGCTCTGGCCGTTGGCAAGGGTTTGTAATAATTTGTTTTGTTGTCCACTGGGGTCAAAACGTTGGCCTGTACCCGCGGCCAGGAGTAGGGCTACTATCATACTCACACACTTGTCATTAAGTTAATTTTCAATAGTGTATGATTTGCTTTATATTCACATATCCGAATATTATATAATGATGATTCATTAACATATGCGTTTTGTTGATTTGCCCTTGTTTTGCGGGCAAATCATATCGTTGGAGGTCTTATGCAGCGGGAAATTCAAACAGATATAGCCATCATCGGTGCGGGAACAGCCGGTTCTTATGCAATGCGTGAAGTCCGCCGTGCCAAGCTTGACTTTGTGCTTATAGATCCGGGTCCGCTGGGTACTACCTGTGCCAGGGTGGGCTGCATGCCGTCCAAGGTTGCCTTGCATACCGGCGCGCAATGGGCCGCGCGCGACGCGATGGCTGCGGTTGGCATAAGCGGTACCGAAAATCTCGCCATAGACTTAAGCCAGGCGTGGGCCGAGGTACGTCGGCAGCGCGATGCCTTTTCCAACTCTGCCGCCAGCAAGGTGCTGGCGCAGGCTGGTGAGCGCTTTATTGATGGCCAGGCGCGTTTTATTGGCCCCACTGAGTTGAGCGTGGCCTGCGCCGATGGCAGCAATTGTACGGTTAAGGCCAAGGCCATAATTATCGCCAATGGCTCGCGCCCGGTAATGCCTGCCTGGCTTGACGCCGTTAGTGACCGCACCATTAACACCGACCAGCTATTTGAGCTCGAACACTTGCCAGCCTCACTGGGCATTCTTGGCCTGGGTGCCATAGGCCTGGAGATGGGGCTGGCCATGGCGCGCCTGGGTATAAGGGTAGTGGGTGCGGACCTGGCCCCCGCGGTTGGTGGCGCCAGCGATCCCGTCATAGCCCAGGCCGCTGCCGCGCAGTTTGCCCAGGAGTTTACGCTTTGGTTAGGGGTAACCAGCGAGATTACGCGCACGGCCAACGGCGTAATGATCAGCGCCAACGGCCAGCAGGCCGAAGTCGATCTTTTGCTGGCCTCGTTGGGGCGGCGCCCCAATACCGATACGCTGGCCCTGGATCAGGCTGGCTTGCCGGTAGATGAGCGCGGTAATCCGGTATTCAACCACGCTACCATGCAAATCGGTGACAGCGCGGTGTTTATTGTAGGAGACGCCAACGCCGACCGGCCCCTCATGCACGAGGCCGCCGATGAGGGCGCGATGGCGGGCTTTAACGCCGCGGCCTGGGTGCAAGGCCGGGCATTGACCAGCTTTCAGCGCAAGGTGCCTGTAGGCATCGCTTTTACTGCCCCCGATCTGGTCAGCGTGGGCGCGCGCTTCGAGCAACTTGAGCAAGATAAAGTAGTGATTGGCACGGCCTTGGGCAAGGCCAATGGCCGCCTGCGCATACTTGGCGGTGAGAGCTCTGTCTTGCGGGTCTATGCCGATGGCCAAACTGGCCGGTTGCTGGGTGCGAGCATGCTGGCTACTGGCGGTGAGCATATCGCCCACTTGCTGGCCTGGGCCATACAGCGTGGTGAAACCGCCGGACAATTACTCGGCTTGCCCTTTTATCACCCCGTGGTGGAGGAGCTACTGCAAAGCGCCTTGCAAGATATAGCCCGGCAGTTGCCGGTGCATAGCACCCATCCGCTGGGGGTAATCCCGCAAGGGCATTAGAGCGCCACAAAAAGTGTAGACATGTAGCAAGTAAAGCTTGTAATATACAAATCTACAAACATGTTCATATTAAAGAGCTAAATCATGATAGACATGACCTTGGTAGACCTCTCACGCATACAGTTTGCCGCGACGGTGATGTATCACTTCCTCTTTGTACCGCTCACCCTCGGCCTGTCTTTTCTGCTGGCTATCATGGAAACCGTTTATGTGCTTACCGGACGCGACATTTGGCGCCGTATGACCATATTCTGGGGTGGTTTGTTTGCTATAAATTTTGCCCTCGGGGTGGCCACCGGTGTCGTCATGGAGTTCCAGTTTGGCATGAACTGGGCCTATTACAGCCAGTACGTAGGTGATATTTTTGGTGCACCGCTGGCGATTGAAGGTCTGATGGCGTTTTTCCTGGAAGCTACCTTTGTCGGTCTGTTCTTTTTTGGCTGGGACCGCCTCTCCAGGGGTGGGCATTTAATAGTTACCTGGCTGGTGGCCATAGGCTCAAATTTCTCGGCCTTATGGATTTTGATCGCCAACGGCTGGATGCAAAACCCGGTGGGGGCCAGATTCAACCCGGATACCATGCGCATGGAGTTAAGCGACTTTGGTGAGGTGATCTTCAATGCCGTGGCTCAAGCCAAGTTTGTGCACACGGTCAGCGCCGGGTACATCATGGGCTCGGTGTTCGTAATGGGAATTAGCGCCTGGTATATGCTACGCCAGCGGCACGTAGAGCTGGCCAAGCGTTCCATGATCGTGGCTGCAAGCTTTGGTTTATTGGCTTCGTTGTCAGCTACGGTTTTAGGCGATGAAAGCGGCTACCTCACCAGCGAACACCAAAAAATGAAGATGGCGGCGCTCGAAGCCATGTGGGATACCGAGCCGGCCCCGGCTGGTTTTAACCTGTTTGCCATTCCGGATCAGAAAAACAAAACCAACTATCTCGAAATCCAGATTCCGTACGTGATGGGCATAATCGGTACGCGTTCGCTGGATACACCAATTCTGGGTATAAACCAGCTGGTCGAGCGCGCCAAGGGGCTGGTGCAAGAAGGTCTGATAGCGTACAACGCGGTACAGGCACTGAAGCAAAACCCACAAGATACGCAGGCGCGCGCCGATATCGACAAATACAGCCAGAATATGGGTTACGCCTTGCTGCTAAAACAATTCATGGATGATATAAGCCAGGCTACCGAGGCCGATATCGCCAAGGCGGCAGAAAGCACGGTACCAGTAATTTTCCCGATTTTCTGGTCTTTCAGGCTGATGGTGGCGATAGGGTTTTACTTTATAGCGTTTTTTGCGGTGGCCTTCTGGCTGGCAACCAAAAAGCGGCTGGATAGCTCACCACGCTTTTGGAAAGTCGCGCTGTGGACTATACCGCTGCCTTACATAGCGGTAGAGGCCGGTTGGTTCGTAGCCGAATTTGGCCGTCAGCCCTGGGTTATCGAGGGTGCTTTGCCAACCTTTTACGCCGTATCCGGGCTTACGGTCAGCGACCTGGTCATATCCTTGAGCCTGTACGTAATTCTGTATACGGTATTGCTGATTATTGGTATCAAACTTATGTTGCGCGCCATCCGCCAGGGGCCGCATGCAGATGATAACGACAGCCCGGCGCTTAAGTTGCAGGCTGAGCCAGCCTGGGAGTAGAAGTCATGGAACATTTAATACCCTTGGATTTTGGCACCTTACGGGTGATTTGGTGGGCGCTGCTGGGTGTCTTGCTCACCGGCTTCGTAATCATGGACGGTTTTGACCTGGGAATTGCGGCCATTCTGCCCCTGGTGGCCAAAACCGATACCGAACGGCGCATCGCCTTAAACGTCATGGGGCCGGTCTGGGAGGGCAATCAGGTTTGGCTCATACTCGGTGGCGGCGCGGTATTTGCCGCCTGGCCCCTGCTCTACGCCATGTCGTTTTCGGGCTTTTATCTGGCCATGATGCTGTTGTTGCTCACGCTTATACTGCGGCCCATATGCTTTCAGTTTCGTAGCCGCATGCCCGGCGCGCGCTGGCGCAACACCTGGGATGCCATCCTGACCGCTAGCGGGGTGATTGCCGCCGTGGTATTCGGTGTGGCCGTTGGCAATGTAGTTATCGGGGTGCCGTTTGAATACGAGGTGGCCACGCTCAGGGCGGTTTATAGCGGTACTTTATGGCAGTTGTTTACGCCGTTTGCGTTGCTGTCCGGGCTCTTGGCGCTGGCCATGGTGGCCACCCATGGCGCGGTTATGCTGGCCTGGAAAACCGAGGGCGAGGTGGCCGCTCGCGCGCGCTTCTATACACGCGTCGCCGGCGTGCTGGTCGCCATCCTGTTTGTGCTGGCCGGCTGGTGGGTAGCCACGTACATCGATGGTTACGCTATTACCAGCGCCATCGCCGCCAATGCCGTCGCCACCCCGCTGGATAAAAGCGTGCAGGTGCAGCCAGGCGGTTGGCTGCTTAACTATGCGCGCTGGCCCGTGTTGTGGCTCGCGCCGGTTATAGGGGTGGCCGGTGCTTTGCTGGCGGCTCTTTTGGTGGGTATGCGCAGTACGCTCTGGGCTTTTCTGGCCTCCTGTTTAAGCATAACGGGCATCCTCTGGACCTTTGGCCTGAGCCTGTTTCCATTTTTGCTGCCATCCTCGCTCAATCCGGACGTTAGCTTAACGGTCTGGGACGCTTCCTCCAGTTGGACATCCCTGTGGATAATGCTGCTGGCAACCATAGTATTTATGCCGTTGATAATTGCTTATACGGCCTGGGTCTACCGGGTAATGCGCGGTAAAGTAACGGCGCAGGACATAAAGGGTCACGCTTATTAAATAAGCATTCAAGGAATTATAAATGTGGTATTTTGCGTGGATTTTAGGGCTTGGTCTGGCTTGCTGTTTTGCCATACTTAATGCGCTGTGGCACGAGCTGAGTCAGGAAGATTAAGCCCGCAACTGGCGCGCTGGCTGGCTAATCTGTGGCGCTGGCAGCGTCGGCCCATGTTGTGGGCCATGGCCGCGCCGGTATTGGCTGGCCTGCTTTTATTACTGCAGGTTTATATTCTGGCAGCCGCCTTGGGCGCTGTAGTAAGCGCTACCACGGATTACCAGCTGCTGCTCTATCATGCTTTGGCCGTAGTCGCTTTGATAGCATTGCGTGCGGCTCTTACCTGGAGCGGTGAGCGCAGCGCCATCCGGGGCAGCGAAGCCATCAAGCAAAGCCTGCGCCTGCGTCTGTTTGATTACCTGCTGGATATGGGGCCGCAGTGGTCGCGTCAACAGGTGTCGGGTGAGCTCGCCAGTGCCATCCTCGATCAGGTGGAGTTATTTGACGGTTACCTGAGCCGTTACCTGCCAGCGGCCGTAGCCGCGGTTTTTTTACCGCTGGCCTTTGCCATGGTCTTACTGCCGCTGGACTGGGTAGTTGGTCTGATTCTACTGTTTAGCGCTCCGTTGATCCCATTGTTTATGGCCCTGGTAGGTTGGGGTGCCGAGGCCGCCAGCCAGCGCCACCAATTAGAGCTGACGCGCTTATCGGGACGCTTTGCCGATCGCTTACGGGGTGTGTTTACCCTTAAACTGTTTGGCCGTGAGCGCAGCGAGACACAAGCTATAGAACGGGCCAGCACGAGCTTAAGCCAGCGTAATATGGCGGTGCTGCGAATTGCCTTCTTATCTTCAGCGGTGCTCGAATTCTTTGCCGCGCTGGGCGTGGCCGGTATCGCGCTCTACGTAGGCCTGAGCTATTTAGGCTATCTGGAGCTGCGCGCCCAGCCTATGAGCCTGCAATTAGGCTTGTTTGCGCTGTTCATGGCCCCCGAAGTCTACAATCCTTTGCGCCAGCTGGCCGCCAATTATCACGACAGAGCTGCGGCCAAGGCTGCTTTGGGTCAATTGGCAGAACGTTTCAATTGCTTTGCTGCGCAGCCCCAACTGACCCGGCAACAGTCGTTAATATGGCAGTCACAGTCACAGTCACAGGCTCAGGCTCAGGCTAGCACAGCCTTGAAGCTTAAAAATTTAAGCTTGCCGGGACGGCGTAGTGGGCAGACCTTGCTGGCAGATATTAATCTGGAACTGGCACCTGGCAGACACGTTGCCATGATGGGGCCAAGTGGCGCGGGCAAAACCAGCTTACTGGAGACCATAGTTGGGATACGCCAGCCGTTATCCGGGCAAATCTGGCTGGCGGGCTATTCCTATAGCGCATGCAATGACGGCGCCCATGCCCGCCATGACGCCAGTATCGCGCGCCAGTCACTGCACCCGCTGCTGGGCCGCAAGGTGTTGCTGTTTAGTCAAAAGCCGTTTTTTTTACCTGATACCATCGCCGCCAACCTACGCCTGGTATATCCGCAAGCCAGCGAGCAGCAAATGTTGCACGCGCTCGCCCAGGCTCAGGCGCTAGAATTTGTGCAGGCCAGCACCCTGGGTTTGCAGACCGTGCTGGGCGAGGGCGGTCACGGCTTATCTGGTGGTCAGTTACATCGTTTGGCGCTGGCCCGCCTGTTTTTACTCGACCCGGCGGTGGTCTTGCTCGACGAACCCAGTGCCCATCTGGACCACGCCACGAGCGTGCGCCTGATTCACAGCTTGCGTAAGTTTTGTCACAACCGTACGTTATTGCTGGCCACCCACGACCCATCGCTGGCAAAAATGCTCGATGAGGTATTTGTTTTACCAAACCAGGGGCAGGCGAATGGGGCCTGATAATGGGTAGGCCATTTGCGGCTTTGGCTTTGATGCGGCCCTGGCTGGTCCGGCGCTGGCGGCAATTGTCGTGGGCTTTACTGGCGGGCCTGGTTACCGTAGCGGCTGGAGTAGGCTTGTTTACCGTGGCGGGGTGGTTCATAAGCGCCGCCTTTCTGGCTGGGTCCATGTTGGGCTTTAACCTGTTTGGGCCATCGGCCATGGTGCGTGGCCTGTCCTTTATACGTATCGTGGCGCGCTACCTGGAGCGTATCGCTGGGCATGCGGCTACCTTGCACTTGCTGGCCGATCTACGCGTGGCCGTATTTGCCAAGGTGATGACGTTCAAGCCGGCGCGCCTGGCCACCTTGCGCGAGGGTGATCTGGTTGCGCGTCTTACGGCCGACGTCGATACCCTGGACGGGCTGTTTTTACAAATATTGGCGCCGGTGCTCACCGCCAGCCTGGCCGCCTTGCTGTTTGGTCTGCTACTGGGCGCGTACAGCAGCGCCGTGGCGCTGGGATTTAGCCTGGTAGTACTTATAAGCGCCTGGGCACTGCCATGGTGGCTGGCGCGTACCGCGGGTAGCAGTGGCGCACAATTACAAAATGCTGCCGCGGCCTTGCGCACCGTTATCCATCAAAGCCTTGGCGCCCATACGGACATCGTTGCTTTTGGCAGCCAGGAGCAGGCGCGCGCGCAACTACGCTCAGCCTGTGCGCGTCTGGCCGCCAGCAGCGCCCAGGTAGCGGCTACCGGGGCTTGGGCTCAGGTTTTGCAGCAGCTATTGTTTGCTGTGGCGTTGCTGGTATTGGTGCTGGGGGGCTATCAGGCCTTTAACGCCGGCGCACTCAGCGGCCCGCTGTGGGTAGGCCTGATCCTGGGCGGCATGGGCTTATTTGAAGTAATTGGCCCGTTAATGCGCGCTGCTACCAAGGCTGGGGCCTTGAACGAGAGTGCCCACAGAATAGCCGAGCTGTTTGCCAGCCCGGCGGCGCCGCCACTAAAAACCGGGATAGCGTTGCCGCCCACCGGTGACTTCGTCTTGCAGGACGTAGCGTTCAGATACGCGCCTGGGCCGTGGCTGTTTAAGCACCTCAATCTGCGCATAGCCGCAGGTGAAAAGCTGGCGATTACCGGTGCCAGTGGTGCTGGCAAATCCAGTCTGTTGTCGCTGCTGATGAAAATTAATGAACCAAGTCACGGGGTAATAAGCTATGCCGGCGTTGCTCTTAGTGACGTAGATGACGCGGCCATACACCAGCGGGTAGCTATGTTGACTCAGTTCTCACCAGTATTTATGGGGACTATCCGTGATAACCTATGCATCGGTAAGCCCAACGCCAGCGATGAGCAGCTCTGGTGCGCTTTACGTTCGGCGCAACTAGACGAGTTCGTGCAGCAATTAGAGCATGGCCTGGATACCTGGCTGGGCGAGTCCGGCCAGCACATCTCGCTGGGCCAGGCCAGGCGCGTGTGTTTGGCGCGGATTTTTTTAGCCGATGCCCAGGTTTGGGTGTTGGACGAACCAACCGCCGGGCTTGATCAGGCTACTGCGCAGGCTTTTTTTAAGGATTTGCTGCATATTGCAGGCACGCGCACCGTAGTCGTAGTTACCCACGCACAATTTGCTCCCAGGCTGTTTGAGCGGGTAATAAACCTTTAAGTAATTTTAAACTTTATGCCACAACACAGCTTAGCCCAACAAACTACCGAACCGTTTTATGCCTGGCTGCGCCTGGCTATTTCGCTGGCGGTGGTAACCATCGGCAATATTGGCATGTATTCAGCCAGCGTGGTGTTGCCCATAATTCAGGCCGAATTTGGTGTTGATCGCGGCGATGCCAGTCTGCCGTATGCTGCGGTCATGGTGGGTTTTGGCCTGGGTGGCATATTCATGGGCCGTATCTCTGATCGCTTTGGTATTTTTATCCCGGTATTTATAGGCGCCATTGCTATCAGCCTGGGGTTTTATTGCGCCAGCCTGGCACAGGACATATGGGTATTTACGCTGATTTATGGATTACTCATAGGCCTGGGCGGTAACTCGGCCATGTTTGCGCCCATAGTGGCCGACATATCCTTATGGTTTGGCCGCAATCGTGGTATTGCCGTGGCTATTTGCATGAGTGGCAATTACCTCGCTGGCACTATTTGGCCACCGCTGATGAACTACTTTATCAGTGATTACGGCTGGCGCAATACCTATATGGGCATTGCGGCATTTTGTCTGTTAAGCATCGTGCCCTTATCGCTGTGCCTGCGTCGCCGGGCACCATCTGTAAAGCTGGCCCTAAGGCCCGCCAGTACTTCTGTCGCCAGCCTATACGATGGCCAGCAAAGGCCGCTTGGTATGTCACCAAAAACATTACTTTTTTTGCTTAGCCTGGCTGGAGTAGGGTGCTGTGTGGCCATGGCCATGCCGCAGGTGCAGATAGTGGCTTATTGCTTTGATATGGGCTATGGCCTGGACAATGGTACCAATTTACTGGCGCTTATGTTTGCCACCGGTGTCATTAGCAGGCTGGCTTTCGGGTGGTTATCCGACCGCATAGGGGGCTTGCGGGTGTTGTTGCTGGGCTCTTTGTTGCAGGCCCTGGCGCTGGTGCTGTATGTGTTTAATCATGGACTGTTATCGTTGTACGTAATATCAGCCCTGTTTGGTTTGTTTCAGGGTGGCCTGGTGCCAGCCTACGCGGTCATCGTGCGTGAGTATTTTCCTGCCAAAAATGCCGGCTCACAAATCGGCGTGGTGATTATGGCCACCATGCTGGGCATGGCCTTGGGAGGCTGGATGTCGGGCGTTATTTATGACTTGTCCAATTCTTATCAGATGGCCTTCCTCAACGGCATAGCCTGGAACATCCTGAATGCCGGCATAGTGCTTTTCCTGCTGTTGCGCGCCGGTATCGGCATCTGGCCTAGAACGTTTGTGCGCCAAAGCGCCTTTTAATGATCGTGGCTGGTAGCCCAAACCACGTAATTGGCTATCATATTGCGCGTTTCTTCAGAGAGCGTCTCTTCAAATGAGGGCATTGGACCGGAGCCGTCGCGCAGCACCGCCATGACCATATCGTGGGTGGGCTGCAAATCATCCAGATCAGGCCCTATGGCGCCAAATGTCTGCGCATCCGCCAGTTTATGGCAGGTAGCGCAAGGCATCGGCGTGGCGTTTTTCTGGAATAACAGGCGTGCTTCTGTAATTTGCTCTGGGGTGATGTCTTCCGCCCAGGCGCTTGAGGCAAACGCCGTGGTTGCAGCCGCGGCCAATAAAACGAGCCCGGCAGCCCGCAGGCTGCGCGGGTTTACTAATTTAAGCAACTTCCAGTTCATAACTACGATCCAGCCAGCTGTTATTGTTGTAACCACGGTTGTTTTCCATACGCTCTTTGGGTTGCGTATCGCCAGCAGTATTAGTGGCACGGCTACAAATTTGATACTTGCCAGGCTTGAGATCAACCTCCAGCACAAAATTGCGCCAGGCAAATGGGCCCATGTCCGGTCCGTAAAACCTGGCTTCCTGCCAGTTTTTGCCACCATCTATGGATACTTCCACCTTGCTGGCGGCGGTATGGCCACCAAAAGCAACCCCGGATAGCTGCACCAGGCCGGCAGTTACGGGCTCGGTGGGCTCATATGGTGAGGTAATCCAGGAGTTTACCGGTACGTGCCACATGGATGGGTCGTCAGGCGTGCCTTTTACGCCCGGGGGTGACAGCCTGTAGCTGGTTTGCTGGATTTTGGCTGGCGACTGCTCTGCCGTAAAAGCCAGGTGCTTGATGTATTTGATATTGTTTACCCCCATGTAGCCTGGCACTATCAGGCGTAGCGGGCCGCCATTGGCCAATGGTATGGGCTGGCCATTTAACTCCCAGGCGAGGATGGCGTCCTCCATGGCTTCCAGGGGTACCGAGCGCTCGACTATGATGGTGTTGGGGTCTATGCCTTCGGGTAGTTCCTCGCCACCGGTGCCAGTCATGTACTGCATATCCTTGGCTACCCCTCCCAGGGCGGCGGCCAGCTCTTTTACCGGCAGGCCGGCAAAGACGATGAGCCAGCAGCGCCTTCCTTCCACTGCGTGCCACTGGGCTTGTGCGGAAAGTAACCACGGCCGTTACCTGAGCACTGCAATACCATGGTTGCCGAGCCCAGCCCCAGGCGTTTGAGGTCGGCTACGGTTAAAACCTGCGGTTTGCCAACGCCGGATATTTCCACCTTCCAGATATCCGGGTCCTTGACTATATCCTCCGAAGGAGGGTTGAGGTTATTACGCACGTACAAACGATCTATGGGTGTAATTGTGCTGTGGGTAAAATCCTGACGTTTAAGCTCAATGGTGTTGGCGCTGTGTACGATCATGGCATCGGCGTCTTTCCACTGGGCGTATGCGGGTAAGGCCTTACCACCACCAGCGGCAGGCTTGGCCGGTGGATCTGTGCGTACGCCATCGGCGCTGGCAATACCCGGCAGTGCCGCCATGGCAGCTACACCGCCACCGGCTACCAAGGCCTTGCGCCGCATGGGATTTTTAAGGTCCAATTCAGGCATAATGTCTCCTTGTGTTGTAGAAAAACTAAAAATTTTATACGTTAATATGATTTTTCTTATATACGAAATATCCAATTTATTTTTTCTTTATAAACCCAAACACTAATACATTACAATCCCTTTTTATCCCTATCCATGCGTGTTTACACCATGTTTGGTGCCTATAATTTTGAAATATAAAAATAATTTCGTGCAGCAAAAAACGCATTAAATTGGCTTTGGGTAAACTTTAGCTATGCAAAATCTGGCAAATTTAAAAATAGGCTTTATAGGCGCCGGTAGGTTAGCGCGTGCCCTTGCTCTGGCGTTGCAACAGGCGCGCTTGGCAACCGCGTGTGTGGCCAGCCGTAGCCAGGCCAGTGCTGAGAAAATGGCCAGCGAGCTGCATGCTTGCAAGCCAATGGGCCAACAGGAGCTGGTAGATTGCTGCGACTTGGTATTTATAAGCACCCCTGATGCTGCTATCAAGCCGCTGTGCGATAGCCTGGTTTGGCATCGCCATAACTACGCGGTTCATTGCAGCGGGGCCACGCCAATCGAGGCTCTGGCCAAGGCGCACGCAGACGGTGCGGAGATCGGCGGCTTTCATCCCTTGCAGGCTTTTGGTGATCCGCTGGTGGCGGCGCAAACCCTGGCGGGTTGCACCATCACCATACAGGCCGACGGCCAGCTCGCGCAGATACTGGAACAATTGGTCCAGCAGTTGGGCTGTGTGGTACATATTTTGCCGCCTGGGCAGCAAGCCCTGTACCATGCAGCGGCCGGTTTTGTGTCTCAGTTTATAAATGCCCTGTTTTACCAGGCCGCCGGCATGTGGCAAAGCTGGGGTGCCAGCGAACAGCAGGCCCTTGTTGCCCTATTACCATTATTGCGCGGTAGCGTCGCCGCGTTGGCCAGCGCCGGTATCCAGAACAGCTTGCCTGGGCCTGTGTCCAGGGGCGATGTCGACTCCGTAAAAGCACATTTGCAAGCCTTAACGGCCTTGGGTGATGAGGATAAGCTGGCTACTTACAAACTGCTGTGTGCGCAGACGGTCAAGATCGCCCTGGCCGCCGACAAAATAGACACCCAGACAGCGCAACTATTAACGCAGCTTTTAAATGAGCATCCACCCTTTCATTAACCCTGCAAAGCGGCAAGATCCGGTTAACTTATGAGCAAAAATATATTTTTATTTCACGGCTTGGAAGGTGCTCCTAATGGCAGCAAGTTGTTGAGCATTGCTAATGAGGCCAGTAAGTACGGGTACCAGGCGCATTTTCCAGACTTAAGATCAATTAAAAATCCAGATAAGCGTTTAGATACCGCCAGGGAAATGTATGCCGATAAGCTAGCTAATGGCACAAATATTTTAGTGGGCAGCTCCTTGGGTGGCTATATTGCAACTTGCCTTGCCTGTGAGTTTGACGTTTACGCTTTATTTTTGATGGCGCCGGCGCTGTACCGCACAGGCTATGCCATTAAGTCTTACCCTGTGCAAACTGATAGGTGTTTAATAGTGCACGGTATTTACGATGATATTGTTGATATAGAAACATCACGCACTTTTTTAAAAGAAAATAATGGCACTGCCTTGCTAGAGGTGCAGGATGGCCATAGGTTGTTGGATCAAATTTATAAACTACCGGCCATGTTTAATCTTTTAATGGCTGCCAGCTAGCGTGTCGTTATTTGACACTTATCTCCAACGCTGGTGTGCACATGCCGCTGGTAAGCCCTTCGTCACCCACACCAGCAATCTTTTGCCTGTAAAGCTCACTGGGAGGCTAGAAGGCCTACCAGCGATGATCAAAATCACACAAGACCTTGAATCGCCACGGATACACTAGACACCCATTTGCCTCATAATGAGGGTATCTGGAGGTGTCATGAGCATGAGCTCTAAACAGAAGCGATTTACCGAAGAATTCAAGATTGAAGCCGTCCGTCAAGTTACCGAACGGGGCCGCCGGGTGGCCGATGTTGCCGAGCGGTTAGGGGTGAGCACCCACAGCCTGTATCAATGGCGCAAACGCTATGAGCAAGCCGACGGCATATCGCTGCGCCGGGAAGCCGATCAAGCGGCCGAGGTGCGGAAATTAAAGGCCGAATTACGGCGCGTTACCGAAGAGCGCGATATTTTAAAAAAGGCCGCGGCGTACTTTGCAAAGCAGTCCCAATGAGGTACGCCTTTATTCGGGACCATGCGCAGCAATATCCCGTGCGCCGGCTATGTTCGGTGCTCAACGTGCATCCCAGCGGCTACTATGCATGGCGTCGCAATCCCGAGAGCCGCCGTGCCAAAGAAGACCGTCGACTATTGACGCTGATTCGACAAAGTTGGGAAGACAGTTGCCGTGTCTATGGCTATCGTAAAGTCACGCATGACTTGCGCGACATGGGCGAGAGCTCGGGCTGGCATCGCGTTGCACGGATCATGCGCCAACACGGCATACGCTCGCAAACGGGCTATCGACGTCGACCTGGGCACAAGTATGGACGCCCCAGCGTTGTGGCGCCTAATCATTTGCAACAGCAATTTGATGTAGCGGCACCCAACACGGCGTGGGTGACCGACATTACTTATATCCGCACCCATGAGGGCTGGTTGTATTTATCGGTGGTGCTTGACTTGTTCTCGCGTCAGGTGGTGGGATGGTCCATGAGCAACACGATGAACAAGGATCTGGTGCTCAATGCACTTCTTAGTGTCGTTTGGCGCCGACGTCCCACAAGCGAAGTAATCATACATTCAGATCAAGGCAGTCAGTTTGGCAGCCATGACTGGCGTGATTTCCTACGTGACCACAAGCTAACACCTAGCATGAGCCGACGTGGCAACTGTTTTGATAATGCCGTAGCAGAAAGCTTCTTTCAGTTGCTCAAACGTGAGCGCATCCGCCGAAAAATATACACTACACGCGAGCAGGCCCGAGCGGATGTCATTGATTACATCGAAATGTTTTACAACCGAAAACGTCGACATGGCTACGCGCAGCAGCTATCGCCGGTCGACTACGAAAAGCAGTATTTTTTAAAGAACGGGACTGTCTAGTAGACCAATGGCGATTCATAACGGCAGCGCTTGGTGATATAGCTCGTGCTCGTAACTTGAGTCAACTTGCCAGAGACGTAGGAATGAGTCGCCAGGGGCTGGATAAAGCACTATCTGGGCATTCAACGAATCATACAGATGTGCCAATTTGCAAATTGCTAGCCTATGCTAAGGCTGTGAGCGCTGATCTAGGGCCAAAGCAGAAGCAGCAGGTGAGAAAGTTGACCATGCTACTCAAAGAACAGCATGGCATGAAGGGAGATTGATATGGAAATGAGTTTTAGAAACGACATGATTGAAAGCCTGAAGCAGGCAGTAGATCATGCGAAAGGACAGTCAACAACAGGGAAGGTGCGCGTAGTCGAAGTACTGGATATTCGCAGTTTGCGTAAACGGCTCACAATGTCACAACAAACCTTTTCTTCAGCTTATCGTAGGTCTTGTGTGGTGCTCAAAGATTGCAAAGGAAGATTGCCCATAGTAGTGTTTTGGTATATACTTTGATATATATCAATTGTTGGGAGTTCGTTATGACCCAGATTGCTAAAATTTTTATGAATGGGCGCAGCCAGGCTGTTAGGCTGCCTCAAGATTTTCGTTTTGAGGAAAGCGAAGTTTATGTACGACGAGATCCCGAAACGGGCGATGTTATCTTGTCACGCCGCCCTGACTCCTGGGATGATTTCTTTGCTCTTGATAAGACGACTGATGTACCCGCAGACTTCATGACTGAGGCAGATCGTAATCAACCAGAATCATCGGAAGATCCATTTTCCAGATCAGATGATCAGAACTAAATCTGATGATGAACACGTACTTGCTCGATACCAATATCGCCAGTCACATCATCAAGGGTGATCTTCCCATCGTGCGTGAGCGATTGGTGCAGGTACCTATGCATTGCATTTTTATCTCTGTAGTGACCGAAGCCGAGTTGCTGTATGGCGTGGCTAAACGCGATTATCCGAAAGGGCTGACAAAGCGGGTAGCAGAGTTTTTAGTGCGTGTTGAGGTGTTACCTTGGACTTCGGATGCGGCTAAAACCTACGGGCAATTACGCGCTGCGTGCGAGGCCACTGGCACGACACTGGCATCCATGGATATGATGATTGCTGCTCATGCAAGTGCACAACAGCAAGAAGCCGAAAAGCGCCATGAAAACGTTGTACTTGTGACGAGAGATCAGGTATTTAGTAGGGTGCCAAAAAGTGCAGGATTGGTAATCGAAGATTGGACGGTGTCAGTTTTAAGCTGACGGCAGAGTATCCGACCATGCATGGTTGACAGTTAGCGTGTCGGTGTTCGGCCATGAATGGTTAATCATGATCGGCCACTAGGATTTCCTTTTTGTGCACATAAACTTCTACTAAGATCAGGTGGATGTCAGGCCTCAACCTATTCGACACTTATCTCCAAAGCTGGAGTGCACAGGCCGCTGGTAAGCCCTTTGTCACCCCTGACCTGAAAACTTGCACCGACCCAATGCGCTTTGCGAGACAGTTGGCCGTAGTTATCGATGTTGCAGGACTAGAGCGTCGGGACTAAGTAGTCTAGCGGATTAGTTAGAAAGATTGATTTTGTGTGAATAAGTGATTACACTTGAACTATGTTCGTAGTCAAGCAAACGCCGGAGTTTGAGCGATGGATACGTGGTCTGAAAGATGGGATGACGCGCATCCGTTTGGCTAGACGCTTGGACAAAGCACAGCGTGGCAACCTGGGGGATGTGAAATCGGTCGGTGAGGGCGTGAGTGAAATGCGAGAGCATTTCGGCCCCGGATGGCGCATGTACTATGTTCAACGAGGCGATGTGTTGATTGTGATGCTCGGCGGTGGTGACAAGTCCACACAGCACGCCGATATTAAGCGGGCTATCGCACTGGCGAACACGTTCCAAGAGTAACGCATATGACCAAGACAATCAAAATTTCCGAACTATTTGAATTTGACATGGCAGAGCACCTGCAGTCAGATGAAGACATTGCCAACTATCTAACGGCCGTTCTCGAAGAAAACGATTCTGACGAACTGTCCCACGCGTTGGGTGTTATTGCTCGTGCGCGGGGCATGACTGAAGTTGCGCGGGCCAGCGGCATAACACGTGAGGCGCTCTACAAGGCTTTGCGAGCTGGTTCACATCCTCGTTTTGATACCATTGCGCGTGTGTGCGCTGCGCTGGGCGTACAGCTAACTGCACGACCATTGCACTCATAGGGCCTTCCATCTGGAAGGCTCCAAAGTTTGGCGGAGCAGGATTTAAGCTTACAAGCGCTTTGTTCGCCATAATTATCCCTATAACCGTGCGGATTTTTCTGTGTAACGGTCGATTCTGACAGTATCCTCGCAATCGTGAGGATAATCATTAAAAGATTGCTGATGTGCCCGAGCACGTTGCGTTGCAGCTAGAGCAGTCTATTAACGAACGTAGCTCATTGTGACTCGTCAATTGTGGGCTTATATTAATAATACGCTGGTTGGTATATTGCGTGATATCAATGGGTTGTGGTCTTTCCAATCCTATAAAGTACAGTCTTCAACACATATTCTCATGCCTGATCATCCTGATGACGCGTATCCGACCATGCGTGGTTGACAGTTAGCGTGTCGGTATTCGGCCATGAGTGGTCAATCATGATCGGGCGCTAGGATTTCCTTTTTGTGCAAGTAAATTTTTACGAAGATCAGGTGGATGTCAGACCTCAACCTATTCGACACTTATCTCCAAAGCTGGGGTGCACAGGCCGCTGGTAAGCCCTTTGTCACCCTTACCAGCCATCTTCTGCCTGTAACGCTCACCGGAGAGCCTAGAAGGCCTACCGGCGATGATCAAAATCACACAAGACCTTGATGAGCGCATCGGCGGGCAAGTACTGCAATGGTGGGATGGCAAGGGCGCGGCTCGCGTTTATGCCTGCGCCCCAGATTCAGGAGCGTTGTTAATGGAACGTGCAACTGGCTCCAAGCACCTACTGCGCATGGCTTTGGAAGGCGAGGATGATGCAGCGACCACTTCTATCTGCCACACCCTTCATCAACTGCATTCAAACAGACCCTCAGCGCCACCTGAAAAGCTACTGTCACTGACAGATTTTTTTAGATCGTTAGCGCCTATGGCACAGCAGGAAGGCGGCCTTATGGCCGAATGCGCGATGGTGGCAAAGGAGCTGCTGCGTGATCAGCGTGAGCAAGTCGTCCTTCATGGAGATGCACACCATAGTAATATCCTGGATTTCGACCAGCGTGGGTGGCTTGCGATAGATCCCAAGCGCGTCAGTGGTGAGCGCTATTACGACTACGTTAATGTGCTATGCAACCCTGACCTGAAAATTTGCACCGACCCAGTGCGCTTTGCGCCCTACAACACCAAGCAGATAGGGGCTGACCTCCGACGAAATCTGCAAGAACTGAATAATAACGAGCATCTTAAATGCTGTCGTGCAACAGCATTTTGACGTCAAGCTATTTCGTGCTTGGCCTCTTCTGGCTATTCAAGCCGTCATT